>Ga0136554_1000982_pt1 | contig 11225 bp, 7 predicted proteins | sample AntRauTorckE5431_FD_104637 | JGI IMG/M metagenome (GOLD analysis project Ga0136554, IMG submission 104637) | Saline lake microbial communities from Rauer Islands, Antarctica - Metagenome Torckler E5 #431 | ecosystem: Environmental > Aquatic > Non-marine Saline and Alkaline > Saline | place...
AGGCATTCATTCAAGAATACAACTTGAACAAATCCGTTGGCTCAACTATTTATTAAGGGTATTATAAAACGGTACTATGCAGAAGGTCTACTACGATTATGAAAACAATAAACAAAAATTGGCTGTGGGTTATCGCCGGTATTCTACTGGTAAATGTCAGTCTGTTAGCTTTTATCTTACTTGGAGGGCCTCGCCATCAGCCACCTGACTTTCTTTTAGAGAAACTAAACTTTTCTGAGGAACAAAAAGAGAAATTTGGAGAATTGAAGGGAGAACACCGAAGTACAATAAACAGGCAAAGATCTGAGATTGATGCACTTAAAGACAAGCTTTACGAGAACTTTTCATCGAAGAGTTTTACCGACGAAGAAGCTAGGAAAATTACCAAGAAGATTGGGCAAAGGGAAGCCGAAGGTGACCTCCTGACATTTCAGCACTTTCGGGAGATAAGAAACATGTGTACTCCCGAACAGCAAGGTAAGTTTGATAGGCTTATCAACGAAATCGTGCGGGGAATGAATGGCCCCATTCCACCAACACGTGGCAGTAACGACCGCCGAGCAAAAAGGGAAGGCCTACCCGAAGGAAGAACATCACCGCTAAGGTAGCATACTACTCGTAACCGCAAACGTCCTCCAAAGCTAACTAATGTTGAAATTACTTCTTTGGCTCTGGTAATCACTGACTATATTTCGGCGAATTGCACCAGATACACCATCAAAAATTCATCAGCGGATACTAATAGTAAATTTCATATTTGAGTAAAATCTACTGATAAAGCGACAGTTTTAACTTTTGATACCGACGGCATTTTTACAGAAAAATGCACTCCACAGCATAAAAGTAGAAAGTATTAATTATTCTTTATATCTATTTACCCGTCAATTACCTGACCTTTTCAGAGAGTTGATGAGCAGCTATTTTAAGGAGATCTTACGTAAATTTTGCAAAGCACGTTGGTTTAAATAACTTTAGGAAATTTATTCAACCTAGTACATGAATTCTCCCTCTGAATGGGTGCTCTTTTTCGGGCACTTCCACCCCGTTGTTGTCCACCTTCCAATCGGAATTATTGTCATAGCCATTTTAATGGAATTTTTCATTAAAACACCTGACAGCCGAACACTCGAATGGACGTGGTTTTTCGCCGCCATTTCGGCAGGAATATCCTGTTTATTTGGCTGGTTTTTGTCGCAGAGTGGCGAATATAATACCGTTGCGGTAGAACGCCATCAATGGACTGGTATCGCTGTTTTCACATTAGCCGCAGCTATTTGGATTGCGTACCGGCTTCGCGTCCAACACCTTGACAATAAACTGTTTAAGCAAATTCCAATCGCTGCTTTGGGCGTATTACTTTTGGTAACTGGGCACCTCGGCGGGAACCTAACTCACGGATCAGATTTCCTGACGATGCACACCCCACAGCCGCTCCGGTCATGGATTGGGATGCCCGAAAAGGAATCCGACGAAAGACCCGTAATAACCAACGTAAACGAAGCCTTGGCTTATAATGACATCATCAAACCAATTTTAAAGGAAAGATGCTGGTCGTGCCACAACGCAACAAAAATAAAGGGAAAGCTGCGAATGGACGAAATGGACTTGCTCAAAAAAGGCGGCAAAAATGGCGTTATTTTCGTGGCCGGAAATGCCGAAGAAAGCGAAATAATCCACCGCGTTACGTTGCCCGAAAATAACGACGAACACATGCCACCCGAAGGCAAAACGCCAATTTCCAAAAATGAATTGGTACTGCTGAAATGGTGGATAAATTCGGGGGCGGATTTTGACAAAAAAGTAGCTGAGTTAAAACCCGAAGCCGAAGAGGTAAAAATTGCTTTAGCAGCATTAGTTTCGGGAGAAAGTAAGGACGGAAAAATCCTGAAAGAGCCGAGCATTTTAGACACCCCGATTACGGAAGCGAACCCCAAATTACTGGATAAACTTCGGAACAAAAATGTTTTAATCACTCCCATCTCAGGAGCAGATAACTACTTAGATGTTAGTACTATAAATGCCCTGCTAAGCGATTCACTAATCAATGATTTGAAGCAAATAAGCAAGCATATTATCAACCTAAATTTGAGCAATAAAGCGTTACCTAAATCAACTACTATTTTCTTAAATTCCTGCGAAAACTTAATGAGTTTACGATTAGAAGGTTCCACAATTTCGGACGTTGAAATTACGCAACTGAAAACTCTGAAGCACGTTATTTACATTAATTTGTTCAGTACTAAAACCAGCAACGAAGGCATCAATCATTTAGCGACTTTCCCGTCACTTAGCAGAATTTATTGTACCAATACCACCGTGACCGAAGCTGGCGTAAAATTGCTAAATACGAAAGTCCCCGACCTTAAAGTTTTTTATAAGAAAGCGACGTTTGTAGGGTTGGGGAAAGCAACTGATGAGAACAAAGAGAAGTATGAATAAAAAGTGGTAAAACCACCAACAGAACCACTCGTTACTAGCAGAATTAAAACAAAAACCCTGCAAAATTTTATAAATTTTGCAGGGTTTTTAAATATACTTTTCTGTTTTAAGAAGTAAAAGTAGCTTCCAGCACAATGGGTACAGAACTCAATGCTTTTGAAATAGGGCAGCCTTCTTTCGCTCCCTGAGCAAGCTCCATAAACTTACTTTCTTCCATTCCGGTCACTTTACCGTCAAGGTATAACGTGATTCCTGTAATGGCAAAACCCCCTTCAACTGAGTCTAACACCACACTTGCCTTAACTTTCAATTCATCTGGCGTAAAACCAGCCTCAGTTACTGCAAAGCTTAACGCCATGGCGTAACAGCCAGCGTGAGCCGCCGCCATTAGTTCTTCAGGGTTTGTCCCTAATTTACCATCTTCGTTTTCGAAGCGGCTTTTAAAACTGTACGGGGTATTATCAAAAAAGTGGTTATCGGTGCTTAGATTGCCTTTACCTTCTATTCCAGTGCCGTTCCAAACGGCGGTAGCATTTCTTTTAGTTGCCATATTCTTATTATATTTAAGATGAATAATTATAAAACAATAAGATACTACAGAGGTTCAAAATAGTTTTGAATTTGTCTAAAAGAAGCGTCGAACGTTAACATTCAAAAGAAATAAATTCCCGCAAGGCGTTTAGGGAGTTCGCGGGATTAAAGGTTTACAAAGCGATCCTTCTATCCAGAACGCTTAGGTTTGTGTAACCTTCTCCTGAAAATAATAGCCGTCAAGAAAAATAACCGCCGTCAGGGTCTGCGACCGCTAACGGGGTTGAAACGAAAAGTCCCGCAAGGCTTTGGAGACCTTGCGGGACATATGTGAAGGGACTTCGAGGCTTCGATAAACTCAACCTGATATCAAGTACTTTTCTTTAGCTATCAGAATCACGCCGTTTGCAACTGCACTTCTTCCACGTTTTTCGCCACAATTTCGGTTACGTTAACTGTTTTTCCTTCTTTGTTTTCGTAGGAGCGGTAATTGAGCTTGCCTTCAATACTTACGAATTTTCCTTTGCTCAAAAGTTGTTCGCAGACGATAGCCGTTTTGCCCCACGCCACGACATTATGCCACGTGGTATTTTTAATTAATTCCTTATTACGGTTCGTGTACGTTTCGTTGGTAGCAAGCGAGAATGTCGCCATTTTACCACTTTCAAATTCACGTACATTTACTTCTTTTCCTACGTTTCCGATTAATTTAACTGTGTTCATCGTATTACAATTTTAAATTAAAAACTTATTAACTTGGCTCTACCCAGAACCAACGATACAAAGGTGGGGCAATCCGTGAAAACGATTCGGTTGTTAAGTGTTTACAGTTGATTAAAAGCATTTGTAGTCGTTTGTAAACGAATATTATTTATCATTCTGCCCGAGCCATCAGAGCAGTTTATTTAAGAAAGTCTATGTCAAGCATTTCAATCACACTGGTAATCCAGCAGCTTGATGCGATATTTTGTGTAAACTTATTGATTAAATATTTTCATGATCAAGCCTTGATACTTTCTTTTCTTCACTTACTATAAGTACTTTTACTATGAGCAAAGATTATTTTAATTTTTCAAGTCATTATAGTTAACAGCGTACCATTTCTTATCTACCTAATGAAAACAACCCTTGCACTCATTTGCCTTTGCGGCACCATATCTTTTACATCTTGTAGTCAGAAGTCAACTAATACCTCCGGCAGTCAACTAACTTCCGTTGAAACTAAAGACCCCAACGCCGACTATAAACCTGCTTTTGAAGGACAGACCAGAGTAAGAGCCATCGAAACCAAAACACCTTATAAATTTGAAGTACTAACCGAAAAGCTTGACTTCCCGTGGGGGGTAAAAACTTTACCAGACGGACGTTTACTCATCACCGAAAGAGAAGGAACGTTTCGTATTGTGGATGCAAGCGGCAACGTAAGCGAAAAAATAATAAAAGGAGTTCCGGAAGTAAATAGCAAAGGACAAGGCGGCTTACTCGGTGTTACCATTGCACCTGACTTCGCCCAAAGCCGCATGATTTACTGGACATTCGCCGAAGATATTTCAGGTGGCACAGTTACATCTGCCGCTAAAGGAAGAGTAGCTGACGACGAAAAGAGCATTGAAGGAGCAACGGTAATTTACCGAGCCATACCTTCTTACAATGGCACTCTTCATTACGGCGGTCGTATCTTACTTGATAAAGACGGAAGTTTATACGTAAGCACCGGGGAACGTTCCGACAAAGTAACGCGTCCGCAGGCTCAAGAAACAGATTCAGGCTTAGGAAAAATCGTACACATTACAACAAACGGAGAGCCGATTGTAGACGGTCCGTTTGCCGGTAAAGCCCGCCCCGAACTTTTCACTTACGGACACCGAAACGTGCAGGGTCTTGCCGTACACCCTGAAACGGGTGATCTGTGGTCAAATGAATTTGGACCTCGTGGTGGAGACGAAGTAAACCGTATTATAGCGGGAAAGAATTATGGTTGGCCAACTATTACCTACGGAATTGAATACGCAGGAAAGCAAGTTGGTAACGCCATTCAGCAAAAAGAAGGTATGGAACAGCCCGTTTATTATTGGGACCCGTCGGTATCACCAAGTGGAATGACCTTTTACAGTGGCAACGCCATTCCCGAATGGAAAGATAACCTATTTATCGGTACTCTGAGTGGTCTGCATATCATACGGTTAGATATTAAGAATAATAAGGTAGTTGGCGAAGAACGTTTATTGTCAGACGAAATTCAGCGTTTCAGGGATATCACGCAGGGTGGAGAGGCATTATACACCGTAACTGACCAAGGACGTTTATATCGTATTTCTAAGAAGTAAACCGATAAGATTATTATGAAATTTCGTTCGCTTATTTTCTTTTTAACTTTAGTCGTTTGCCATAATTCGTTTGGGCAAAAAGTACTAACGTCAGAGTTTATTTACCAACAAGCCTCTTTCCCGAGCTGCCACGCTTCCACATTGGCAGAAACGCCGCGTGGAATTGTGGCGGCTTGGTTTGGTGGTACGCACGAAAATAACCCCGACGTTGAAATTTATTTCAGCCGAAAAACTATTAATGACTGGTCAACGCCCGTTTCGATAGCGAACGGTATTCAACACACGAAAAAACGATATCCGTGCTGGAATCCCGTATTATTTCAAGTGCCAGACGGCCCGCTGCTATTATTCTACAAAGTCGGCCCAACACCATCAACTTGGTGGGGCGAAATGAAGGAAAGCAACGACAGTGGCGAAACTTGGTCTGAATCAAGGAGGCTGCCCGAAGATATCCTCGGTCCGGTGAAAAATAAACCCGTGCTACTTGCGGACGGACGTTTGCTTTGCCCATCGAGCAGAGAAACGGAAATCGACGGGGAAGATTACTGGCAAGTATTTATGGAAGAAACCACCGATTGGGGCAAAACTTGGGAAATATCCGAACCACTCAACGACGGCGTAAAATATGACGCTATTCAGCCAAGTATTTTAAATTACGGTAACGGAAAACTTCAAATGCTTTGCCGGAGTCGGGAAAGTATCATCGTGAATTTTTGGTCAGAGGATAACGGGTTAACGTGGGGCGAAAGTTTACCTACCAATTTACCTAATCCAAATTCAGGGACAGACGCCGTAACGTTGCAGGATGGTAGACAATTATTGATTTACAACCCAACTTCTATTTCTAAAAGGAAATGGGGCGGTCCGCGTTCACCGATTGATCTGGCAATTTCTACCGACGGTATTAATTGGGGGAAGTTTCTGCGGTTGGAAGACACACCAGGTGAACTCTCTTACCCCGCCATCATTCAAGCCGCCGACGGCAGCGTTCACCTCACGTATACGCATCAGCGGAAGCGAATAAAGTACATGCACCTGAAACTCTAATTTAATACGTTAATATTGCATCTCGTTGACACGCTCATTATCACAGCATACCTTGCGGGCGTGTTGATTTTCAGGTGGTTTTACCGTAAACAAAAAATAGCCGCAAGTTTTACCCGTGGAGAAGGTAAACTACCCACTTGGGCATTAGGCTTATCCATTTTTGCAACCTATGTCAGCAGTATTAGCTTTCTTGCCCTTCCCGGGAATGCCTTCGCTCATAATTGGAATAGCTTCGTTTTTAGTCTTAGTATTATACCCGCCGCCATCATTGCCATGCGTTTTTTCGCTCCGCTTTACCGCCGACTAAATAACGATTCGGCCTACGCATTTCTCGAAGAACGTTTTGGGCGTTGAGCGAGATTATACGCTTCCGCCTGTTACTTACTTACGCAACTTGCCCGGGCGGGGGCAAGTTTATATCTACTCGCCTTACCCGTCAACAGTCTGACCGGGATCGAATTACCCACAATCATTTACTTTATCGTTTTTTTAGTGTTGATTTATTCCGCACTCGGCGGCATCGAAGCCGTAGTTTATACGGATGCCATTCAAGGTATTTTACTTATCGTAGGAGCATTACTGTGCTTTTTCTATTTACTCGACGGCATTGAAGGCGGACTGCCAACGATGATCAGCAAAGCAACGAAAAGTAATAAGTTCAGTCTCGGAAGCTTTCAGATTGACTGGACAAATACTTCTTTCTGGCTGGTACTTTTTTACGGTTTCTTTATCAATCTACAGAATTTTGGGGCGGATCAAAGTTACATCCAACGTTATATGGGAGCGAAAAGTCTCGACGACGCAAAAAAAACGTCTGGCTCGGCAGCTTACTTTACCTTCCAGTTTCGTTATTATTTTTCCTAATCGGCACGGCGCTTTGGGTGTATTATTCGCAGCACCCGCTACCGCCTACTCCACCCGACGACGTATTCCTCTACTTCATTTCCACGGCATTACCCACGGGTATTAAAGGATTATTAGTAGCCGCCATTTTATCCGCCGGAATGAGTACACTTTCTACCAGTATCAATAGTTCGGCAACCTTATCATTGGCTGACTTTTACTCACAAGAAGACGAAAAGTCGTTATCCTTTTTACGCATTGCCTCCGTGGTAATGGCAGTTTTCAGCACGGGTGCGGCAATGCTATTTTTAGGTGTCAAGAGTGCGTTAGATGTCTGATGGGCGTTGGCATCATTATTCAGCAGCGGTATTCTCGGCTTATTTCTTTTGGGTTTACTTGTGAAGAAGCCCACTGCGCAAATGGCTATAATTACGGGACTATTATTCATTTTGTGGAGTAGCCTGAGCAATCTCTTTCCAACTGCTTTTTTCGCCGTTCCACTACACGCAAACTACGTAATTATCATTAGCACATTACTGATTTTTATGATTGGTTGGATGGGGAGAAAGCAAAGTTGAGTTTCACTTCTACCTGAGCTGAGTGCGGTTTTCATTTCAGAAAAAATCCATTACATGAGGTGTAAGTATTTGCCGATAATTTATTTATACTATCCTACCCGATAAGGTCGCATATTTATAATATTCAAATAGTTTTCTATAAATACCTGACCCCTGACCTCAAATAGGGTCAAATAAAATAGTACAGACTAAAATTATACTTATTCCTCCTCGCCCATTCCTGCTAAAAAAATAACTTTACTTACGACTATATTCTGCAAATTAAGTGGTGAAATAATTTCAATTTTCCCATCCTGAGTTACCCCAATCTCCACGGCTACTTTCTTAAAAGAAACAGATTTGTCCTTCTTATTATCAAGAATATAAACGAACGTTTTTCCATCTTCCTGGCTAATTGCGGCTTCGGGTAATACGTTTGTTGAACGGCTCTTGGTTTGTATTTTAGCATTTAAATACTGACCCAGAATTAGTAATTGTTCAACGGCTTCGTTTGAAATATGCACATGCACATTGATAGATTTGGTGTCGGCGTCGAAGGTTTTACCTACCAGAAAGACCTTCCCTTCCACCCTGCCGCCAATTCGTGGGTCGTTAAATACTACCGTTTGACCTTCTTTTACTTTGAATGCGTCTTTTTCAAACACTTTCAACTCTACGTGCAAGTGCTGCTTGCTAATCAGTTCAAATAGTACATCAGCGGGGGTAAAATTCGTACCCGTATTAATATATACGGTCTTAACGTAACCCGAAATCGGGGCCAGTATCGGCAATATGGTTATAAACTCGCCGCGTTGTAACTTTGCCACCGAGACACCAATAATTTTTAATTTGGCAGCAAATGCGTTCAGCATCGCCTCGTTTACGCGGAGGTTGCTTTCGGCTTCTTGTAATTTCCGCTTGGCGGTGGCATCTTGAGCAGCCAAGGTTTGCTGACGCTCGAGTTCCTCTTGCAAGAACTTCTTTTGCGAAAACTTCTCTAAGTAGTCTTGCTGTAATTGCACAGCGTCCATACTTTGGGCGGTTGCCAACACGCTGCCTTTTTTTACATATTTTCCAGGCAGTACATTATGAGTCAATGTTTTAACAAATCCTGTAACGGGCAAGCTTACCATCGCAATATTTTCGGGCGGTACGTCAACCATACCGTTTACGTCGATTATTTCGACCATTTCGGAAGCTGCTAAGTCACTAAGTTCGAGTCCCATATTTTTGTACTGAGCGTCGGATATTATCACGAGGTTTTCAACGGGTTTAGCCGTGGTACTTTCTGTTATGAACTCTTCGCTGTTTTGGCAAGAGAAAATAAAAAAGGGATAAAGGACGACGAGAATCTCAACCGCCCAACGATCTGGTCTGCTCGACCTGACAGCACTCACAAGACCTTCTCTGAAGTACTGAATAATTTCGGCTCTGAACGAAGAGAAAGAGGCCACAAGTTTTATATTATGTTTCATTATATTATTTAATGTTTATGGTTTTGTATTTTGCCACACATTCGGTGGCTTATTTACCCGCGATGTATTGAATGGCAGTCTCGGTTAATTTTTGAGAAAACTGCTGATCCAAAAACTTTTCCTTTTGACCAATAGCCTGTAAATAAATTTGCTGGAATTCGAGGTAATTAATATCTCCTTGACCGTACTGATTCGTAGCCGTATTAATAAGTAAATCAGCTTGCAGTATGGCGGTATTTTCGAGGTAATTGAGGTTACGTTGGGCAATTGTATGCTCTACGTTTAGTCGGTTTAGTTCGGTCAGTAGCTGATTTTTAGCATTCGCCATTTTAGAATCAATTACCTGATTTTCAATACGTAATGCCTCTACCTTAGCTTTTGAAGCCTCTTTAAACAGCGGAATACTTACCCCACCCGTTACAAAAAACTGCCGTAAGCTGCCATTCATACGTTGGTTAGTTATACCCCCAATAAAACTCGGCTTTAGCTGCGTTTTTTCTAAGTTTATGCTTTCTTGCGTGGTTTCTTTCAACGACTCAAATTGCTGTAAAAGCGGGGAATCAGCCGAAGTAAACCCAATGACTTGCCTATCGAAAAAATCTCGTTCGTCAAGCATCAGCGTGTCGGATGTCGCCAACAGATTTTGAAGGTTTAAGTACGGTAGTTTAGCCTGCTGCTTTACTATTTCGATCCGATTAGTTAAAGCATCAAGTTGAGCTTCAAAGTGTATTTTTTCAAGAATACTCGTTTCGCCAACTTCGTACCGGATGGCAGCTTTTTGGGATGCTCGTTGGTAGCTTTCCAACTGACTTTGCAGTATTTTTTTTAGCTGCAAATGATAAACGAACGCGTAGTACTGCTCTCTAGTTTGCCGTTTTATATCTAACTTTTGCAGGTCAAACTGCGTATTGGCTTGCTTCACGTACGTTTCCAAGAGTTTTTTACGAGCCTGATATACCTTTGGGTTGTCAAATCGTTGGACAATACTTAGCGTATAGTCTCTAACAAACGGCGTTTGGATATTACCATATTGTAAATCAAAATCAGTTTTGGGTATGTCTCGATAGGTCATTACACTCGCCTGATTTCGTTCGACTTCTAGTTTATTGGTTACAAGTGTTCGGTTATTCTCCAAGGCAATTTGCTCTATTCCACTTAACGTAAGTTGCTGCGAATTAGCAAATTGTGTTAACCCAAGAAAGAAGATAACCAAGGTTATGCCTTTCGTATTCACTAACTTTATTTTCTTATTTCGGCTAAAAATTACGTACAAAACGGGTAAAACCACGAGCGTCAGTAAGGTTGCTGAAATCAAGCCTCCGATTACCACCGTGGCCAAGGGTTTTTGTACTTCTGCACCCGCTGAGGTGGAAAGTGCCATCGGCAAAAAGCCCAACGAGGCAACGGCAGCGGTTAATATAACGGGACGAAAACGCACTTTCACCCCTTGTTTTACCCGTACCAATACATCCGTTACACCCTCATTTTCGAGCTGATTCAGGTAACCAATTAGCACGATTCCGTTTAGGACGGCAACGCCAAACAACGCAATAAAACCAACGCCAGCCGAGATACTAAACGGCATTCCCCGCAACGAAAGGGCGAAGATTCCGCCAATAGCAGATAACGGAATCGCGGTAAAAATCATCAACGATTGTTTGAGCGAATTAAACGTAAAGTACAGCAAGATAAAGATGAGTAAAAGTGCCATCGGCAGGGCGACACTCAACCGCTCTTTGGCGGCTTGGAGGTTTTCAAACGCCCCGCCGTATTCAAAGTAATAACCTGTTGGTAAATCAACTTTTGCTTCTACGTCTTGTTGAATATCCGCCACGATACTTTCTACATCACGGTTCAAAATTCCGACGCCAATCGTGATGCGGCGTTTGGTAGCTTCCCGCGAGATTTGGGCGGGTCCAGTGACATACTCTATGTCCGCTACTTCTGAAAAATTGATAAACGTTCCCGATGCTGTACGAATCGGTAATACTTTAACTTGCTCGATA
>Ga0136554_1000983_pt1 | contig 11220 bp, 8 predicted proteins | sample AntRauTorckE5431_FD_104637 | JGI IMG/M metagenome (GOLD analysis project Ga0136554, IMG submission 104637) | Saline lake microbial communities from Rauer Islands, Antarctica - Metagenome Torckler E5 #431 | ecosystem: Environmental > Aquatic > Non-marine Saline and Alkaline > Saline | place...
CCCGTCAGATGAAAAGTACAGTTTGGCGTCTTCCGAAACGAACGGGAACATTTCATCACCGGGCGTATTGATTGTTCGTCCCATATTTTGCGGATTTCCGAATCTTCCCGAAGCATCCATATTCACGCTGTACAAGTCAATTCCACCCGAACCTCCGGGGCGATTAGAACCGAAATAAATTGTATTCCCGTTTCGTGAAAATGAAGGCGATCCATCCCAACTTGCCGAATCAGAGGCAGTTACCACGCGGGGCTCAGTCCAGGTTCCGGCGGGAAGCAAACGGCTAATATATAAGTCAACGTCAGGTGAAAGATCACGTCTTTTCCCTGAATTACTGCGGGCAAAAATCACCGTTTTACCATCGGGTGAAAATGCAGGCGTTCCTTCGTTGCGTTCAGCATCAAATATTTCGCTGCTAAAGAGCTCTGTTTCGCCAAATGAGTCTAAGCCTTTATTAACCTGAGTTTTGTAAATCCCCAAAAAAGGCAAACCGTTTGAGTATACTTTATTCTTTCGCGAAGCAGAAAAAACTAGGTCCCCTTTATAAATCATTGGAGAGAATTCTGCTCCTTCCGTATTTACTGCTTTCAAGTTTTTGAAATCTAAATCGCTCGTCCGCTTTCTTAACTCATCGGTTATACGAAGGGTATTTATTTCACGGTTTGCCCGCTCGTTCAATAGTTTATCAGCGTTTTTGGTATTCACGAATTCCGTAAACGCCACCAAAGATTTATCGTATTCACCGTTTGCCTTGAGAGCGTAAGCGTAGTTAAATTTCGCTTCGGAGTTATCAAGACCCGCCGCAAAGGATTTTTCAAAGTAAGGTATTGCCTCCGTCCAGCGATTTGAGAGGCGGTAAGATTCGGCAATTAGGTAATTTAATCGTGCTGCCTCAGTTTCTTCTACTTGCTTTACTTTCTCCAGTTCTTTTATTGCTACATTATAGAAGCCTTTTTCAAAACTGGCGATACCTTTTTTATAAGCCTGCATCTGAGCAGAAGCTGTTATAGCGAATAGCATGAATGTGGCTATCAGCGTGGAGAATAATGTATGCTTTTTAAATATTTGGGCGTTGTTCATATAGAATTTCTGATGTCTTTACGCAGGGACGTGAAAGTTAGGGGTTTCCATCCGAAAAGAAAAACGAAAAGTAGCCGTCAAATGTTGCAAGATAGAGAAGTTTGTATATTTGTACTTTAACATTAAACCCCGTCCCTAAACTTATGGCTACCATATTTTCAAAAATCATAAACGGTGAAATTCCGTGTCATAAAATCGCAGAAACGGATGATTTCTTGGCGTTCCTCGACGTTTTCCCGTGTGCAGTCGGACATACGCTCGTTGTCCCGAAAAAGGAGGTTGATTATATTTTCGATTTGGAAGATGAGCTTTACATTGGATTAATGAAATTCGCCAAATCTATCGAACCCGCTATCAAGAAAGCGATTCCGTGTAAAAGAATTGGCGTAGCCGTCATTGGTTTAGAGGTTCCGCACGCCCACGTGCACTTACTTCCGTTAAACAGCATGGCAGACATGGACTTTAACGACAAATTAAAAGTTACGCAGGAAGAACTTACCGAAACGGCGGAGAAAATTCGGGCGGAGCTTTAACTCCTCCTCCCAGAAGTCACTTCATTTAAAAGGCATTACAGCAAACCTTTCGCTGCCATAGCCGCACCGATAATCCCGGCTTCGTTTTGGGTTTGAGCAGCAACAATATTGGCGTTGACTCCCGTTTTTATGTACTTTTCAAACAAATCCATCTTCTTACTTGCTCCACCACCAAGGATGATTAAATCAGGAGAAAAGAGCATATCAATGTGCTGAAGGTACTTGTTGAAACGCTTCGCCCACTGCACCCACGTCAGCTTTTCGGCAGTTCGAATGGAATCAGCAGCGTATTTTTCCCAAATGGTTTTCTTTTTATAATTCAATCTTCCTAGTTCAAAATTTGGCACGAGTTTTCCGTTCACAAAAAAGCCAGAGCCAAGTCCCGTTCCAATCGTAATCATAATTACTACGCCCTTATTATCTTTACCCGCCCCGTGTTCCATTTCTGCAACTCCAGCGGCATCGGCATCGTTGATTACCACAAACGGCATTCCGCACTGAGCCTCAAAAAGTTTGGGCACATCAACGCCTACCCATTCGGGATCAAGGTTACTGTGCAGCCGAGCAACGCCGTGGTGCACCAGCGTAGGAAAACCACAACCTACCGGACCAGTATATTTGAAATGCTTTACAATTCGTTTTATTACTTTTGCAACGTCCTCGGGTTTAGAAGGACTTGGGGTGGATACTCGGTAACGTTCGGTGGTCAATTCACCCGTTTCAAGATCAACTAATGCTCCTTTAATTCCTGAACCGCCAACGTCAATGCCAAGTATTTCCATCGAATATTTCTTATTTGTGAATGATACCTTAAAGCTACGTGAGTTGGGCGGAATTCACAAATGCAATGAACAATAAGCAATACCCCTGCTCCCTTATAGAGCTACTAACTTATAGCTGATCTTTGATTAAAACTACAGTACGCTCATCTGACGGGCGGGGAGCGTTGGATTCAACCACGATACCTTCTTTGTTTATCAACACATAATGCGGAATCCCGGCAGTGCCGTAAGTCTCACCAAAACCCTCGCGGTAATTTCCGTAGCCGTTGATATGTAACCCTTTTAAGTCTGGATTTTCAGCAACGAATTTCTCCCACTTTTCTTCATCCTCATCCACGGAAACGTACATAAAAACCACATCATTCCGACCTTCAAACTGCTTTCTCAATTCAATAGATTTTGGAAACTCTGCTCGGCACGGCCCGCACCAAGTTGCCCAAAAATCCATATAAACTACTTTCCCTTTCAGCGAAGCTAAATTCACCGAATCTCCCGAAACAGTAACACCTTTTACGTCTGGTGCAGAATTACCGTCTAAATTATGAGCTTTTGCAAAGAGTTGTTTTAAAACTGGAATATGCTCAGAATCAGGGTAGTTGGTTTGCATTGCGGGCATTAGCTCACCGTACATTTCTTTTGCCTGCACCACGTCAGATATTTGACGTGCCAATAGGTGTTCTTTTATTTCTCCGGGAATTGGTAAGTTTGGGATGTTGTGTATAAGATCAACATACATTTCCTTAGAAATATCCTCCCACCTCGTTGCGTTGTGTTTTTCAACAAAGGTTTTCATCGAAAAAAAACGAGTGTAACAATACAAAGGAAAAGCGATATCTGATGGCGATAATTTGAGGAACTTGGAGTCTAATCGAATTTCATTGAATAACCTGTTTAGTTCTTTCGAAGCAACCATATCTTTAAGGTTTTCATAATTTTTGCCATCCATCATCCAATTAAAACGCATACCTAACAGCGAATCATGAATATAGTTCTCTATAAAAAAAACTCCTCTTTACTCGGTTTATATTTAGCGGAAAACTCTCGTAAAAATAATTGTGCCATTTCTTCTTCTTTGTCAAAGGCGGTTACTTTATCAACGCCTTCCAGTTCGTAAGACTTTTTACCTTTATAGGTAAATGAACCATTTGATTCACGCCATTTCCCGAAAAATAGATTTATCATATCATCCGTATTTTCGTTCGTGATATCAATATTTGGCTTATCATAGTCTACGTAGAAGTAATAATCAGTATCAGGCTTAACAAACAGGTTACTACTTGTTCTTTCTTTGTAAACAATCGTTAATCTTTCGGGTTTGTCTATATCGATGGAAAAAGAAAGCACTCCGTTTTCGTCGGGCTGAACCTTTCCTAATTCTATTTCCCTTCCAATAACTGGCGACTTATACAGTGTAGCCGTTTCGCCGTTGCTATTTTTAGTTTCAAACGTGAGTGTTACATTTGGGGCGTTGGCTTATGCTAAGTTGCACCACACAATACACAAAAGAACGAACGAGGATTTAACGAGCCTACTTTTCATAGCGTTTGAATTGTTTAGATGTAAGAAATCTACTCTCGTGAACAAGTTAAGAAAAAATTTAACTAAAAATATAGTTGCCATTGAAGTTTAATCCGAACATCGTTCCAGTTATCCTCGGCCCCACCGCCAGCGGTAAAACGCAACTCGCTGTGGCATTGGCGAAGCGAATTAGCGGTGAAATCATCAGTGCCGACAGCCGACAGGTTTATCGGGGAATGAACATCGGAACGGGAAAGGACTACGACGAATACACTATTGACAGTCAACAGGTTGACTACCACCTAATTGATATTCTGGATGCCGGAGAAAAATACGACGTTTCACGGTTTAAACAGGATTGCCTGAAAGCTATAAGTGATATTCAAAACCGAAACGGAACACCCATTATTTGCGGCGGGACGGGACTTTATATTGAGGCTCTTTTGCGGGATTTCACAACGTTTAACGTTCCACCAGACGAAGTATTACGGAAAGAATTGCTCGAAAAAACTACGGAAGAATTACTCGAAATATTAAATAAAATTACTCCAAATCATACCGTAGATATTTCAACGAGAAAACGAATTATTCGGGGGATTGAAGTTGCTTCAGCAAAAAGTGAAAAGTTACCAATAGACAGCCAACAACCACTTTCAACTTTTAACTCTCAACTTTCAACTGTGTTATTCTGCCTGAACCCATCCGTTGAATTACGCCGAAAAAAAATCACGCAACGTTTACACCAACGCATTGAAAGCGAAGGACTTATCGAAGAAGTGGAGAACTTGTTGAAAAGTGGACTAACTCCCGAACAATTGATTTACTACGGATTGGAATACAAATTCATCACCGAACATTTACAAGGAAACTGGACGAAAGACGAACTTTTTGAACGGCTGAATACGGCAATTCACCGCTTCGCGAAACGGCAAATGACGTTTTTTAGAAGTATGGAGAAACGAGGTTTAGAAGTTTATTGGATTAATGGAGACTTGACAACGGAAGATAGGTTAGAGGTGGTTTTGGGAAAATTATGATTTCCGATGCATAATTACCTTAAATTGCTGTCCGTCAATATCATTGATAAATTCAGTTTTCGGATGTTCTTTAACAATTCTCCGAATGCCCGAGCCCAAGCCACGATGCGGCAAAATTTTCGACCCGAAAGAAACTATGCGGTTATTACGAATCACAGTATCACCGAACATAATATTGTCGACTGTTAAGTGATTTGGCAAACTACCGGGGCTGATAATTTCCAAACGGTTTTCAAATAATAAAACCCGAATCGGCGATGCTTTAGTGTAATCACGGTGAAAAAACGCATTAATCAACGCTTCCTCCAACGCAACTAATGAGATTTCTAAATCGCCCGTGCTGTTGAAGCTCTTACCGTTTTGAACGTAGCGTAAGTTTCGCTTTAGGAAATCAAGGCACTGTCGATATTGGGTTTCAACTTTCCCTTCGCAGTTTACGCTGTCACGATAAGCCATTTCGGCAATATCGTTTCCAATAAAACTCACTGCTTTTACGTGAAAAATGGGTTTAAAATCCTGTGGAGATTTCCCGAAGAAAAGCAATCCCGCAAGATTAATATTATCACCTTCGGTAATACCAATTCTCTTTAATAAAACTGGCAATTCGTAACCCGAGTCGGCGATAGTTTCGTTTTGGAGTCGGAAGTAATAATTTGAGAAGTACGCTAAGTCTAAATCTACAACCGATGTTTTGGTAATCGGTTGTTCGTCAATAAAGTAATCGACTGAAGATTGAAATAATCGCTTCAACTCTTCCCGACTTACTTTTCGTTTATCCGCTCCTACTTTCGTCCAGCAAACACCATTTTTCGTAAAGTACGGCTTTCCCGAAGTACCTTTTATTTGAATGACGAACAGTATTTTTTCGTCAATTTTTATTGGGTGCGTTAACGGATAAACGGGCGGGTTAATACGTTGACTCGCTACGTTTGCCACCCATTGGGTCAATTTTTCAAGATCAACTTTCTCAACCCCAATGATACTTCCCTGCTTATCAACACCCACCATGAGAAATCCACCCGCTGCGTTAGCGAAGGCAACCAATTCGCTCTCAAGTGAATCCAAGTCGTTGATTTCCCGCTTAAATTGCACAAAACTACTTTCGCCCAATTCAATTTTTTCCAGTAATTCTTCTTTCGTTAGCATGAACCTGTTACTTCATTGATTCCAAAATTAAGTCAATTCCTCGTTTAATATCCTCAACGTTAACCATATTTCCGATTTCCTTCAAACTTTTAGTCAAGTCAGTTCCCGTTTTTAGGTATTCCCCAAACTTCTTGAAACGCTCGTAAAAACCTTTTTTAACGGCTTCTTCTTTGGTTGGAATTAGGCGCAGTTCTTCAATTTTTTCGAGTAAATCTTTGAGAAGTTTCTGCTCAACTTCTCTGTCTTTTAATTCTTCAATTAAGAAGTTTAGTTTACCCTCAAATTCGTTGGTTTCACGGGGCAGTTCAAAACGGTTCTCGTTGATGTTTACATTACTATTCTGATTGATTATCAGATTTACCATTCCTGACTTTTGTAGATGTTTAGCTATTTCAAGTAAAAATTCATCTCTGCTTTGCATGAAATTGTCAATTCGCTTGTTCGTCTTCTGCAATTCACGATAGACGTTTACAAGTGTTTGTTCAGGAGTATCCACCGCCTGAAGCATCGGCAACGGGCTGTAAATTTCAAAACCTCTTTTTATTGGCTCGTTTTGGTACAACGCCGAAATTGCATCGGCGTAATTTATCTCCTGCTTATCTTCGGTAAATAGTTTGGGCGTAAACTGAATATTGGAGAATTCCTCGTTCACAAAATCAAGTTCATTTCGCAACAAACGCATCAATTCAATTCTCGAATTATCAGTTTCCCCGCTTACCCAAAGCTTGATTTTTTTATCCAACAACGGTAAAAATTCTACCAAACCCTTAGCGTTCGGAACGGCAACCTCAATACCTTCTTGCCAATACTGTTTAACGACCCGCCGCTTGAATAACCGCACCAAAAACTTAAACCAAATAGCTTGCGGCAGCGTATCGTACTCAATAAAAAAAGCGACGGCATCGGGGTTTTCATTTCTGAATTGCGAGTTATAATTCCGCACAAAACCCGTGGGCAAAAAGAACTCGTTTTGGTCGGGCGTGTAGCAGAGTTCGTAACCCTGCATTAAACTCAACAAGTAACCCAACTCATCTTCAGAAAACGTATAGTCTCTTTTGCTGAAGAAAGAATGAGTGACATCATTGACCAATATTTCTTCTAAATCGCTTCGCAGAAGTCGCCCATTTAGTTCTTTTACTTTCGGGTGCAAGATCAGGCTATAAATACCCACCGTCACCCATTCGGGGTTGAGTACCAACCAGTTCTTTCGATTTTCACTTTTCTTAAAATAAAAGGCGACGCCCAGCCGCAACATTACGCCCAAGATAGTATTCTGAGCGTTTGGATCAATGATTTCGACTTGTTCACATTCCAGATCAAACGTTTCTTTAGTGATATAATTATTACGGGATAAGCCACCGAATTCCGTACCGCCCGTAATGCGTTCTTCGATGTGATTTTTAGCCGCCAGCCAACGAGGCGAATACGATCCCCGGTTGTTTTCTTCCGTTGCCCAGTGGTATAGTTTCTGCTTAAACGTTTCGAGGTTGTATCCTTTTTTTGCCGAAATTCCAACATAATCTAACGGAGCAGATTCTGAGTGATAATGCTGCTTAATTTCGTTACGTAAACCTCCGTGTTCTGCAATTTGGTCGGGCGTACTATTCTCGTCAATACCATTCACGGTATCAATGAAATTTTCTACGATAAGTACAGGAGAGTTTTTACCAAAACTACGGATATGGTTCAGCCAATAAATCAAGTTTCCGTCCGATTGTTGGTCTTGGCGTTTATTAAGCAGCAGTACGTAAACGCAGTTATCCTGCAAGAACAATTTATGCACCGAATGTTGAATTTCCTGACCGCCAAAATCCCACAAGCGGAGTTTTATGCCGTCCAGTTCTTCCGGTTGCCAAACGTCAATATCAATGCCGTCAGTTTGGGTTTCCACTTCGGGAATCGGGAATCCTAACAGTTGTTTTTTTAGAGTCGTTTTTCCGGTTTGACCTTGACCTAAGAATATTACGCGTACTTCGTTGAGAGGGCGAGGGATGTTTTCAAGTGCTTTCTGGAGTACTTCGGAAAGTTCTTTCGGTATGTTTTGTAACTGTTGCTGTATTTGTTTGGTGTATTCATGTATTTGGTTTGACTGCCCTTGAAAAACTTTTAAATTCGGTTGAAATTCGAAAGGCTTAAGTTTTTCCACTAACCTAACAGCTTTTACATACTCTGCAAAAGATTTATCACTTTCTATAAAGTAAGCTCTTATCGACTCACGACCTTGGTCTACAACATGAATTGGTGGAATGGTAAGTGGGTTACCTTTTAACTTTACTTTCAATTTGTCGTTTAGGAAGAATCCGTTGATTGAAGTTAAATTAGTAATTAAATTATTTGTTAAGTTTAAATAAACTAAGCCCCCTACCCATCTTAAAGATTTAGGTTCAACAATTTTGTTATTTTTCAAACTTAACCACCGCAAATGGGAAAGTTTCATCAATGGCTTTACTGTGTGTATTAAATTACCTTCAAGATTGAGTTCGATTAATTCTTCCAAGTCAGAGATTGGAGACATATCAACTATCTTATTATTAGATAGGTTTATAGTTTTGAGTTGCTTTAAATTTTTCAGAAATGAAATATCTTCTAAATCTGAATACATCAAATTTAACGTTGTCAAACTTTTCAGTTCGCTAAAAACGTCAGCGTCCTTTTGCAACTTTTGGTTAGCGATTGCAAGCAAAATGATCTCACCCTCCTCATTCACTTCAAACTGTGCATCTTCCAGCTCAAAGCCGAGGGCTTTTTCTACTTCAAGTACTTGTGTTGATTTGTGTTTCATAACCCCATCTGTTTCGCCAGCCCGACCCCAACGATGGGAAAGAGAGCTACTTTTGTTTTTATTTGTTGATAAGTTCGGTGGTGAGGCAGAAGTTTTCGGGACTGATGAGATCGCAGATGGCGACGTAACCGAAAAGGTCATCTTTGTGGCTTTTGATAAAGTCTCGATCTTTAACATCACTAAAACCTTTGTTTGGTTAAAGGTAAGCATAAGGTTGAGAATCGCCACTTACCGAAACTCAAACCCATTCACCCAATTAATTATATTTTCGGGGAAGACGAATAAGTAAATTGTAACGAAAGCCAATGCAACTGCCAGTACGTATTTGAGAAATCCGACGTACAGCCAAGTCGTTTTCTCCGGACGGGGTTTCACGATTAAATAGAAGGGTATTTTCAAATAATACACCATCGAAACGGCAGTATTTAGTAATCCAAAAAACATTACAATGGCATAAACGGCATTATTATTAAATTGGTACGCATCCCACAGCGAACTAAATACCAATAACTTAGAAGTAAAACCGATGGTTGGTGGAAAGCCTACTAATCCCATCATCAGTACTACCGCCACAACAGAAATTGTCGCATCAAACTGACCAAGCCCTTGCATTGATTCAAGTTCGTAGTTAAGCGTACGTTGAGCAATCAAATCTATCAAAACAAATGCTCCCATTGTAATGCAAACATAAGCGGTGACGTAAAAGAACGTTGCCTGAAAACCAGTAGCGTTGCCCACCAAAAGACCGATTAAAATAAACCCTGCCTGAGCGATGGTAGAATAACCGAGCATTCGTTTGGCGTTGGTTTGCCACAAAGCGGAGAAGTTTCCGATGGTTAATGAAAGTAAAATTACGACCGTCAGCATCGGAACGAAATCAATAGACAAGTTCTCAAAAACTCGGGTCATTACCAACACGGCAGCCGCCTTCGGGGCAATGGATAAAAACGAAGCGATTGGTGTGGGAGTTGCTTCGTAAATATCGGGAGTCCAAGCGTGAAATGGAGCCGCCGAGAGTTTAAAGAATACACCACCCAGAGTCATAAAGCCAATCACCTGCACTATCCACGCCGGAGTTTCTAACAACGCTGCATTGAAAGCGGGGTCTGCAAAGTTAAGGCTTCCAGTAAGTCCGTAAAACCACGACATCCCGTAGAGCATAATTGCGGAACTTGTTGCCCCAAAAAGCAGGTATTTAATACCAGATTCTACGTTGAGTTTCCCCTTTTTCATCACCACTAGTAGGTACGAGCAGATTGAAACGAACTCCAACGCCACAAACAAAACCAAGAAGTGCGTAGTCATCACGACCAAGAAAAGACCGAAAATTGCCCCAAACAGAAAAATAAAGAATTCGCCCTCAATTTTATAGTCAAAAAAGCGGTGGTGCAGCAGCGTTATGATTCCAGTTACGAGAATTAGTCGTTTAAAAAAGACTGCTTTATCATCGATGATGATACTATCGTAAAATAGCTTAACTTCTTCGCCATCAGAAAGTTGCTTGCCGTACAAAAACCAAAATCCGCCTAAAATACCGATTAGCAACCACGTGAAACGTGGATGTTTTGACGAATTACTAAGGTCAGGCTTAAACGTAACAATTATAATAACCGACAACAACACAAGAATGAAGTATTCATCGATGGCAAACCGGCGAGTGCTGGCAATAATATGTTGAAGGTTTTCGAGCATTTATATTAACGGTCAGGCTTAAAATCGAGTCAGTAAATAAGAAACAGTTTCGTTGGTCAGGTCAAAGAGTAAATTCGGGAATATACCGAACGTAATAACGAGCAGTGCTAAGGAAAATAACATAATCATTTCCCGGTTATCGAGGTCGGTTAGCTTTTCTGCAAAATCAGGAGCGGTTTTAAATTCCCCCAGAAACATTCGTTGGAACGTCCAGAGAAAATAAACGGCTGACAGTATAATTCCTAACGCCCCTAATAATGCTACCCAACTCGGAAACAAATGGGTTTGGAATGCTCCCATCAGCGTAAAGAACTCACCGATAAATCCAGATAATGCGGGCAAACCCAAAGATCCAAAGAACGCCACGGCAACCGAAAACGTATAGAGAGGCATTTTACTGAAAATTCCTTGGAAATCTGCAATCTGACGGCTGTTCGTACGGTCATAAATAACGCCAACGATTATAAACAGCATAGCCGAAAGAAGTCCATGACTGAACATCTGATAAATTCCGCCGCTGAAACCTTCGGAAGTCACGGAAGCGAAGCCAAGAAAGACAAAGCCCATGTGCGAGACAGACGAGTACGCCACCATTTTCTTCAAGTCTGTTTGAGCAAGTGCGTTTAACGCTCCGTAAATAATGGAAAGTA
>Ga0136554_1000984_pt1 | contig 11216 bp, 8 predicted proteins | sample AntRauTorckE5431_FD_104637 | JGI IMG/M metagenome (GOLD analysis project Ga0136554, IMG submission 104637) | Saline lake microbial communities from Rauer Islands, Antarctica - Metagenome Torckler E5 #431 | ecosystem: Environmental > Aquatic > Non-marine Saline and Alkaline > Saline | place...
TGATGCTTGATCTGTAAAACTAAAAGGCTTCCCGAAGAGCGTAACGATCTTTTTGGTAAACCGCGGAGTCAAAAGGGTTTGAATGACGGATATTGGTGTTGCGTACGAGGACGCAATGCGTAGTAAACTAAAAGTTGTTCCGATTTTCCGAATCCAATTCACAAATTAAGGCATTTTTTGAATCGGCAAAATACTTTATTCACCGCAAGAAACTGCGAAGACTTGCTAAAATAATTTAGTAGGTTTGCGTTAAGAATTTATGCAAATGAAAGTCGCCGTTGTAATTCCATTATACAAAAGCACGTTTTCGGCTAACGAAGAGCTTTCGTTACGGCAAGCAAATAAGGTATTAGGCATCCACCCTATCGTTTTTATTTGTCCTGATAAATTAAACACCGAGGCGTACCTGAACGTTATTCCAACCGCCACGGTCACACGCTTTTCTGATGATTATTTTCAAAATGTGGAAGGCTACAGCCGCTTGATGCTTTCCCCGAATTTTTATAAGACATTCCTAAACTTCGAGTACATCCTGATTTACCAAACTGATGCCTTTGTTTTTCGGGACGAACTGTTTGAATGGTGTAATAAAGGGTACGATTATATCGGTGCTCCGTGGACGGAACGCCCGCCTTTGGCAAAAGGGGAACCCAAAATAGATATTCAAAATTGGTTTATTGGCAAAGTAGGAAACGGCGGCTTTTCGCTCCGAAAAGTAAAACCACATTATAACAATACCCGCTTTTTTCGACCGATTTTACAATTCATGGAAAAGAACGAAGACATGTTTTGGGGCTTGTTTTTGTACTGGCTCAATCCGTTTTTTAAACGCCCTAAGTGGCGGGAAGCTTTACATTTTGCTTTTGAAATGAATCCTAGAAAAGCATTTGAATTAACTAATCAACAACTTCCGTTTGGCGTGCATGCGTGGGAGAAATATGATAAAGACTTCTGGGAGGAATTCGTAAAATGAAAATACTCGTATTTATAAAAACCTTTGCCAACCCAACGTTAACTTTTATCTACAATGAAGTAACCGAACTGGCGAAAAATCATGAAGTGAAAATCATTACTTGTGAACGAAAAAATGAATACCTCTTCCCCTTTAAAGATGTAGCTGAGATTCCTTTTGTTGAAAACCCACTTCAACTAAAATACCAAACTAAGCTTCAGTATTTAGACCTAAAATGGGCATTCAAAAGTGCTCGTTTTGAAGAACGAATAAATAAGGTAGTTGAGGAGTTTAAGCCTGACGTAATTCACACACACTTTGGTTTTGAATCGTGGCTATTTTTAGAAAATTATCGCCGTTCTGATATTCCTGTTTTCATTTCTTTCCACGGCTACGACGCTTCTCATAAACTAAGCTCTTTGAGGTATCGTAAGGCTGTGAAACTTTACCTAAATCGTCCTGAAATGACTCCAGTATTCGTATCTGAGTTTATGAAACTTCACGTGGAACGTATCGTGGAACAGCAATTTAGTAGAGCAAAAATTCTGTATTACGGCACTGATACTGATTTTTTTAAACGAAAGAGTCATCAACAAAAAGAAGGCATATTTACCTTCTTACAGGTATCCAGTTTTTCTGAAAAGAAAGGGCATGAATTTACAGTTAGAGCCTTTGCAGAACTAATTAAAAGGCAGAAAACCAACCTGAGTATAAAGTTAATTTTGGCGGGTGAAGGTTGCTTGAAAAATGATACAGAAGTTTTGGTGAAAGAGTTAGATATATCAGAATATGTCGAATTTCCGGGTTTGGTGAACCGCCAACAGGCAAAAGAGTTAATGGAAAGTGCAGATGCCTTTGTGCACCATAGTGTTACCTCTGCATCAGTTGGCGATATGGAGGGCATTCCGAACGCTATTATGGAAGCCATGGCCATGGAGTTACCCGTACTTTCAACGCTTCATTCTGGCATACCTGAATTGGTGGAAAACGAGATAAACGGGTATTTGGTTGAAGAGCGAGATATTGAAACATATAGCCAGCAGATGTTAGCTATACTATCGTGGAAGTATGAGCGAGCTAACCGAGAGAAAGTAATTCAACTTTTCGAGAAAAAACAGCACGGGAATCAACTTGCAGAGTACTATCAAGCAGTACTCAACGCCTGAATATCGGAACTACGAACTTGTTGTAAATGACGGTTAAATCTGCAGAAATGTTGTACCGAATAACTAAATAGGCAAATGCAGAAATCATCAAAGTAGATTTGACGGCAATTGATATTACGGCAAGCCAAAAAGAACTCTCAGAACTTGGTAACGCCCAACCAATAATTGCCGAAACAGCCAAAACTCCAAGGGCAAGTCCATCTTTTTTGGAGAATGGCATCACATCGAATTTCCAACGCACAAAGGCTAACCGCAGCAAAGAAGATAAAAGTGCGACTCCACCCGTGGCAATTGCCGAACCCACAACCCCAAAAAAGGGAATCAACGCAAAGTTGGCGTAAACCGTAAGAAATGCCATAAAGATGATTAACAGTGTATTCATTTTGAAGTATTTAGAATACGTTATCATCTCAATATTTAGCCCCAAGCTCATATCAATCCATTTTGCGGCACCGATAATAATAACCACCCATTTACCTTGTCTGTATATTTCGCTTTTGGGCAATATTGAAAGTAGGGAATCAATATTAAAGGCAATGAGCAGAAACATAATACCACCAATTAGAAGCAGGTTCAGGGCAGACTTTTGGTACAATTCTCGCACTTGAATTTTATCGTTTCGGTAAACGGCATCTGCCATAATGGGACCAGATATTTGGCGAATGGCTTTACTTGGTATTTCAATTACGGCGGCTATGTATGCTGCCACCGTGAAAATAGCAACTGCCGTTGTGCCGATTTGATTTGCTAAGATATTTCTATCTAAGAATAAAATCAGGTTTGCTCCAATACCTCCAATAATAATAATAGTTCCGAACCCCACCATTTGGTAAATCAAGGCGTTGTTCCAAGCGGCGGCGTTCCATTTTAAATACAACTTACCGAGCTGTTTTATATAAAGTAGTAACGATATAGCAATCAGTGCCATTGACCCCACAAAGAGATACAAAAAAAGATCGAAGTTTATCCAACCAAAACCCAGCATTAAAATCAGTAAAATATTTATTCCTCGAAAAATAACTTCCCGAAAAAATGTAGGAATGGCTGTACGACCATTTACTCGGCTGTAAGACTCTAAAACTAAGATATACACCCAACAGAACGTAATGGGCAAACTAAGCCAAATATATGGTATAATGGTGGGTGATTTAGCTGAGAAAAAGGAGGCTATATTGGTATCGAAAGCATTATAAATGGTTAAAAAAAGCCCGAAGCCAACTATCGGAAAAAGTAAGATAAAGAGCAGAAAACCATTGTGTTTCTGCTCGTCATTTTTAAAATAAGCAAAGAACTTATCAGTAATATAGGGCGTACCCAAATGTGAAAAAGCGGCAAATATTAGGCTGTTTTCTAGCAAAATTCTCGAAATAGCCAGTTGATCTGGCGAAAGGAAACGGGTCGAAATAAAGAGCGTATTTATGGCTCCTAAACCTACTCCGATATAAAAACCAACGCTTGACTTGAGGCTTTGCCTGAATATTAAACCCATTAATTAATTAGGACAAGTAACAGATGTACGTATTCTTTAGTACGCCCCAATCTTCAACGGTTACTCCCCAGCAGGAGCCATTTGAGGACGTGAGAATAATCCCTTTTGTAGGGTCATCAATATATACACCTCCTTCGCTAACGTGCAGCTTTGCTTTGGGTTGAACCGCCGCAGTCCGACCAGATAAGTCAAACGTACCGATTCCTACATTTCCGTTGGTATTCATTACCAAAATAGACTTTACATCGGTGTAAGAAGAGGAAGAACCCAAAGTTTGGAAAGAGTAAGCCCGGTTACCTATATTTAGGTTATCAATGTGCGGCTTATCTATGTTAAACACCATATCCCGCTCGGAAGCAATGTGGTGTCCGGCTCTTCGAAAAGTACCACTTTCGGGAACTCTACTCATACCAATACTAAGTTCAGAATAAGAAATTTCACTACTCGCAACCACGAGCGGATCTTTGGGCATTTTAGTACCAATACCTACGTTACCATTTGCGTCTAAACGCATCCGCTCTAACGAGCCGCCCGGTCTAGTGATACCTGTCATAAACTTTATGATACCGTTTGGAAACCCTGCCGATCTAGGGCGTAGAATAAGCCCTGCACCACGAGAGTGTAATTGTCCAAAATCAGCGTATTCGTCAAGACCCGGAAAGAGGTATGTTGGGGAATGATGACCCAATAGGGTTCTTCTTGAATTTGTTCCCGAGGTCATTTCCATCACAACAACAGAGCTGCTATGGTTTGACTTATTATTTATTCGGAGAAAAAACCGTGGGTCATTATTTGATACGATTGCTCTTTCATCACCTTCGATAGTAAGAAAAGAAGGTGGGCTTGAGATATTCAAACTGATAAATCCGAGTAGACTTGTCGTTTGTCTTTGACCGAACACGGCAAATACAGTAAATAACATGAGTAAAGTAAAGATTTCTTTCATGGCTTGACAAGTTAAGTTTTAATTGCAATTCTACCCGTATAGTCAATACGGTTAAGCAAAATAGGAACATTATTTTCTTCAAAATACTGATCAACTGCTTTCTTTGCTCCTTGCCAATGTCCGTAATCATCAATAATTAAAACTCCTCCTTTAACTAACTTAGGATAAAGGTTGACTAACTCGTGATAGGTAGATTCGTACCAGTCTGTATCCAACCGCAGAATAGAAATTTTTTCAGGAATAGTTTTTGGGATTGTATCTTCGACCATCCCTGCAATGCATTTTATTTTTTGGTCAGGGTATTTTGTTAAAACCATGTTCTTTCTCACCTCTTCTATTTCGGCTTCACATTTATCTCTGCCTTGCCATGTTCCTTCCGCAACCTCCCCAACCATATTGACATCATCCTCAGTAGGAGCGTTCATGCCTTCAAACGTATCGTACAAGTACAAATCTCTCGTATAGTCGTTCTTTAATGCTAATGCTGCCATCATTGAGCTGCCACCTCTCCAAACCCCGCATTCTACTATGTCTCCTTCTACGTTATGCTTTTTTATGTAATTAACGGCTTCATATAACGCAAATAGGCGTTGTTTTGAAGTCATGGTAAACTGCTTACATTGGTTGTGAAATTTCATAAACTCTTTATTTGAGTTCATGTCAATATCCACTTTTTCTAATTGTAAGGTTTTGTGCAACTCGATTCCGCGAAGAGCAAATACTTTCTTTAAGAGTGTTGTAACCATTTAGCTATTCTAAATTTTCTTTACCACCATGCCGTAGGCAAATGGGAATTGTTTTGAGGTTTTGAGAGAAATACGCTGACCAAACTTAGTCTGGTATAAAAAGTTGACTTTCCATTGCACAAACTTTGAAATACTCTTACCAATTACGGGAAAGCCCACGAAGTATTTGGCAATTACGTCTGCTAGTATTTCGGGAACGCCGCCCAAAGGCTTTATTGTAACCACCCCAAAGCCGTTTTCTTCGGTCATGCTTTTCAAGGCGTATTCTGTATATCTGAAATAGTCAAAAGGAGCTTCGTGAATACTGTAATAAAACGGAACGTTCAGAATTAAATGTCCCCCTTTTTTCATTATTCGCTGAATTTCCTGAATTAGTTGCTCTGGTCGTCGAATATGCTCCAAAACGTCCGATAGTATGACCGTATCGTAGGTATTACTTGTTAATGGTAGTAGTTGGTTAAGGTCAGCTTCTACGTCTAAGAAGTTATTTTTATGCAACGTATTTCCCCAGTCTACGCAGATATTTTCAGTAATAAACGGCTCGTAAAACTTATATAAGGGAACGTTTCCGCAACCTAAATCTAACAGTTTACCTTGTGCATAGTTCGGTAGAACGGTCTCGTAAAACTGTCCGATGCGGTCAACCATCACCCGCGAGGAGACAGATACATTTTTCTCGTCTCGTGAAGCCCTTAGTTTACCTTTTGTTATCGCAAACTTTGTAGGTTGCCAAAGCTGCTTATGCTGCATCTTCCTCCTTACGATTTCGGAAATCCATGAAAATTGCCCCGACTGCAAACAACACCCAAGCTATGGATGCTCCAAAGTCTACTTTACGACCTCTTTCAACGGTTATGGGCTTGAATACAAACTCGATAGTATGTTTTCCGGCGGGTACAACCATTGCCCGAAGGACGTAATTTGCTCGGAAGTGTAGGGCTTCTTTTCCGTCAATACTTGAAATCCAGTCTTCGTTTCCCTTATAGTAATTCTCCGAGAAAACGACCATTTCCTGATTCGGGCTGTTAAATTCGTACGTAAGCTTATTGGGTTTGTATTCTGTCAACTGGATTTTATTCGTTGAATCGCTCGATGGCTTTACGTTATCGAGGTACTCAGAAAAGCGTATGTCTACAACGGCAGTTGTAGCGGGGTTTAACGAATCTAATGCCGCCATTTCCTCGTTGGCATTATTCACCATTTTGACTTCGGAAACCGTCCAGACATTCCCCAAAGCATCTGGGTTCAGTTGGGCTTGCGGTTGTCCGTTTTGCCCTTGCGTGATGAAATATTTGGTGTTGAGCATATTCAACACTTCCATATTATTCTTAGAAATCTGATTTTCGATTAACTCATTGTACCGTCCAAGTTTTACGGTATGGTATCCACCTACCGACTTATGGAAATATGAAGTAAGCGAACTCTGAAACGGATTTCCTGAAACCAAATCAATTACTCTAAAGTGCGGGTCTTTATCCTGCATAATTTGTTGATCCGCGGCAGACATGGTAAACAACGCATCGTACGAGCGGGCTTTACGCTCAAAATCACCATTATTGAGGTAGCGTTTATCAATTGCCCATAAATCAATCAGTGTCAGAAAGACTAATATTCCACCCACAACGGCGACGCTCTTCAATTTATCTGTCACAAAAGCCCATAGTAAACCCGCCGACAATAATATAAAAATGATACTTCGCCACGCGTCAGCTTGCAGTAATGAAGCTCGGTCGTTTAATAGTGATTGATAAACGTCGTTCGCGGCGGTTTGATTTTCTCCAAAAGCTTGCGATAAACTATTTCTGAGAGCTTCGTCGTTGGCGTTTGTCATATCGAAGATAGACGGTATCAAGGCAAATACGAGCGAAAGCCCCGCCGTAACTCCAACGCTGATGGCGAGTGGTTTTTTGAAATCAGCCCAAGTGGGTTTACTGTCAAATATCCCCTTTAAACCTAAAGCGGCAATAACCACAAAGCAAAGCTGGGTCAACGCCATAATCATGCTTAATGACCGAAACTTGTTGAACATTGGTAGGTAGTCAAAAAACAGATCATTTACTATCCTGAAATTTCCGCCCCATGAAATAATCATGCAAATGAGTCCGGCTACTAAATACGGCCATCGATAGCGTTTATTGGCGAAGAAAAGCCCGAGTGCAAACAAGAAACAAATTACTGCACCGGCGTAAGAAGGACCGCCAGAAAAAGTTTGGTCGCCCCAGTAAGTTGGCAGGCTTTGCGTAAACTGCGTAGCATTTGCCTGATCTACGCCAATTCTGTTGAGGGTTTTGTAAACTTCGGAATCATTACCTAATGCTCCACCGCCTGATGCCCCGCCGGAGAAATTGGGAATCAATAACGTGAAAGACTCTAATTTTCCATAACTCCAATTATAGGCGTATTCTTTATCCAGACCTCCGTTGGCGTTATTTATATTTGTGGGGTCAGTTGAAACGAGTTCGGTTCCTCCACGATTTGTCTCTTTGGCGTGATCGGTGGAGGTCCATATTCGGGAAGTATTTGTGGCCGCTGCTGTTAAGCCCATTACTAAACATAACCCTGCCCCTAAAGCAAATTTATTGATGCGTTTCTCTTTAAATGCCCGTACTATTTCAAAAATGCCGAACGTAGCGAGTATAAAAGCGGAGTAATAAGTTATTTGAAAGTGGTTGGCGTTTAGTTCGAGACCAACGCCCAAACTGAACAATGCCGCACCCAACCACGGTCGGTTTCGGAATGCTAGTGCCAGCCCACCCAACATAAGCGGAACGAATGCCAACGCGTATATTTTGGCGAGGTGCCCTGCTTCGATAATTAAAATATTGTAGGAAAAAAAAGCGTAGCCAATAGCTCCGACAACGCTCGGAAATAAACCCGCCCCCAAACAGAAAAGTAGTATGTAAGCACCAATGAGGTAGAGGAAAATGTATGAACCTTGACGGGATAAAACATCATAAATCAAATCCTGATTCTTTGCGAAAATACTCTTTGAGTAATCTCCACCGATAAAGTATGTCGGCATTCCGCCGAAAATACCATTTGTCCAACCTGTCCATTCGCCGGTTTCTTTGGCGTAAGTTCTGAGTTCTTGCTGGGCGGCTATGAATTGTCTGGGGTCTGACTGTCTCAGTTCTTTGCCGTTTAATATCGGACTCATATAACTGACCGACAAGACAGCAAAACCAACTACAACTAGTAAATGCGGAAGGAAAGAGCGGAAATTGATGTATTTTTTCATGGAGTTAGCGAGCAGTTGAAAGCAGGTTGTCTCTTATTAGAAATCAAATTTACCGCCAAAAATACGGATTCTCACCAATGAATGGCTTTTTTGGCTTAAAAACTGATATATGCTCAGTGGTAGTACTTATTTGACCGCTCGTTTCACTAGGTCCGTTTCACACAAAAAGCCCCGAAAATTTTCAACTTTGGGGCTCTTCTATATGGTGTGGATTAGTATTTCATAAATAAGGTTCTATAATCTTCTTCAACTGCGGAAGCATCATGGCTCCCGACTGACGAGATTTTTGTTCCCCGTTCTGGAAAACTATAATGGTTGGTACGCTCGAGACTTTATACTTTTTCTGCAAAGCCGGATTCTGATCAATGTCGATTTTAATGATGCGGATATCATCGCCCATTTGATCGGCTAATTGCTGCAAGGCGGGTGCCATTTGCTTGCAAGGCCCGCACCATTCGGCGTGAAAGTCAATTAAAACTGGCTTTTCTGATTGTATTAACTCTTCAAATGTTCCTTTCATTGTATAGTTATTTTACGAATACACTGTAAAAAATGTATTCTTTGAATTATTAAACAAAAACAGTCAAAATATTCTCAGAGTTCATTCCACAAAAAAGCACCGCAGTAATCTGCGGTGCTCAAACTCTTATAATTTAGCCTAATCAATAGAATTTGTAACGATTATCTACAATATTCGCTTTCTCTCTGATTAACTGATTTGCCAACGCACTTGCATTGTATGTTCCGAAACGTTGACCTAATTGCTCTTTGTATTGCGTATAATCTGCGATTTCGGGAGCGTTAGTGCGGCTAGTAACTTCTACCATGAATACACCATTCTCTCCAGTAAATACCTTGCTTCTTTTTCCGGTTGGAAGTCCGAATATTTTTCCGATGGCAATTGGGTCAATGCCGGCACTGTTCAACATTCCTGTCGCGATGTTTATGTCTGCAACGTTTTCTACCAAAGCACCCGCTCCGTAAGATTTAGCGATGGTATTAAAGTCGCTTTTAGAATCTTTTAGTTTCGCTTTGATAACTTCAGCCTTTTTCTCGTTGCGGACTGCGGTAGCAAGTTCCTCACGGAAACCTTCTACGCTAGGGTTATCTTTATCGGTTTTACTTTTTAAAGCCGCCACTACGAAGCTATCGTTAATTTCAAACAGACGATCCGATACTTCGTCAACACTCGTATTATCATTGTAAGTCCAAAGTACGATTTCACGACCATCCTGAATGGTATTAAAGGATTGAGCCGTTGGATTTATCTTCTCGGCAGTAAATGCCACTAAACCCGCTTCTTCGGCTACTTTCGCTAAATTTGAGGCCTTTTTTAGTTTCGTACGAATTGCTTCGGCGTTTTGGTAAACTTCGTTGCGCGTAGCTTCACTTGGAGAAAGTACTCGGCTTATAGCAGCCAAATCGTACTTATTTGCAGACTTTGAGCCTGTAACCTTTATAATATGGTAACCAAATTGCGATTGAACTAACTCAGGAACTAAGCCATCATTACTGAAAGCTGCGGCATCAAAAGGAGCAACCATTGCTCCACGACCAAAGTAGCCTAAATCGCCACCTTTTTCTTTAGAACCAGGATCCGTGCTGTTTGCCGTTGCTAAAGCAGCAAAACTGCCACCCGCTTTTACCTGAGCAAGAAGGTTATCTGCCAACGTTTTGTCAGCAACTAAAATATGACTCGCCCGAACACTATCTTTGTCCATTTTACGACCTATGTACTTGTAAATACTGTAAGCCTGACCTTCTTTGAATGGTCCTACTATTTGTCCCTCAATACCATTGTCAAGAGCTGTAACTACTTCAGAAGGGAGGTCGCTTATTCCGCGAAGGTTATTGTAGCGAATGTCTGAGTTTGCAGATGCGTAAGCTTGTGGGTTTGGAGCTTTTGCAAGCCCTTTTGCGTATTCACGTAAATCTGACATCATCGAAATACTGTCTTCCTTTGAAGACTCTATTTGAAAAACAATGTAATCAAATGTACGGCTGTTATAGCCAGTAAATTCGTCTTTATGGCTGCTAAGGTAAGAAGAAAGCTCCCCGTCTGTTACCTTAACTGTAGAGTCATTGACACTATAAAAAGGAACGTATAAATAATCAGCGTTCGCTTTCGTAGTTTGAGCAACGTATTCACGCTTTGCCTCCGCCTTTGTGATATAAGTTGAGCTAGTCAGTAGTTTCTCATATTTTTCACGAACGCGAAATTGAACTAACTGCTTCTTAAAATCGTCCCAGGCAACCTTCTGTGACTCGGGTAATTGGTTGTTCGCTACAGCATTGATAAACTCCATATGACGCTGACGGTCGTATAGTCCGGTCTGTTGGTCTGTAAATTGCTGCCGTACGTAAGGGTGAAGGTTTATTGTGCCTTGCACCATTTCTTTAAGTTCTTCGGGCGTAACGGTTAGACCTAAGTTATCAAACTCATCTTTGAAAGCCGTATTGAAAATCATCTCTTCCCACACTTGGTCCCGCAATTGCTGAATTTCCTGTGGGTTTGCTGAGCGGCCGGTTTGACTCTCGTAATTTACGCGGGCTACGTCTACTTGTTCCATAAATTGTCGGTAGTCAACGCCAGTCCCGGAAATTTCACCAACTTTATTGTCGTTGCCAAATAATCCACCGCCTTGACCGGCCATTAAGTCTCCACCTACGATAAAGGCA
>Ga0136554_1000985_pt1 | contig 11214 bp, 6 predicted proteins | sample AntRauTorckE5431_FD_104637 | JGI IMG/M metagenome (GOLD analysis project Ga0136554, IMG submission 104637) | Saline lake microbial communities from Rauer Islands, Antarctica - Metagenome Torckler E5 #431 | ecosystem: Environmental > Aquatic > Non-marine Saline and Alkaline > Saline | place...
ACTACGGGAACGACCGTGCAAAATCCCATCTTGTACGGAGCCAGATTAAGCGGAAAAATTGACGATAATTGGCGAGTTGGGTTGTTGAACATTATGACCGCTCGTGACGAAGAGAAAGATATCAACTCTGTAAATTACAGCGTTGGTACTATTCAACGGCGGGTTTTTGGACGCTCGAATATTGCTGGTATTTTTGTAAATAACCAGGTTATTAACCCTGAGGCGGGGGAGTCGGGCTTTAACCGGGTCGGTGGATTAGAATACAACCACCAATCCCTTGATAATCATTGGACGGGTAAGGCTTATTACCATCAGTCATTTTCTGACGTGCAGCAACAAGGTAGTAACACGCACGGTGTTACGGCAAATTATATTTCTCGTGGTTTTACAGCTAAGTGGCAGCATGATTTTATGGGTAAAGGTTTTGAGGCCGTTTCGGGCTTTGTACCCCGCAATGATTTTTTCCACATAAACCCAACAGCGGGGGTTAACCTTTATCCCAAAAAAGGAAGTATAAACCGCCTAAGCTTTGGTTTGGCTTGGGATCAGTACTTTAAGCCCAAAATAGGAACGACTGATTTGCAGGCGGGTCCGTTTGTATCTTTGGCGTTCCGTAATTCTGCAAATATACTGCTACAAGTTAACCGAAACTACACGTACCTTTTCAGCAACTTTGATGCTCTTCGATCCAATAAAGAGTTGCCGATCCTGACAAAAGGCAACGGATACACTTATCATAACGTCTCGGCTACTTTCGTGACAGACAGAAGAAAGCGACTCACAGCGTTCTTACAGCCACTCATTGGACAATACTTCAATGGTAATATTTACAGTCTGAATACTTCGCTCACCTACCGAATGCAGCCTTACGCTCTCGCAACCTTAAATGTGGCGTATAATAAAATTAACCTGAAAGAAGGACAAAATACCATTTTTGTGGTGGGGCCACGGATGGAAGTCACGTTTTCAAAAAGTCTTTTCTGGACTACCTACGTGCAGTACAATACGCAGTTTGATAACCTGAATATCAACTCCCGGTTTCAGTGGCGTTTCGCTCCGGTTTCTGATTTCTTTCTGGTGTACTCTGACAATTATGACACGGAGCTCGGTGGTGTTAAAAACCGAACTATTGTGGCTAAATTGACATATTGGTTAAATCTCTAATTTTTCAAGTTTACTTGTTTTGCACTTCGCGTTCAAAGCTTTCAGTTGCGTATTCTTAACAGTGTCCCTGAAAATTATTCACTAGTCATTTTCTCCAGTCTCGTACCTTGAAAGTGTAGCAACGCATAAAATAAGTATTAATCAAAAGAACTCTGCCTTTTACATTCGTAAAAGCGGACCTATTATTTCCCGCTATTCTAACCTAAGACGTACTGTTGAAGATATTCAGACTACGCTTTCTGTGCAAGGGTGGGAGAGCAGTATGAATTATTCGCCGGTATACTGAGCGTTGAAAGAGCGAGGTAAATACGTGGAAAACTTCAGTGCGGTAGGGACAAAATCCTTTCAATTATCTATTGATAGAGTAGCTTTAAGTTTGCTTTTTGCTACGTTAGGTATTGTAAGATTCTTCTTGATAAGGGATTTTATTCTTCTTAAAAAATTTATTAATTTAATAAATAGCGACTTTAGTTTGGATAAAATGACGTAATTTGATTTATACTACTCCAAAAAAAGTTTCATTTTCTACGGAAAATCAACTAAAAAGGGCGGGGAAAGTATTTTGTACTTATTTATCGTTACTGGTGTTTTCCCTTTCAGTTTTGCCTGCATTTTCGCAAGTTCAACTCCCTAATAAGTCCAAAAAAGCTGCTATTTTTGAGCAGCAAGCACGTAAACTCTCTGCTCAGGCAAACACAGGAAATACTCATATGTTGATGGGTCAGAAGGATAAGATATCACCCTATTTTATCCGTGCAACGAAGGGTATTGCATACTCGTTGGAGGCAACATTTCTCTTTTGCTATTAATTTATAGGTAAGTGTGAGTTCAACGGCATCAAAGTAATTGGATAATCACAATATGACGATACTCAATGGCACCACATGGGCTAAAAGTGTATGATATGCCCGATAGCCTTTGGAAAGGTTATGGGTGGTGGCGAACAAGGTTTACCATTGATTCTCACCTGGCAAAAGAGATTGAACGGCTTTATTTCTATTCTTGGGGAGCTGCTGAAATATACTTAGATGGAGAATTAATCCAACGCTATGGAAAGTTCTCCAAGTTCGGTTCTGACGAACAGTCCTACACCCCAAATTACGACGGAGATAGGCCTTTAAAAATTGATTTGAAAGGTGTTCATACTTTGGCGATTAGATTTTCAAATTACGCAGCAAAAAATAATCATCATCTTTTTCAATTTTTCTCGGAAATTCTTGGATTCAAGATTGGTTTTTCAACAGCGGTCAGAGCCAAGTTTTCAGACCGAAGATACGCCAATAGCTTTGCCGCACTAGCCGTAATTACCGTAGTATTAACTCTATTGTTGCTATTGTACATTTTGCTTCACATAAAGTTTAGAAAGGATCAGGCAAACTTGGTGATTATCTTTATTCCTCTTCTTTTTGTAGGAGCAGCTGTGTGTGCTCACATTTTATTATTTGTAGACTTAGACGGTTTCTCAAATCCTATTGTAAGTGGTATTTTAAACTCTACGGCTTTTGGTTTAGGTTATGGTTTTTTACCCTATTCATTGAGTTTACTTTTTAGAATCGAAAAATATTATTGGACTAAACATCTAATTTGGCTGGCATTCATTCGCACCGCTAATTATTTTATTAGTGTTTTTAATTTCATAATTTTTGATGCAGTTATAATACTCTCAGTTATCATTCTCATGATTATAATTATGAGAATAGCCATAAAGGAAAGAAACAAAGGGGTGCATTTTGTAACATTTGGAGCCATTGGTACCTCTGTTTTTTTGTTAGTCAATAGAATGATTAGTACAGGTATTATTTCTCTTAGCACCTCTTTGTACTATTTAGACTTAATTCTGTTGTACGTTTGCTACCCGCTTGGAATCTATATTTACATTACCAGTCAGTTTGGAAGATCGTTTATTGCAATGGAGCAAGAAGTAGTAGAACGAACATTCGACCTCAACCTTTTGGTTGATAGCTTAACTACAACCCAAAATGAACTGAGTACAAAGAATAGTGAAAACGAACTGCTTTTAAAGGAAATCTACCACCGAGTAAAAAATAACTTAGAAGTTGTTTCAAGTCTTTTGGAGTTGCAATTGGCTCAAATAAATGACCCTGATATTCAGCAGGTCATGCAAGCCAGCCAAAGCCGCGTACAGTCGATGGGAATTTTACACCAAAAACTTTATCAAAAGAAGCATTTAGCATTCATCGAAATGAAAAACTATTTCGTAAATCTGACCGAAAATATTCTAGCTTCGCATAATGCTACCGAACGAGTAACGGTTGAATTTCCGATGGAAAATTTGGAATTAGACGTTGATACCGCCATACCAGTTGGTTTAATCGTGAATGAGCTGTTGACTAATGCCTTGAAATACGCTTTTCCGGCGGGGCGATCGGGTAAAATAAAGCTAAGTTTAAACCAAATTGGAGCGAACCTAATGGAATTTCGTATAGAGGATAACGGCATTGGGAAAGTATTGAACGTAACGCCAACAAGGAATGGGTTTTGGAACGCAGCTTGTGGGTTTGCTGACCCAATAACTGGATGGAAAATTACTTCAAACGGTAGAAAACGGAACGACGATTTCCATTCAATTTGCTAAAAAATGATGAACGAAAATGTGAAAATTCTTATCGTGGAAGATGACATGATCATTGCCGCAAAAATCTCGATGCAATTGACCAAATTGGGATACGAAGTTACGGGTATTGTGTCACGCGGAGAAGAAGCCGTTCGGCACGCAGTAGACAATATTCCCGATATTGTATTACTCGATATAAACCTTAAAGGTAAACTTGACGGCGTGGAAACTGCCACTCAAATGCAGCTAACTGCCAATATTCCTATCATTTATGTAACGGCAAATACCGACGAAGGAACCTTCAACCGGGCAAAAGCAACTCGCCCCCACGCATTTATCGGAAAGCCAATTAACAACCTTGATTTACAGCGAGCCATTGAGTTAACCATCAGCCGTTTAGCGGAGCAGCACCATGTCTCAAGCGAAACGGAAGAACCTACTACGTCCGAAACGCCTTTCGTTTTGAGCGATCGTATTTTTGTCCGAAATGGCGGTAGAATGATTAAGATATTCATTGCTGATATTCTTTACATTGAGGCAGACCGTAACTATTGCCAAATTTTCGCCAAAAACCAGAAGCACACGCTCGCTATTACACTAAAGAATATGGAGGAAAAGCTACCCGCTGCTGAGTTCCTCCGCATTCACCGTTCATTCATCGCGAATATCTCGCAAATAGACGAAGTCTCAGAACATCACGTCCTGATTAGCGGGCAGCAACTTTCGTTGAGTAATGCTTACCGCGAAGAGCTCTTGAAGCGTATTCAGACATTCTGATTTATGAGAATGCGTGAAACCTCCCGATGCTCAAATTCCTTCGGTAATAAAAACACCTCCTTCGGACAGTTTTGAGGGGTGTTCGTCCTGCTTTACTTGCCTTGTCGTACGAAGATTAGTAAATTAAAATTATAAGGTAACCCCAACGGCAAAGTCAGGTCGTTATTTTCTTCTTAGAAGAGGAAATTTGGGTCTATCAGTGTTCAATAATCTATTTAACTATGCAGCTTTACGTTAAGAAACTTCTTCTTTTATTTATTGTGATTACAATGGAGAGTACAGCTCAAAGCAACGCTGACTTCACACCAAAACAAGCCGCTGAACTTGCGAAAAATTACCAAAGTAAAGCTCTTTTATTCAGGGAAATACCGCAATTTGACCGAGATAGTACCGTATATTATTTTGATAAAGCCACCGCATTATTAGAGAATTCTAGGCCGGTACAACACCAATTATTGGCAGAAATATATAGGGATATAATTGATAGGGGAAACCGCTCGCACCCATTCATTGTCGTGGACTCACTGGCGGCAAAAGGCATGGGACATTTCAATAACATCCCGAGAAAAGATCAGGATATTTTACTCAAATACGACTTGCTGCAACGTTGGGCGTCCATAAAAGTGGAGGAAGGAGAGTTAAAGGCAGCCGTTGACCTTTTCACCGAGGCCCTAAAGCTTATCCAAGACGACCCTCGCCCCGAAGTACGGGCAAAATTCTTGCGACAAAAGGCGAGTTTTATCAAACGCTACGGCTTGCCTGATGAACAAAAGGACTTCGACAAACTTACAGACCAAAGCTACGCTATTTATAAAACGCTCGATCAACGGAAATATGCCTCCGAAATCGGTGGGATTTATCAAAGCATGGTTTTGCGGCACATTGGTACAAACCCCGACTCAACAGAGCATTATTTTAGTCTGATAAAAGGGAATTTAAAGATTAATAAAAACCCGTTTAGTTACGGTTGGTATTACGCTGTTCGGGGTGACTTTTTGTCATTCAATAAAAAAAATGAGGAAGCCAAAGTCTCCCTTTTAGAAAGCAAAAAGCTGCACGAAACCTACAAAATGACTAATGTAGACAGTTATACGCACACGTTATTTGTACTGGGAGATATAGCCTTGGAAGAGGGCAAATACGACGAAACGATTGATTATTACAAGAAGGTAAGGGAGATTTCTTTGGCAAATAATTTTAAAGTATCGAGTATTGACGCGTTAGATGCGTTGCGTGATGTCTATGAACAAAAGGACAATTTTGCTCAGGCGTTGGCGTATTCAAAGCAATTTAACGAAGAATACCTTGCCTACGAAGAAGACAAAAATAAACGTAGTTTACGGGAAAACGAATTGCAAATAAATGTATTGGAGCAAGAAAAAGAACTGGATAAAAACCGACAAGTGCAAATTATCTTTGTGGTCATAATTTTCGTTGGACTCGCCTTACTGGCTCTGGTTTATTGGAATTATAAGCTCAAACAGAAAAATAATGTAAGACTGGCGGTACTCAATACGGAGTTAAACTCAAAAAATGAGCTACTCGACAGAAAAGTGGTGGAAAACGAACTGTTGCTGAAAGAAATCCACCACCGAGTGAAAAATAATCTCGAAATCGTATCGAGTTTACTGGAATTGCAATCGGCACAAATTGATGACCCGTCTGTGCAAGCCGCCATGCTTTCGAGCCAAAATCGAGTGCACTCCATGGGGATTATCCACCAAAAACTTTACCAAAGTGAACACTTGACCTCCATCGAAATGCGGGATTATTTTGTCAACCTCGGTGATAATATCCGAAACTCATTCAACGCCGAAGGGAAAGTGAAAATTGACTGCGATATGCCCGAACTGGTGCTGGATGTTGATACGGCAATTTCTGTGGGTTTGATTACTAATGAGCTGCTGACTAACGCTTTTAAATACGCTTTTGAAGGAAAGCAAGACGGCAATATCAAAATTAACTTAACCCGCTTTGGGCCAAACGACGATAACCTCGAACTAAGAATTACGGACGATGGAATCGGGAAAATAATTGGTGAAAAGAGCAAAGGTACGGGCTTTGGTACGATGCTCATTGACTTACTCACCAAACAGTTAAACGGTACGATTAGCTACCAAATAGAGAACGGCACGAAGGTTTCCCTAATTTTCGCGAAGCCTGTTGTTTTATAATCAGCCACGAAGGCACGGATTCCACCCACAGGAAAACACAGTACTATTTGTGAAAATCTGAGTAATCCGTGCTTTTGTGCTTTGTAATTATCAGCGTTTTTCCCGTCGTAACCCTCCCAATTCGTAATTCATAAAATTCCTTTGGTAACAAAAACCCCACCTTCGGACAAAAAAAAGGGGTGTTCGTCCTCAATCGTTTTTTCGTAAACAGTTTTTAATTCAAGTTTATAAGGTAGTAACCAACCGATAACTTGAATTAAATCATGAAAAAAGAAGTCTCTATTGGGTCACGCACCCGCGTGCTTCCTGATGAAATCATTCAGTTAGAAGCCAAGCAAGACTATACCGTCATTCATTTTAAAGACGGCAGTAGCTTGCTATCCTCCACCACTTTAGGGACGCTTGAAAAGCGGTTACAATCCTACGCTTTTTTTCGGGTAAACCGTTCTACGGTTATTAACTTAAACCACCTCAGCCGTTTTACGGTACTGGCGTACAAAGCAAAAGGCCAGAGGGAAAACTCCCGTAAAAAAAACACCACCGAAATCTTCTTTTCCCGGCGGCGGGTGGCGGCGTTTGAAGCGTGCGTCAGTGCCTAACCTTAGTACATCAACAACCTTTAACTTTTTAATTAATATGAAAAGATATTTTATACTCATTTTGATAGTTAGTTTTATCTCTCAACTTCATTTAAATGCTCAGTGGACGTTTAATACAAAAGGTCATCAATATGCAAGCAACAACGGTCTTACGGCAAACACTAAGGGGGTAATGACTGTAATCTCCTCTGGAGGCGGTGTAAATAGTACTACTACTCCAGAAGGATTGGTTTTGACAAATACTGGCATGCTAAGGTCAGGTAATAATTATGACATACCGGCATTAAATAGCGGAGTAGCGTCTGCTTTGAGTTCAGTGCCGCTAGATAAATGGTTTAAGACCAAAACGGGTAAAAGCGAAACCATACAACTGAATTATCAATACAATAAAACTTCACCAGCTAATAATTCTGCCAACCCAACTCAGACGAATACGTTTACTGCAAACTATAAAGTGGTGGTAGGGAGCAACGAAAGCCATTCAACTTACCAAAACTTTACGACTGTTCCTACACAAGTAACCGAAACACAAAGCGGTAATACGGTCACTGGCACTTTGCAGGCTACTGTTAACTTTCCTGTTGGAAGTACAAAAGGATACGTGGTGATTCCGGTCGTGGAAGAGATTACAAACTTCTCTTTATTTTGTAATAGAAATCTGCCACCCACCTGCTATTGGACCGAAAATAGTGTTTCAAATGTAATTATATTACCTTTCATAGTGGAAGGGGCAAGTATTGATTTAAGTGCCCCAGATGCGGTTGGTATTGCAGGATACACCAAAGAACCTGCAATACCTTATATGATATTGCACGCCCCGCCCGGTGATAATAGCAGTGTCACCTTTGAACAGACTCAGGAAACTTGCCGAAGTTTTTCTGAAACAGTTCAAGATGACTTTTCTGCGAGCGGAAAATTGGATATTACGCTTGGGATTGCTGGTTCTGCGGGATTATTCGTCACTACTGATTTTGAATTTGCGTTTACGGCATCAATTACTGGCGGTGGTGGAAATACGAATATCAAAAAAGCCGACGACAAGACGTGTATAAGTGCTCTTTCTTCAATGACCACGCTAACGAAAGCCAGCGGGGTAGAAGACGGCACTATTTATATGGGTTTTTCGAGTGATTTAGCCTACGGTTTTTTCCCGAGAGTTATCATTGAATCTGATAATCCCTTAGTTATAAAAAAAGATACTGCCCTGATCTTTGGGACGGTGGGGTCACCCGTTCCTTTTTATTGGACAAAAAAACAAATCATTTCAGATATTAGAACAAAGCAAGCCATTGTGGACGCATATGTACCCACTAATCCTATTAACGAGCAAGCTTTGAGTTTGGCAAATCACGCGTTAAATCAAATAAAAGTTTGGAATCAGGTGCTTGCTAAAGACTCAGCTAACCGGGTGAATCCGCAAAACGATGTAATTAATGCAAGTTATACCATCAGTAGTGATTTAACAATTACCGAAACAATAAGCTATTCACGCAGTACAGTATACGACGTAAGCCGCTATATATCAGCTGGTGCGGGTGCTTCATTTGTCGTAAAAGTCGCTGGGTCGGGTATATCGGGAGGAGCAGAGTTTTCAACAAAGAAGACTTTTGGGCAAGGAGTTTCCAATACTTCTAATTCGACTTCCACGATAAAGTACCGCTTGTATGACGATGACTATCAGGCAAATGGGGGGAAAGACGAAATAATAAAAATGAAAATAGTGCGTGACCCTGATTACGGCACGCCCATTTTCTTGTTAGATTCAGCATTTTCAAGAACGTCAGCACCGTACGAAGGTGGCTACCAAAGAGATCAGCCTTTGCTTAGGTTCTCTACCGCTCCTAATGATGTCCGTTATACAGTTCCAAACGTGGCGGTAGGTACCACTTCACAATTTGGTGTTAGGGTTTGTAATAATTCTGATGAGCCACGCACCTATAATTTGAAGTTTGATCCTTTTACAAACGCAAATAATGTATTGGTTTCATTGACGGGTTCTACCGGAACAACGGAATTTGGGGCTTTTCCCGTTCCGGCAAACTCTTGTTTGCCCAATACCTATTTCGTAAATATAAACCAGCAAAACGCAGAAGCACTCACGTCTCAAGAAATAAACTTGCAACTGTACACTTCTCAGGAACCAAAAATTATTTCCGATATATTTGTTACCTCAAACTGGGGGAATTACGCACTGCCCTCAAATTTATTATCAAGTAATGCCTTAATATGTTCAGGTTTACCAGTTAATTTATCGGCTTTTTGCCCGGCGGGTGTTGCCACTTGGTATAATACCGAAACTGGAGGCACAGCATTAGGTACTGGTAGCACCATTACCCAAACGCCCCTTACTAATACTGATTACTACGTAGCTTGTCAGGCGGGTATCTTTAACTACCCAAGGGTAAAAGCAAGTAGTGTTTTAGTGCCCACCACCATTTCCCCTTCGCTAAATTTAACCGCCAACTTAACTGCTAATTCTGTGCGATTGGCCAATACAAGTTTATTGGCTTCAAATAAGATATTCTCGCCCGCTAAAGTAGCATATCTCGCTGGAAAATCTCTCACTTTTACGCCTGGTTTTGAAGTGAAAAGCGGGAGTTCGTTTGAAGCGAAAATAGGAGGTTGTGCAAATTTGACAATCAATGGTTTGGTGGCGTATTATCCCTTTAACGGTAATGCAAATGATGAATCGGGAAACGGCAATAACGGCGTAGTAAATGGTTCAACGCTAACTACGGATAGGTTTGGAAACGCGGGACAAGCGTATGGTTTTGACGGAATTGATGATATGATACAAGTTGCCGCAAGTGAAGACTTAAACACTATTACAAAAGCAACGATTAGTTTTTGGGCAAACCATAATCAAGTCACAAGAACCACTGACGCGTTTGATTGGCAAGCTTATATTTCAAAAGATACGCCGGGGAAATGGTTTACTACGATGCTTTGTACCGACCCCGCTGGCTGTAATGGAGAGCGACCCCTTATTCTTTATACCCCGGGTCTTAGTAAAACAGACTCCCGTTATAATTGGAGTACCGTCAGCCCTGATGTGTGGTATTACATTACACTTTCTAACGATGGAGTGACGTCCAAATTCTACTTGAACGGGGCATTAGTATATTCAGAGAATGTAACTGGAAGTATCACCACAAACACAAGTGATTTAATTTTAGGAAGGTGTTTAACGGGAAGTTTATATCCGCTTGATGGTAAACTCGATGACGTTCGTATCTACAACCGGGCGTTAAGTGATGGGGAAGTACAGGCATTGTACACTGCCGAGAAGCCGTGAGAAGTTATTAATTTATAATTTAAATGCGTGTTTTGAAATAAAGTCAAGAAGTAATTTTGAATCCCAAATTGAAAGGTTGTGAGAGTTGATTTGACTAAAAACAATACTAAAACTTTGATGAAAAATTCCCTACTACTCATTTACTTATTTCTTTTGACTGCGGTTGCTGTTGCTGTCAAAGCCCAAAACGAAATAAATATCACCAAAACCTACCTCAACCAAAATAGTGTGAAGGAGCTTTTGCCCTGAGAAACGATTTTTTAGGGACTTTAAATACTGCGATGGGATATGCAGCGGGTTTAACAATCTCAAGTGGAAATAACAATACCTTTCTCGGCTTTGCCGCTGATGCAGCTGCCGAGAACCTTATCAACTCAATGGCATTGGGGTCAGATGCCATTGTAAATGCCAGCAATAAAGTAAAGATCGGAAATAGTCAAGTCACAGTCATTGAAGGACAAGTAGCTTGGAGTAACGCTTCAGATAGAAGACTAAAAGAGAATATTAATTACACGAACTGCTTGGGCTTAGATTTCATAAATAGCTTACAAATAGTATCGCACAACTATATTGTGGATAATAATAAAACCCGTTACGACGGTTTTATTGCTCAGGATATTGAAAAAGTAA
>Ga0136554_1000988_pt1 | contig 11206 bp, 9 predicted proteins | sample AntRauTorckE5431_FD_104637 | JGI IMG/M metagenome (GOLD analysis project Ga0136554, IMG submission 104637) | Saline lake microbial communities from Rauer Islands, Antarctica - Metagenome Torckler E5 #431 | ecosystem: Environmental > Aquatic > Non-marine Saline and Alkaline > Saline | place...
CCCTGGGAGCGTCGAGGACCTATACGTAAGTCGAAAGCCACATCCATAATGAATCCAAGTCAACTCGATACGTGAATTTATTAGCCGGTGCGTGATTTAAGTGACTTGAAGCTTCTGCTTCTGCTTCTTGCAGTAGCAGCTAACGACTGCGCCTCAAGTGCCTTGTGCTGTTATTACTGTTATGCCATGGATCACAGGCGCTATGTTGTTTGGCTAAGTCTTCTTGGATGTAGTGCATAGTACATAGTACGAAACCTTCAATCCTTCAAATTTCGTGCATACGCATTCTTAGTAGGCGCATATCAGGAGAATTATAAGTCCATATTCGATTTCGACTTTCGCGACGGGAAATACTAGATCAGGTGCAAATGCACTGCATTGTATGAATCATAGAGAAAGTGTACCAAAATTCAATATCTTATCTTCGATGGCATAGGAATAGGAATAGCACCTGCAAAGTCGAGCACTGGAGTGATATGACCTCAGGAATGATTTGGCCGAAGTACAAGCAAGTTAGGACTCCATGCCAAACGTGCAGGGTATCATTATGAGGTGGACAAGATCAGACCCGTTGTCCATTCGTATTCTAAGATGAGACCTCGAATTTTAGTTTTGTTCAAATTGAAAGAAATGGCACATGTCACAAGTTCTATCGCTTCGGAGCAGCCTGGATTTTGCTGGCTTAGACTTGTTAACTTGCAGTATAGGGATGAGAATGGCAAGGTTCGTGATGCTTTTCTTGCCCATTTCTACGACTAGACAGTCAGCCAATCAAAAAGACATCAATTGTCGTCTAATTTTGAGCTGCTGTCTCTATCTAATAGTGTCGTCCTTATGAAATGGTTGAAAGGGCACATCGCAGTGGAGATTGTTCCTTATCTACTGGGGTTGATGCCGTTATTCTCTGCGTATCGATTAACTATCCAGTGTCTAGAAAGTCACCTGAGGTGCTCCTCATTAAACAATTTCGCCCAGCATTGGATCGATACGTAATAGAATTTGTTGCCGGACTGCGAGAACAAGGTGAATCACCAGAGGAAGCGGGCCTCCGTGAACTCAAAGAAGAAGTTGGGTACGAGTGCGTTCAAATCGATAGCATGCACGGCCCTGTTTCGCTCGAGCCTGGTATGAGCAGCTCTACGGCGAGTTTGTTATGTTTAAGTGTCAATGGAGATCGCCCTGAGAATCAAGCGTCAGCGCTTCACGCAACTCCTGATGAAAATGAAAAAATAATTGCCTACAGAATTCACCTTGATGACCTTGAAACAAAATTACTCGATTTCGAACAAGCAGGTTGCCTCGTCGCAATTTCAGTGTCAGCTTTTTGCATTGGGTTGGCGACCACACCGAAACAGGAATATTCTAGTATGGTTGAGGCATCACTTACACCGTCAACTCCTTCATCAGAAACCAAGAAGACACTTCGTCCTACTAGTATGCTTGAAACTACTGCTTCGATAAAACCATCATTTTCTTCGGTCGGAAACGCAGACTGGGGAAGGTGTCTTCGATCATCGGAGGCTTTTGCGAAACTGGATGAAGTCGAGCAAAGGACATACCTCTTTTCCTTTTGTAATGTTATGCTTCCTGTCATCACAATGGTATTTGGAGTCGCATTGGGAGTAGGAGCTGCTTCACTTTCTGGAGCGGTGACAGTTTTCTAATAGATTCATCGTAATGTGGTTTAGAGACAAGAATTTTGCTTGCGATAATGCTAAATGATTAATTATCTTAAAGGGGGATAAATAGTTGGTGAGGCAAGTGCATAGACCCAGGGGCCGTAAAAGTGAGTGTATTCGTTCACGATTACATAAAGATCCGTACTCGAATCAGTGCCTCTTTCACCTCACCTATTTGCCTATTTGCCGCTATATTTCTTACTTAATTCCAGCCTTCTAGGTGATGATGCATGATGCATAACGGCACAACAATGGTTCAAATAACAAATTGATATTGATCAGATGGATAAGTTATCTGTTGCGTGTATGAGCCCTTTACAGGTCCTGATATAGGTCTTCCTGAATTGAACATATGAACACTTTAATTTTCCTGTAGGCTACATCAAAAATTATGGGGTGTATCTACTAGTGCGCAGTACAGGAGTGATTATACTTTAGCACAACAGCTCATTCTTATTCCAAAATCTCACCTTTCGATGTTTTTTAGCGCATTAGCATGCGCTGCTGCAATAGCGTAAGCATCAAACTTTTTTGTCGTTACCCAAAACTTGTACATGTCGTCATATTTCCCCGAGTACTTTTCCATGAGGACATCAATTTCTGGCCCATCCATTGGTAAATCTGCTGCTGCAAATAACGCCAAGGTTTTAAGACGATAAAACATCTTCTTCTTTTCCTCAACCTTATCAAAAGCTTTCTTGATAGCTTCAGCTCCCCATCTCTGCTTGTATGATTTCCACATTTGGTCGAACCCATCCTTACGAAACCCAATGACACCTTTTAGTTGTCCTCGTTTTTCGACAAGCTTGTCAATGATTTCCAACTTATTGGGGTCGACTGCTTTAAATAGCGCTGTCATTCGTGCTTTCTGCTCCTCCTTCAAGCTCAAGTACGGTTTGATTGGCGGCCCAGCTTTCCCAGCGATAGACGCAATGTTGTATTGGGCTTGAGCACTGCCCCAAGCTATATTGTCTGAAGTATCCTTTAATCCTTTTTGAACCTCGTTCGTCACTTTGCTGAATGGATTGCTGACGGCAGCATCTGCAGCTTTTCCTTGAATTACAGCAGGCGATTTGTCAACTATATTAATTGACTTAACTGTTTCCTTGACTTTGTCCACAAAAGCAATAAGCAATGCTGTGGAGCCCTGCTTGTTCGCCAGATTACTTTCGAGAGAAGATATTTTAGGTTTACCAGTTTCTCCAATGTCTATTTTTGCAGCAGCAAATCGTTCTTTGAATTCCTCCCATGATCTGTCCAAAGCGAAAAGGAGAGAATAAAGTTGAAGAGAGAAACAAGAGAAAGCATCATAGGCAAAGGCAACTAAGTTAACGTACTGAGAATCAATAGTAACGGATGTCCCGTCATCCTCCTCAACATGAAGACTACGCATTTTAGAAACACAAAAGTCGTAGTCATCATAAAGTTTGAGGTTTGCTTCCTCCAGTCGAACTTCTGGCTCCATGCCTCCGTAAAGGTGTTCTGAGGGTTGAATTTGTATGCTCGATGCGACCTCAAATGCATCATCCGTGCGACTATCGTGCGTACTGCGTATGCGTTCAATTTCATCGTTGACACACTTGAAGTCGCGCTTGGATTCATTGTCCGAGATATCATCTTCAAACTCGCTTGCAAGTTGAAGGCATCTTAGAAGCAGAGCTTCATGAGCTCCAGACAGATTTCTTACTCCTCCGGTGCCTTTATTTCGGGCTCGTTTATGGTGTGGATTGGCAGTAATTTCGTCATCTTCGCCTTGTCCAAGCGAGCGATCACATTCTTCGTCACTGCTTTCTTCGTTTTGAGACAATGCATTTGTGATAAAGTAAGATAAATGGCGTAAAATTTCCTTTTTTGCTCCTCTATCGTGCCTGTGAAGGCGCCTTTGAATCTCTGTCATAGGAAGTAGACCAATAATATCTTGTGCTGCTGATTCACCTGCACTTCTGCTCGAAAGTACATTGCTTTGAACATCTCCCACGGAATTCTCATGTTTTTGAAGCCTTGACGGACTCGCAACCTGTAAGTCAGACTCGCCCCTAGTGATTTCTTGTATTTTCTTCGCTGGAGAAGATAGATCAGCAACACTTTTGGGGACGCAAACGCGAAGGTAACATCGAGCTTTGAATCTCACATCCGTCCTCGATTTTTCGCTGTGCTGGCATATAACATTAGAACCATCAATGAGGTGTTTACTACCACCAAAGTGGAGCTTCAAAGCATATTTGTTTTCAGCAGGAGCCCCATTGGCGCCACATGAATTATCGTTCCAGAAGGTGACAATGAGGCCTAGCTTGAAGTCGGGATCCCATTCTACAAGGCGGCCATCTTTGGTTTTCATTTTGAGTGGAGCTGAAGGCTTTTTGCTGTAAAGCCACACTCCTGGCGAATCAAATGCACGCATCCCATCTGTACATATGGCACAATAATATCAATATACATGATAGATCAACAAAACTTTTGCGCACTTCGGGTATAGAGGCTCACCATTGTACGTAGGATAAAGGGGTAACATCTCGGGATGTGTGGTCACTTCGGGGTGATTCAGGATGAGAGCGCTGAGAGCATTCCTGTCACCGCTGGAAATATCTGAACTAGACGCGAGTTCAATGAGTTCATTCAATGACTGTTTCTCATTGGCTTGAGAACTGCCTAAGCAGCTCGTCAACTCTAGCACATTCTCACTTGCGAGCGCGCTAGCGCTAGGCCCAATATCTATGAGCCCACCGCAGCTGCACGATTCAACAATCCCACGCTCGCTAAATACTCCAACTGAGCCTCTTTCTGAATGAGATTCAGCCACTCGAGTATCTGAATCAGTTGCCTCTTCCAGACTTTCCTCTCCCGACGAGAGCACATCTTCAGAAGTGTCGCCAGGATAGGCCAGCGAAGAGTCTGGGCTCAACCCGATATGTTCATCAAGGACAGCATCCAAATTGTCAAAGAAAGTATCATCATCGTCACTACCCAACATCTTTTATAATACCTTTAAGTCGGTAATCCGTAATCAAATTTGCACCTCGACAACCAAATATTCAAAAGGGTTTATTCCTCACACAAACACGTGATCACGTGCAACAATACACCTTTGATATTCTGTGCACGCCTTATTGAGGAGCAGTTGGAACAAAACCTCGCCAAATATCCTGCTGCAATAAGAAGAGCTCAGCAGCTTACTAATGAGTGTATGAGTGTATTATCTTAATCCCACACTTCTTTGCATCCATCTGCACTACCTGTACAAGCAGTCGCTCCCGTTGTAGAAACACCCATTCTCACCTCAGAAAACGATAAACATCAAAGATGAGTAGTTTACTGTGCTGTATGAGGACAGGTGCAGAATACCCCTGTATCTGCACCGTGATGACCTGATGACGCGACGACGTGATCGAGGAAAGATCTTTTTGTCGCGCAGCAGCTTACTCCTACTAGCTTTGCTAGCTAGACCAACGCATTATACGCTACGCAAATCGTTCTCTTTACAGTACAACTGCCACAGGAAGTTTGTCTCAGGCACTGCAGTGTGGTTCCGTATCGAGTCTCCCTTTGAATAGTACATTGAGAAAATGTATTCGTTTAACTTACCAGGGGCGTCCCGGATTCAACCTCGATCCTACTTCACCGACTTCACTTGTGCGAAAGGTTTCTTTTACTTATTCTTGATAATCTATGTTGCCGCATCTCTCGTAGTCATCTTCGTTGAGCCTTTCATGGATATGAGCACCTTATGTACCACCCAGCCAGCTACGAAAGAGTTTCCCAACCCAGACTTCGATGCCCAAATGGACTTGTGCCGAAGGTTACCTCTTCGCCGGTTGATGTACATGTCTCAGCTAGACTGCGACCACGGCCGCCGAGTGGTCATGTCAATCCTTGGCGGCAGTGTGATTGGGTGGGAGCGTCGGATGGCCGATCGGCCGGCAGGAATCCGGACCATGGCACTTGTGTCGCTTGGATCGTGCCTATTCACCATCTGCTCGGCGTATGCCTTCATGGATGGATCTATGGCTTGGGATGCGTCGCGAGTAGCGGCTGCGATCCCCAGCGGAGTCGGGTTCTTGGGCGCAGGCCTCATATGGAAAGAGGTGCAAAGCGCCCCGGAAGAAGGAGGGAGTGCTTCAACAGTGGTGCACGGCTTAACGACGGCAGCGTCCCTGTGGGTATCGGCAGCAGTAGGAGTCGCTTGTGGAGGGCGCCTGTACTTCATTGCTGCCTTCACGATCGCGATTATGCTTTTGTTACTTCGCTTTGGTCCTCGACTCGACGAAAGCAGTGCTGAGGAAAGCCCAAAAGACAGGGACGATGATTTGATGAGGCCGAGCCCTACCACATACAACAGTGTAGAGCAGGGAGACAACCGGGGCCACCTTCACGAGATGAGTAAACTGTCTGGCGGTATGCATGGAAAGTTACGCCGCAGCCACTCTCATTTCGACATTTGAAGTGGTTGTGCGCTTTGTTCGCTATCCCTGCTTTTGATCTCGAAGGTTACCTACGTGTCTCATCGAAATAAGTAAAGGCAATCGTCATCAGGTCTGGCCTACTTTATGCGCCCCCAAAATCAGAGAAACACCCCCGCATCGCACGGCAGAAGACTAGGTGAAACTTCGGCCTTCAGATGAATAATGATTTTGATACTTATAGGAGGAGGAGATCGAGGCGGAGAGGAGCACGATTGCCTTTAATAGTGAGAAGTGAGAACACAGAAGAGACAAGGAGGTCCAGTAGGACTTAAAATTAAAAAGTCCTTTGTTTCATTGTCGTTGTCGTATTGCCTTTCACTTGATAAAGATGAAAAAAAAACAAGAAGTAGCTTGGAACTCAATTGCGATAGAATTTGGGTGCACGTATAAAGTCAATCCTCAACTCCTCATCGCGTATGAATTTCTTCCTGTGTCCAATTTACCATAGCCTTAGCCGCTTCTGGACAGGCGTTATTTCTTGCGTATATTAGTGCCGTCCAACTAGGATCTCGCGGTATATATGCCCTGGTGTCCTACATACAAAACTCTTTGTGTACTTGCCTCATTCAAACATGAATATACATTCAACTCATTCCTCAAACCTAGAGCTTACTGCGCGCTACTAGCTGACGGCGGCGATTCGTGGCGGCGTTTAGTTCATGTCTCGCCACCACAGCATCGTGGACCTCGTCTGGCCCATCGGCGAATCGCAAGGAACGCGCCGCCACCCACGCCCTCGCCAACACGAAATCCTGAGACACCCCGCCACCGCCGAAGATTTGCAGGCAGTGGTCGATCGCCGCCTCGCACGCTTTCGGGACGGCTGCTTTGATGAGCGCTACCAGCTGTACCGTGCGCGATGACTTGAGGCCGCTTCGAACCACTTCACCCTTGTTGAGATCGGAACCAGCAGCCGAAGAAGCAGCATCCTTATCGAGGGCAGCCGCCGCGGCCAGCACCAGCAATCGGCACTGTTCAACGGCGGCGCGGGAGTGCGCGAGTTGCTGTTTGACGACTCCTAAGCCGCCAAGAGTAGGCCGCCCGAAAGCAGCTTTGGCTGGATCCACACTGCGGTCCGCTAGAGGTAAGAAGAAGAACGTAAGATAAAGAGGAAGTATGAGTCACCAGCTTGAAGAATTGAAACATGAAGAAACAGCACGAAATAGCGAAAAAAACTGCAAAAAACTGCTGCCGAGGGTGAGGACTAAGCTTTTTCACAAATGTGACGTAAACCATGAATGATAGGTTCACGTTTGGAAGCAAACTTATCGCCGTGATCCAAATCAATCAATCAACTCTCACACCCACCCGCCAATTGTAGGCAGCGCTCGGTAATCCCCACCATGCGCATGCAGTGGTGCACGCGCCCCGGCCCCAGCCGCCCCTGCGCGATCTCAAAGCCCCGGCCTTCCCCTAATATAACCGCGCTCTCGTCCACTTGCACGTTGTCGAGAAGCACTTCGGCATGACCGTGAGGCGCGTCATCGTACCTGTGCCAACACGATTCGAAGTAGGCAGCTCAAGACATGGAAGGATAGTAGGTTCCCACACGAAGGCCCGTAAAATGTACTACAGAACTGCAGAGTCTACTCTTTCTGAAGCCATTAATGAGCGAACAATAAAAGTAAGAAAATAGGTGCGAAAATTCCCTCATTTTTACCCGAAAACCGTGAGAGGCCGCACAATCGTGACCCCCGGGGCATCCATGGGTACGAGAAGCATCGTCTGAGCTGCCCGCTTGTTGTTACCGTTTTTCGTGCTGCCATCGTCGGATGGATCCACAACTTTTCCCATGACGATCGCGAGGTTACAGCGAGGGTCAAGCGCCCCACTCGACCACCACTTTCGACCGCGCACGACATAGCCGCGCCCTCCCGGTAATCGTTCAAAGGTGCACTCGATGTTCGACGCATCGGAGGACGCCACAGCCGGCTCCGTCATCAGGAAAGCGCTGCGAGAGGTGCCGTCGAGCAAGGAGGGGAGCCACTGACGTTGCTGTGAAGGCGACCCATAGCGTAAGAGCACCTCCATGTTGCCTGTGTCAGGTGCTGAGCAGTTGCAAGCTTCAGGCGCCAGGAAAGATCGGCCAGTGACCTCAGCCAAAACAGCGTACTCAGCATTGCTCAGCCCCGCACCCTGAGAAATATATAAGATGTGAGTATTTGTAAAGAACTAATGCATTAGAAGCATTACCGTGATTCATGCGTATCCTGAACGAGAGTTGCTCACCAATGAGATCGCAAGCGAACAAGGCGAGCGCTACGACTAACCTGTGGAAATTCTTTTGGCAGCCATAAGTTCCAGAGCCCTCGCTTTTGGGCCTCTTGCTTCAAAGTTTCCATTACCGGTGGCACCGACTGCCATCGTGCTGGGCCCTCTGCTCCACAAATGAAGAAATTGGACCAGAAGAAGAATGAGGGCGATATATCGTGTATTACGTAGACAAATTCAAAAGTAGAAACAGAAACAAGCACGAGGATCGCGGGAAAAGACTAGCCGCTAGAGGCTTTGTTCACGCACCACCCAGTTGTTGTTCGAACACCCCCTCGGCCGGAATGCAGCGAGTTTCAACGAAATCTTCCAGGGACTCTTTCAGTGCAGCCACTTGGGGCGAGAGCTCAAACAAGAGCTCCGCCATACTCCGTATTCTACACTTACACTTGTAAACTGATGAGCAAAATATCAAGAAAGGTGCGAAGTCAACAACTCTCGTAGGAAGAGCGTTCACACGGAGCACGTGAGCTGGCTGTTAGTCTAGCTAGAGCTAGAGAGCTTTGTAGCTTATCTTGTACGAGTACACCCCGCTGCTATGCTGCTGCGCAGCGCTCGCTGCTGCGATGTGCGCCTCTCTGACTGACTGACGAGTCGTGACAAAAAGCTTTGAGGACAAAAAGACAAAAGACTCCTATTACACCCTGTACTGGGGTCAGTCTCGTCGTCTCGTCCTTGGACCCTCGTCCTGTAACCTGTAACACCTCTACTGCACCGCCTGTGCCCTCTGCTACACGACCTGGCTTAAGACGACCTCTCCCGCTATGGTTACAGCTCGCATTATCAGCGTTATGGCCCTGTGCTTTGCGCGTAGTATAGCAAGTGAAGCGCCCCTGCTGCAGACTGTCGAAGGATCCATCAAAATGCCGCCCAACTCTTTGCCGTTTCCATTGACCAAAGTAGGAGCTACGAAAAATACACATCTCATCGGAATGATGATACGCTACCGCTATTCCTTACTTCACTCTTTTGCGTAACCTTCTGTTCCTACTAGTTGTCATTGAATGGTGGCGAGTACGAAGCATACACTCGGCTAGACGGCAGCTTTGCATTTTATGACGTGAAACCTGGCATCCATCTGCTCGACGTGCTCTCGCCAATCGCCATATTTTCACAGGTGTCACTCATGTTTAATAGCTCTAATGCGGCGTGCTTACGACATACCCTTAAATATAGGCCTAGAGCTCTCCTTCAGGGAATTTTACGTTGGTCTTTTCGCATACATTTGCCTTTACGATACTTTGCTTCCAGGTCAAAGTGAACTTACCTACAACGGCTGATGGTGCCATCAAGGTGCTAGAATACAAATTTCCAGGAGCCCCGAAACAACCTGCACTTTATCCGATTGAGCTGACTCCGTTGGTCAAGACTCAGTATTTCGAAGCGCGGCCTAAAATGTCGATAATAGGGATGCTGATGGGTAACCCCATGATGCTCATGATGGGTCTGATGGTGATTGGCATGACTGTTTTCCCCAAACTTCTTGGTAAGTGTCCGCGCGATTCCTCTCTCGTTGCACTTGAATCGTACTGATGGCATATGCAGTTCAATCGGCGGCTCGTTCGATTTTTATTTCTCCTTAATCATTTACACTCGCCCGTGCAAATCTGTTGCCAAATGGCAGGCGAGGACGTGATGAAGGAGTTCACCGACCAGCAAACCAAGATGCAGGAAGAAATGGGAGACGCGTCAGACCCCATGGCCATGTTCAAAAAGATTTTGTCTGGGGAGGGCATGGATGAACCCAAGCCAGCCGCTGCCCCTGCTGCCGTTGCCTCAAGCGGTGCTACAGCGAAGCGGTCGAAGAAACAAAGGGACTAGGTTTCTTGTGCCTCTTCAGCTCTCGTGCAGTCCTCAAACTTATGGATTCATTTCCCGCTTCTTTGTGGAGCTGCAGCCTTGAGCGGATTTCTAAGAGCTGGGTATATAAGCACCTAGCTATTTATTATTCCAGTTGAAATGGGAAATCAGCTCATAATAATGCGCCATAAAGGATTTTGCGCGCTATTTGTGCGCTGCCGCCCGAACCTGCAGCCCGCCTTGAGGGTTTAGCCTCAACTTTGGCCCAGAGAATTCAACCCCGCTCATGAGCTATCAGAGCAATTGCGCTTCTTAGCTCTCTGCTTCGAGTTAACATAAATTGAATTTACTGTTATAATGCGATGCAATGCGGTTATATTATATATTTGCATTTACATTTTTCATTAAAATTAAATTTGCATTGCGATTCAAGATTTGCGCATATTGGTTATAAATCTACTTAGGTCCTTGAACTAACGTACTTTGAATGCAAATGGATTACTAGTATATTGCTTAAATAGGAAACATCTGATAAATTGCCAAGCACTAGATAAGCTTCTCAAATACTCCTCAGAACCCAGAAAGCTAAAGCAATTGTAGTCTTATAGCTTTTAGCTTTTGAGACAGGCCCCGAAGGGCCGGAATTAGAAGACTAACAGGTAGAGAAGAAAAGCAAAGCAGCGCAAACCAAATCTAAGAAGCTAATCAGGCGCTTAGGTTTTATGTTTTATTGACTGTTCGACAGCGGTAGCGATTCAAATATTCAGAATTCATTCGCTAATTTTTCTGTGATTGAAAGTAAGTGAAAACAGAAGATAACAAAATTCGTTCTGTAAATATTGGCCCAAAAGGAAAGGAAGAAAAAAAAAGAAAAAGGGCCTGTCTCAAAAAATGCATGTGCGCCTGATTAGCTTCTTAGGTTTAGTTTGCGCTGCTTTGCTTTTCTTCTCTACCTGTTAGTCTTCTAATTCCGGCCCTTCGGGGCCTGTCTCAAAA
>Ga0136554_1000989_pt1 | contig 11196 bp, 5 predicted proteins | sample AntRauTorckE5431_FD_104637 | JGI IMG/M metagenome (GOLD analysis project Ga0136554, IMG submission 104637) | Saline lake microbial communities from Rauer Islands, Antarctica - Metagenome Torckler E5 #431 | ecosystem: Environmental > Aquatic > Non-marine Saline and Alkaline > Saline | place...
CTTGCTTTGTTTGCGCAACGCACGCGCATTCCCACTTCTGCCCGCAGCATTGGCTTCTGTGCCATTTGGGTTTGTATTAGTTCGAGTTCGAGTAGTAACATTTTCCTAGAAAACTGCACCCCCGGGAAGTCCCTGTTTCTGGTGCAGTGTACTGCAGCAGCAAAGCCGTTATTAATAACCAACAAACCAACAACAGAAATGAAAATGGGGCTATACGTATATCTCTAGGTGTCGCCCTTGCCACTGGGCGGGTTTGTGGGTTTATAACGGTTTTTTTTTGTAAACTCCAAATTGACCTTTGAATCACTATGCTTCTCAAAAGAAGCGGTGAAGACTGCACGAGGAATGCCAAGGACCCTTCTCTGTTTCTTCCGTGTGCTCCTGGAGCTGCACTTCTTAAGCTTTTTCATTTCACTACAAAGGGCTGGCAATGGAAGCTAAGCAAGTCCACACGCTCCGCATTGAGCTGCCTTCCATGGTAAGTCTTGGCACTTGCAGTAGGGTCAATACTCTTTTCTTGTATCCCGTTCTCGCCATTCTAGGGCCTGCATTCGGTCGTAGGTGTGTACGCGCAAACTAGCAAGTGTCTGTTGCGGCGCCGCGGCGTCCAGTGAATGAAGAATAAATACCGTAATGCCGTAATCACATAAGTTTGCCACGTTCCCGTGACGATACGTTGCATGAGAAAATTTTGGTTATAGCGCTTTGTAGAAGCACAAAAATACCATAAAAGATAAAGGGATGTATCAAGTGAAAAGCTGGCTCATGACGATAGGGCTGCACCGAGTACGATAGAGGAAGTCATCATGAATGAATAATTCAATTGACTTTTGAACTATTTATGGTCCTCCTGCGGAGAGTAATTCGCTTTTCAACTCTTGAGCGCTTTTGGGAAATGGAGAAATATACAATGGGCGCGTTTTCCAGTAAGAGGGATCTTCGGAGAGAATTCCTGCGCAGAAATCGTGAATATTTTGACGTAACGTGCTTGGCAGCTCAATGATCTTGCATGTACGACTTGTTCCCAGAGCAAGATAGTTCCCACAAGGAGACCATGCAGCAGAGGTTGGCAACCCAATTGAAGCTGGTAACGGAATCGAGACCTCGTGTTTCCCGGTCAAAACTTGGTGTATTATGATGGTAGACTGAGCGCCCAAAGTCGATACCAATCCAATGTACAGGCCTGATGGGTCTACCATAAAATATCTTAAGACCGGTGATGGCATTTGGCTCATTGTTGGCATCATCGAAAATACTCCGTGCAACTCTCCGCTCCAAATTTCATAGATGCATACAGTGCCTGAAACCGAAAGAGCTAAAATTGACTCTTTTGATGGATGCACGACCGCCCCTACGCATGGGCTGTCGAGTTTGTATTGTTTCTCAGGTGGGTTTGAAGTTGGTATCCATGCAGTCCGATTTTGTTGTGCCGCAACATTTGTAGATACGACGCCCTTTATCTTTCGCAGAGTTAGAAAACAGTGCAACCCTTTCTCGCGTAGAATACAACTTGAAAGTGTGCAAGCAGGCTTCACGGCCATTGCAACAACATGGTTCTTTTCGCTATCATCGCCAAGGCCACTGCAGCTGCGCGATGGCAAACTGTCCCACGGACCTTGCATGAGAACACCTCCGCCAAAACCTCTGTTTTTTAAAGCTACGACAACAGAACCGCCAGCATGTCCAACCACCACGTAAGCCTCGTCGTCGCTCCAACTCAAAGTCTCGATCGCTTCGGTAGATTGCCCAAAAACTTTTGAAGTTCGCGTGTGGGCCTCGAGGTTGGCGCTTTCTGGTCCTGCTTCAGCAGAGCTCGAAAACCTGAAAACTCTGAGGTCTCCATATTTGTCACCGCAAGCTAAATATCGCCCGCCTGGAGAACAGACCAAGGCAGTAACACATATGCGCGGGAGTGGGGTAGCTGATTGCAATCGCTGAACTGATGTGATAACCAACGAAACACTAGAAGGGAGAGGCAAAGCAAACATCGGACGGATTCCAAGCGCAGCCTGGGCATTCGGGGCATAAATGAAAACATTCTGATCACCAGCCGTCGCAAGAACAGGAACGAGCGGATTGTCCACGTTCGCGGTGCTTCTAGGAAAGAGAGAGCCTTCATATATCCAAGAAAGAGCACTGACACCGGTAAAGTGTGCAGCAGCAAAAGTCAGGCATTTTCGAGTAGTGAAGTCACACGCATGAAAAGTCCCATTTGAAGCCGATGTTATCAAAAGATCACAATGTAAGTAAGGCTTCGAATCCTTGCTACGGTGTTTCACAGTAAGCTCTGACACAGAAACCCGACCTTGACTTTGAGAGCCGAGCGTTTGAAATATCAAGCGATCAACTTCTGATGCAAAAGCGCTCCGAACTTTGCCGGTGTCATTGGACGAGTGCAATTGCTTAGCCAGTGGAGATGTTGCAACATCGGAGATATCGTTAAGCCAAGAACCAGTTTTCCAATCTAAAGTAGCGACGCGCCCAAAGTCAGTACAAACAATGAGTTGTCTCTCATCCATCGATGAAATTGTTGTCAAAATTTCGTGGCTATCCCACGGTATCATAGCAACGATAGATAAGAAGGCGCCAACACCAGCGTTTTCTACGGCGTAAACACCTCCGCTATTGTGTCCCCAGCCTTGTCGAAGTACAATTAATACTCCATCATGCATGCAAACGTCAGCGACACATGTAGAGAAGTCTCCGTCATTCATGGAGCTATCAGCATCGAAGCAAAGCTCCGCAGAAATGGAAAGGGTGCCACTTTCACGCATCCAGAGTGATATTTTGCAGCCAGAAGTAGTTGCTAGATGAGCACCTCCGCTGCTGGACTCAACATCAAGCCAAAGAACGTGCTTACTCCATGCAGGCGTTGAAGTGACGTCTAATTCAAGGCTTTGAACCACTGATAGAGAAAAAGCACGCTCAGTGCTGGTAGCAATCTGGATTATTTGTACTGATGATCGTTGCGGAACTAGCCAAGCCACCATCTGGGAATCATGCCGTGGCCCAAGCTCACTGTTTTGAGATTCGCGTGGAAGTAGGATTCCTCCTAGGTTTTCGAATTCGCTCAGTTCACATGTACATTCGGCACACATTGTCCATTCGTTAGGGTCATCTGACTTCGATGATTCCCACAGCCGTAAGAAACGTACTTTCTCAGAAATTTCAACGGTTAAAACAACAGAGGAGGCCATGGCCCAGCAAGCTGCGACTGTGTGAGTCGTGTTAGTTTCATCTTTCGTGTGGTATCGTCCGTTACTGTAGTCGAGCAGTGTTAACCCGCCGCTAGAATTAACGTGGAGAACCCGAGAGGAGTTGTCGGCAGCTGGGGTGAAACGGAAACCACCCATATAAAGAGCGATTTAAAGCACCAAAGGAATTAGCTACAGGTAAGACTCACGACTAGCAGTCAATGTAGCCGAATGAGCCTCAAGTATTCTCCAGATTGTTCTGCTGTGCTCTAGCTGCAGTAGTTGTCTCCGGTGTCTGTAGTTCTCTAATAGTTTTTCTGCAGCTGTGGCGCGTTAAGGCAAACTGGCAGAGGCGAAGGCGTGAAGGCGCAAGTACGTATCAAGTACGTACAGTACAGTACTGTTCTGTCGGTGTCGGTGGTCGGAGCGCCGGTGTGCCGTGTGCTGATGGTCTGGTGGTCTGGTGGTGGCCTTGAACTGAAGCCCGTTGGCTCGTGAATCATTTATTCACTCATGTGTGGCTACAGGGGCAGCCCACAAAGCAAATTCTGGATATACATTAAAAAGTAAAGTGCTCAGTATAGCCGGATAGCCGTGCAGATGCGAGATGCGGACAAACCCAAACCACGGATAGCGACACCCCACACCCCTCACCCCTACTCGCAACTACCTTCAAATTTGTTATCGTGCAGCAAAGTCCTAGTCCCTCGATGCATAATAAGCCTATATGCCTGTCTTGGAATAAAGTGCTGTGGGGCATCGCGAATGTAGGACAATCAAAAGTAAACCGGATGGTCGATACCGAGTGCATTACCTAATTGCCTAGCGAACACGGATATTTGTGTCATCCAGCCCGTTTCGCCCTTAGTATCTCAAGGCGAACATTCCGGGCAATTACGCGTGCTTGTTCTGCGGCTTGCATCCGCTTTAAATCCATCTTTTGCCGCATTAGTCTTTTCTCGTGAAACTCGTTGTCTCTTTCAAAATCACGGAGATACTTAACGTTGGCTTCATCACCCACCCTGCTCTCTAGCCAAGCAGTCAGATCACCTGTGAGTGGCTGAGGCTGCACGTGGTGGCTCCGAAGAACTTTTCGTAACCCAATAGCAACGCCGTGCTTTCCTGCTATCGTTGGAATGAATACGTCAAAATCCTGAAGACGATTTTTATCTTTGTCGACGCCACGGAAAGAAGCACGAAGCAAGTCTGGCCAAATTCTGTGCGTCGTCTCCGTGAATAAGAGGACACTACCAACTGGAACTTCATTTGCAAGGTCAACAAAAAAATGATAGTTGCCTTCCCGAAGTGCAATTGCATTTTCAGCAATCACGTAGGAACAGATCACAATAAGTGGTTTAGTTGACTTTAAAAACGATTTTGCTTTTGAATTGATCGAGTCGTCAAGTGAGACTGTTATATCGCATAAACCAAATTGGACGTCTATGTCTTGTTGAACCCGTTCTTCAGACGGAGCAACCTGTCGAGCAGCATTCGCAGTGTGAATAGCATCTCCGACCACTTTAACGCAGTCATGCCACTGGGCTTCATAATCGAGAATCATGGCGTCTATACCAAGCCCGCCTTCACGGCCGCCGAGGCGCTGATAATTGGCCAATAGAGATACGGCCATAGCATCCATACCAGGTCCACCTCCAAGACTAAGTACTCGGATCCTAGAAGGCGCCAGGAGTATATCACCTACGACTCCTTGAAGGAGAGCTTTTGTTTCGCCTGAACTTTGCACTGACATAGAATCCATAGCGACCAAAAAGTCAGCAGCTCTGCTGCTTCTAGCGGTAAACTTTTCGAGCAGGTACCCTGATCGAGCACCAGCATTGTCAAACTTTGGCATGAAGCCTTCGTCAGCAGACGTTCCGAGGGCATCGAAGAGGTTCTTTGTCGCTAAACGATCCACTGGAGCAAGGCGGCTGAAACCTGAAAGTTCAGGCGTATCCAAATTACAAATACTTGCATCTTCTAGTGCATCTGATGGTAAAAAGCTCAAGGATATGATGCCTTTCGCGCAATCAAGTTCATATTTGCTCCAAGTGCGCCACAGACTTTGCTCGAGCGCATAGAGAGCTGACATGTCGCTCTCGCCGGAGTTTCCTGGCGCACTTTTGGACTTCTGGAACACAAGAGTGCTTTGAGTTACTTCCCGTGCAATACGAAGCCATACCAATGCTTCGTCAAACGCTTGCCCATCAATGCAAGCACGAATAACTGCTATGTAAGTTCCAACTTTGGGGCATTCACCACCAGATTCCAACCTCCATTTTGTGCCAGCTTCCATAACCCGGACAGCTTCTTCCCAATCACCCCGGTAGGCCGCTACAACTTCATTGAGCGAATAGGAATCTATTGAAAGCCCAGCATTTTTCATGCGCTGAAAAAGTAGAAATTCGGCTTCAACTCCGCGGCGTACCCTTGCAAGGGCACCCAGAGCTGCGTGGTAAAGCGGAACGTCTGGATCGCTTGTTCGATCCAAAAGCTCAAGAGCAATCTGCCATTGGCCTCCACGGCCGCAAACTGCCACCGCAGCGCACAAGGCGAAGACATTGCTAGAGTCTTCAAGCCCATCAAGGAGTGCAAGTGCTTGTGGCCACTCTGAATTTGCTAGCAATTTGATGTGAGAAACAGCGTCATGTGGGGTTATAGCGTTTGCCTGCGTATCAACCACGACGTGATTGTAACTAACGCTGTAGCCAACCTTTTTGGCATTTGATGGGAACGAGGGTTGATGACAGAAGTCACGATAAGATATAAGGCAACATCCCGGGTATGCCAAAATTAGCAACAATAAGATTTTCATCGCTAATCAAATGATATGCGATGTTATGTTGGCAATCAGCGCTCTTGAGGCACTCGTCGTGTCGTATGGCGCAACTTGACTTATTCAATAAAGCTGCGATTACTACCCCTTGTTCGAGTCGGGCGTGATATTTTTGAATCTGTCTGTTCTCTATTTTTACTGAATAATATTTGGCAACATTTATCGTGGAACTCACTGGCTAGCTAGCATTATCGTTCATCATCCTGTGTAGGATAGAAGTAAACATACTGACATTACATATGCTAGCTTGAGCTACTACTAGTACGAGTTGTGTGTCTTGATGATATGTCTGTGTATGCTAGTAATAGTACACAGAAGGCAGGCTGGAAGTAGTCATTGTATATGATGTATTACTTCTGCAGTTGGAGCTTTTACGGTGTACTCAAGATGTGTATATCCTCCAGCCTCCAGCGCTGGCAGCCGCCAACAGCAGCACATCCTGATAGATTTGGGAATAATTTGCGAACTAATAAGTACGCATGTGTTGTGTTCGGCACTACTCCGAATTGCAGTATAAGAATATCAGAATTCAGATGGTGGATACGAATGAGCCACCTGCATTGCACATTGCACCAATAATTCCTCATCGTCAGGTCTTCCCTGTCTGTTGCGTAGATTCTCGTAAGCCAAATTAAAGCAGGCACGAACCAAAGCATGTCGAAGCAGGGCGGGCAACATTCTGCCATGGGAATGGTTCAATTTTTGTCTCTCTTAGCTGCGCCCCTGTTTCAAGCAATTCTTCGGCTCGGACTGAAGCTAACGAATCTCACGCATGCATGGGACCGGAACATTGTCGTAAAAGATCCCGGCGCGCTCTCTGCGATTGTGCTAAAAGGCGACCTCGGGCTTGGAGTGAGCAAATCTCTCACGCATTTAAACTTCATTGCCCTTTTGAAATTTTGATGCATAAGTTCCCACTCGATATCCCTCGCTTTCTTTCGTTTAAACTAACGAGATTCAACAAAGAATTGCCGAGTTGAATCTTCTAACTATTCTGTTCCCACGCAAATGTTCAGGAAGCGTTCATGAACGGCCAGTTGAATTTCGCAGTTTCTAGTGCTGAAATAAAGCCTAGTGCTTCTTCCAGCTCAGAGAAAGAGCAGCCCGGAAAGACCACAAACAAGAAAGAAGACCTCGAGGCACAGTCAGCAGCAGCGCTGGCGTTTTTTCGAGCTGCTGTGGACCCAGCCACTTCAAAAATTTACTCCTTTTGGATGGTGCCCATCGCGCACGTGTACGTTGTCTGGGCTTTTTTTGCGGATTGGTGCACCAACTTGCAGTCCGTGTCCCGCTCTCAGGCCGCCATTGCTAGCCATTACGACCGCTCCACCAAGGCCATCGAGTGCATGACTGCGCCCTCCATGGTGTACACGTGTGGGCACTGGGGCCCTGATTGCGTGCACAATTTGGAAGAAGCCCAGCGTGCAAAAATGGCGCTAGTGGCGGAGAAAATGTGTTTCCCGCGTCGTCTTCCGAACTCTCCAGCACCGACAATCACAGTGCTTGACATTGGCTGTGGCTACGGTGCTTTGGGCAAGTTTCTTACAGACAACTACAACGTCAAGTGTACGGTGAGAGCAGCCAATGCACCCAATGAACTTTTTTTCCTGCCACAGAAGTACCTGAATATATGGTTTAGTTTTTTATGCACTTTCCATTATGTTGCAGGTTTTACAACTTCAATTTGTTTTGCGTCTTTTGCCTGTTATTTTTTTTTTTCCTCACATCATCAGGGCATCAGCATTTCGAGCGAGCAAGTGGCATGGGCCAACAAGCACGTGTGCAACGACCGGCTGAGTGTGGTCTTCACGGATTATCGGACCATGCCACAAGAATGGGAGTTTGACGCCATCGTCTCGGTAGATGGCATTTTTCAGCCTCTACGCCACTTCTTGTTGCCACACCCATTTCCTTTTGTGATACTCTTCTATTGATTTTTTGCCCTGAAAATTTAACAACAATCGCTTGATACATACAAGTGCATTTTTTTGGTATTGACGAAGTTTGTGAGTCGCTTACTTCACTAATTAAATCCCCTCATGCTCACTTTTTTTAGGTGGGCATGTTTGAAGCGGTGGGTCCGCGCAACTACGTAGAGTTTTTCCGAGTCCACGAGCGCCACCTCAAGCCAAACGGCCTAGTGCTCCTGCACACCATCACCCAGCCATTCTCAACTCGGGTACGTACCAAACGCATCGCTCATTTATATTTTCTGTCAACATAACTCCACAATTAACACTAATGCATCCTTGCCATCTTTCTCCTCAACATTTTTTCCTGGTTGCTGTCTTTCTTTCCTTTTTTTCTTAATTGTTTATTTTTCTCTCCTTTGTGCTCCCTCATCCTCTCGCACTCTTCCCAAGGTCAACCTGAGCCCGTGGCTGATCAAGTACATCTTTCCCGACGGCACTTTGCCGTCCTTACAGCAAGTGTTTGGAGCTGCTGAGAAAGTGCTGGTGCCCGAGGACATGCACCAATTCGGCCCCGATTACGCGAAAACCCTCGAGGTGGGTGTGTGCGCGCATGGCGCAAGAAGCATTGGATGGCCAGTAAAACATTCTGCCACAAACTTGAAGTACATCAAAACAGTTTTATGTTCTTGGCAACCATTTCACGTGAACATCTATGTCTTACTTTTTTGTTTCTGCTCTGGCGTTGCTGCTAACCTTGTAACCTCCTAGGCGTGGCGTCACAACTGGCTGGCGCGGGAAGACTCCGAGCTGCCGGCCGAAGCCAACAACCCGCGCTTTCGCCGCATGTGGTGGCTGTACCTCACCCTGTGCCAAGCCCTCTTCGAAGTGCGGCACACCAACTTGACCCAGTTCGTGTTCTCCAAGCGGGGCCTGCGGTCCAGCGCCAAAATTCTTGACATCCGCGCTGCCTCGAGTCGCATCAACGACGTGGTGTCAGGGCCGCCCAAACACGAGAAGGAGAGCTCCGAAGCTAAGAACGGCACAGCAACCACGGCGTGATTGACATCCCAACAAGCCCACTTTTTCTCATAAAGCCCTGTCGCATTCGAAGGCAAGTCCTGCCTTCCTCTACTAACTACAAATACCTAGCGACTAGCGACAGCGACATGAATTCGGAGCTCGTAGTATCTAAAAAAGACAGTGGCATTGTGGCAGGTAGAGAAGAAAAACAAAGCAGAGCAAACCGAACCGACGAAGCCAATCAGGCGCGCATGCTTCTATCTTGAATGAATTCAGGTTAATTCATTCATGAGAAGATGATAAAAAGGAGGCTGAGATTAAGACACAGTCACCAATTGACTGCATTCGGGGATTCGGATTCGGGGACGGGGAGATGGGGGCGTGTCTTTATCTATATCAGAAGAAGCGGGTGTCCTGCTGGGACTACATTAAAATGTCTCGCCATCTTGGTGACATATGGATTGTTCTCCATGGTTTCTGCTCCAAACGGCATCCAAATCTTTCCACAAAAATATCAGAACCCAGACTGCGACGTGAAGGTGAAGTCGCGTTAACTAAGGCCCAACCTGCTGTTTGCCCGGAATGTACTTATCGCCCGCTCTATTAATCTCATTAATACTGTAGGTGGAGCTCACCCAAAAAAGGGGGAGTCCTATACTAATAACACAACACTTCCCACATACATACATCAACAGACTGAGTAGTCCTTAGGGATCAGGGTGTATTCATCAGCACTTGAGGTCAAATGAGCTGCCCATAACTCTAATGCATGATGAAGATCTCGCTCTTTTGTTGTTCCTTCTCGATTGCAGTAAGAAATCGTGCGGAATGTAGAACGCGTTTGGTGCCCCCTCAGTTCTGAGTTCTGAGGAAAGGGATATATGGATATATGGTCTCTTCATCTCTGCATGGGTGGAAGCGTGGAAGGAACAGGAATTTTCTTAAGATTGCCATATTAGAGCAAGAGCTGAAATATGCGTCGAGATAGTGATGAGGTACACTGTAGTCGAGTAGTCGTCGGTCGTCGAGGAGTCGAGGAGTGATGAATGAGGATGAGGATGGATGAAGTTAGCCATAGGCTATAATAAGATGAGACTCATAACGATGATGTGAAGCCATGAAGTGAATTTGCTGCTGTTGTTGGGCACCATTCTTGCGTCGGCACTGGCATTATTAGGTTTCAAACTTCTACAGCTGCAGTGTCTACGCTCAAATGGCTTCGTCACCGGCAGCCGAGCTCCTGTCAGCAGGCAGAGCTCATGATGCTCGCCTAGCGTTGGTGCACGCTGATAGCGATTCATTGAATGTGTACGAACGGGTTTCTCACGCTGTTAACGAGTCTGCCGCTTTGCCACGGCTTGACGCTCAGCTAACGATACCTAGCTTGGAGGAGCTGTTAATGACGCTAGAAAGCGATCCGGTCCCTATAGATGCTAGTCGTCTAAATGCTGCATCTGTATCATTTTCTCTCGCGTACCAACTATGCCGAATTGGGACTCCAGAGAAGGCCGTCGAAGTGAGCGCTAGGGCTGTGCTTCTTGTACGGTCGTGGTTTCGCGACCTGGATTCGCTTTCAATTCAAGTTGAAGCGTCGCCAGGAGTAGATTGGCCATTGAGAGAATACGAAAAAGTATGGAAATTTTTCGCCACAGCAAAAGACGCCTCAGGTACAGCAGCGTGCTCTGCCGCTAGGGCACTCGGTCGCGCTGCTGTGTTGAGCTTGTCACAGTGTAATCGCATCTTGGAAGCTCGCTCTCTCATGGAATTGCACAAACGCTGTTGTTCAGAAGATGGGCAAGGAGGAGTAGACGAGTTATCTTTGCTGGACGCCGCCATTAGTTCTGCGAGTGGCAACAATGCGCGTGCTCAAGATATTCTTGTCGGAACAACAAGGCCGGGGTGCGCCGAGATGCTTTCGCACCTTTCATTCATTTCGTCGAGCAATAGTACTTCTGAAGGTGAGACAAGGACCATCCTAGCCAATGATCAATTGACTTATGACCCATGCGAAGGCAAATTTTTGCTTATTTTTTTCGTCTCTTTTGTAGATGTTCCGCAGACAAATGCAGGGTTAGGCGTTACGGAATCTTCATCTACGCTGTCGTGTGGAATGCTTAACTTGCGTGGCATCTCTTTTGCTACCCGAGCTGACTATGCAACCGCCCAGATTTATTTCCAGCGAGCGATTCGTGAAGACCCCAATTGTCCCGAGCCTGTTTGGAACTTAGCTTTGCTA
>Ga0136554_1000995_pt1 | contig 11160 bp, 6 predicted proteins | sample AntRauTorckE5431_FD_104637 | JGI IMG/M metagenome (GOLD analysis project Ga0136554, IMG submission 104637) | Saline lake microbial communities from Rauer Islands, Antarctica - Metagenome Torckler E5 #431 | ecosystem: Environmental > Aquatic > Non-marine Saline and Alkaline > Saline | place...
CCATAATCCCACCTTCAAAGATGTGGAGCGTGTGATCGCCGCCCTGGACGCGCCGGGGATCGAAAAGGCGGAGAGCCTAACCTTCGCCTCTGGCATGGCGGCGGTGGCGGCGGTTTTGGAAACGGTGCCGGCGGGCAAGCGCATCGCCGCGCCCAGTGTGCTGTATCACGGCGCGCGGGAATGGCTGATCCGGCTTAGCAAAAGCCGCAACGTGGGCGTCGATTTCTTTGACGCCACCCAGCCCGGTGCCCTGGAAGCGGCAATTACGCCGGGGCAGACCGACCTTGTCTGGATTGAGCCCATCGTCAATCCGACCTGGGACGTGATCGATATTGAAGCCGCCGCTGCGGCTGCCCATGCCGCCGGTGCCGTGCTGGCGGTGGATGCGACCTGCACGCCGGCGCTGACCACCCGGCCCTTGGCGTTGGGGGCGGACATCACCTTCCAGTCGGCGACGAAATATCTGGGCGGGCACAGTGATTTGATCGCGGGCGTCCTGACCACGGCAGACCGCGATAGCGCACGCTGGCAGGAGGTACGCTTCGTGCGCACGCTGGGCGGCGCGATTTTGGGGCCGATGGAGGCCTGGCTGCTGCTGCGCGGCATGCGCACGCTGGCGCTTCGTTGGGAACGCGCCTGCCAGAATTCGCAGGCCATAGCCCAGCATTTCGAGGGTCACCCGCAGGTGGAAAAGGTGCTCTATCCAGGCCTCCCCGCCCATCCCGGCCACGCCATCGCCGCGCGCCAGATGACCGGCGGCTTCGGGGGCATGCTATCGCTGTGCGTTGCGGGCGGGTTCGCGGGCGCCAAACGCGTCGCCACCTCGACCAAGGTTTTGATCCCGGCGACCAGCCTGGGTGGGGTGGAAAGCCTGATCGAACACCGCAAGGCAATAGAGCCGCCCAACAGCCCCGTGCCCGAAAACCTGCTCCGCCTTTCCATCGGGATTGAGGCGGTGGAGGATTTGATTGCGGATTTGGAAGCGGCGCTGTCGATTTAGTCGCCGCTCCGCCGCCCTTCGCCAGCCCCATTCTGTCCCCTCGTCATGGCTAGGCTTGAGCCGGCCATCTTTATGCGATGTGCGCCCCCACCCCCCAAGTGGGCTGGAAATCCTGGCTGATCTGGCGTAAACCGGCAGCCGCGCAAGCTTTTCGCGCAGAATTTCTGGTGAGAGATGAGCCGTCATGAGTGCCGAGACACCCGATACGCCCGATTATAAGAACACGATCTTTCTGCCGCACACGGATTTCCCGATGCGCGCGGGCCTGCCGCAGCGTGAGCCGGAGATTTTGGCGCGCTGGGCGGATATGGGGCTGTGGGAAAAGCTGCGGGCCGATGGCAAGGGGCGGGAGAAATTCATCCTGCATGATGGCCCCCCTTATGCGAACGGGCATCTGCATATCGGCCATGCGCTGAATAAAATCTTGAAGGATGTGATCAACCGGTCGCGCCAGATGACGGGCTATGATGCGCCTTATGTGCCGGGCTGGGATTGCCACGGCCTGCCGATCGAATGGAAGATCGAGGAGCGCTACCGCGAAAAGGGCCTGGATAAGGACGCCGTGCCGATCGTCGAATTCCGCAAGGAATGCCGCGAGTTCGCGGACCATTGGATCGACGTGCAGCGCGAAGAATTCAAGCGCCTGGGCGTGTTGGGCGATTGGGATAATCCCTATCTGACGATGAATTACGAAGCTGAGGCGGTGATCGCGGGTGAGCTTGGTAAATTCCTGATGTCGGGTTCCTTGTTCCGGGGCGCGCGTCCGGTCTGGTGGTCGGCGGTGGAAAAAACCGCCCTGGCCGAGGCGGAGGCCGAGTATCAAGAGCATAAATCGACCACCATCTGGGTGAAGTTCCCGGTCGTGAAGGCCGCCGATCCGGTGCTGGAGGGTGCCTCCATCATCATCTGGACGACGACGCCCTGGACCATCCCGGGCAACCGCGCGGTGGCGGGGCATGAAGATTTCGACTATGCGCTCGTTGAGACCACAGAGGTGGCGGAAAAAACAGGCTCCCATGTGGGTGAGCGGTTCGTCGTGGCCAAAAATTTGGTTGAGGCCACCTGCGAGAAGGCGGGCATTACCGCCCATACCCTGATTGCGACGTTGCCGGGCGCCAAGATCATCGGCAGCACCTGCGCCCACCCCTGGCGCGGGGTTGAGGGGGCCGACGGCGGCTATGATTTCGATGTGCCGGTTCTATCGGCTGATTTCGTGACCGATGACGCGGGCACGGGCTTCGTGCATATCGCGCCCGGTCACGGCGCGGACGATTGGCATTTGGGCCGCGCCAACGGCATCGAAATCCCCCAGACGGTCGGCGAAGACGGCTGCTTCTATGATTTCGTGCCGCTGATGGATAGTGCCGCCGTCATCACCCAAGAGGGTAAGGAAGGCCAAGCCAACGGCACCGCCATCCGCACCATCGCGCAGGCGGGTAAGCTGCTGGCCAAGGGATCCTTGCGCCACCAATATCCCCATAGCTGGCGGTCCAAAGCCCCGCTGATTTTCCGCAACACGGCGCAGTGGTTTATCTCTATGGAGACGAACGGCCTGCGCGACCTGGCGCTGAAGGCGATCGACGAGACCGCCTTCTATCCAAAGGCCGGGCAGAAGCGGCTTTATTCCATGATCGAAGGCCGGCCCGATTGGTGCGTCAGCCGCCAGCGTGCCTGGGGTGTGCCGATCCCTGTCTTCGTCAATAAGGAATCCGGCGAGCCCTTGCGCGATCAGGCCGTGGTCGAGCGCATCGTGGAGGCCTTCCGGGTTGAGGGCGCGGACGCCTGGTTTGAAAGCGAGCCTTCGCGGTTCTTAGGCACCGACTACAACGCGGACGATTTCGAACAGGTGCGCGACGTGGTCGATGTCTGGTTCGATAGCGGCTGCACGCACGCCTTCACGCTGGAGGCGCGGGAGGATCAGCAATGGCCGGCCTCCCTCTATCTGGAAGGCACGGACCAGCATCGCGGTTGGTTCCATTCATCGCTGCTGGAAAGCTGCGGGACGCGCGGGCGGGCACCCTATGATGCGGTCCTGACCCATGGCTTCGTGATGGCCGAAGATGGCCGCAAGATGTCGAAGTCGCTGGGCAATGTCGTCGTGCCGCAGGAAGTGAACGATAAATACGGCGCGGAAATCCTGCGGCTTTGGGTGGTGTCGGAGGATTATTCCGGCGATCTTCGCATCGGCGAGAGCATGCTAAAGCAGTTGACCGATTACTATCGCCGTTTCCGCAACACGCTGCGCTGGCTGTTGGGCAACCTTGCCCATTATGAGCCGGAAAAGAAGGTAGCACCCGCCGATTTGCCGGAGCTTGAGCGCTGGGTCCTAAGCCGCCTTGCCGCCATGGATGCCACCGTGCGCAAGGGGATTGAAACCTATGACTTCAATCTGATCTTCCGTGAGGTGCATGATTTCTGTGCGGTTGAGCTATCCGCCTTCTATTTTGATGTGCGCAAAGACGCGCTTTATTGCGATGCGCCGAATGATCCGACCCGTCTGGCCGCTTTAAGCGTGCTGGACACGGTCTTTGATAGCCTGACGGCGTGGTTGGCCCCGATCCTATGTTTCACGGCGGAAGAGGCGTGGCTGGCCCGTACCGGCGATAGTGATGGTAATTCGGTGCATTTGCGCCAACTGCCGGAAATCCCCGCCGATTGGCGGGACGAGACGCTGGAAGCGAAATGGGCGATTGTCCGCGGTGCCCGGCGCACCGTCCATGCGGCGTTGGAGCGTAAGCGCAACGAGAAAGAAATCCGCGCTAACTTGGAAGCCGCCCCCACGGTCTATGTCTCGCCCGCGATCCAGGGGGCCTTGGCCAGCGTCGATTTCGCCGACGTCTGCATCACGTCTGACATCACGATCAGCGATGATGACGCGCCGGATGATGCCTTCCGCTTGGCCGATGTCGCCGATGTGGCCGTCACTTTTGCCCGCGCAGACGGGGAGAAATGCCAGCGTTGCTGGAAGGTGCTGCCCGATATCGGGTCCGACCCGGCCGCACCGGGGGCTTGTGGGCGCTGTGCGGAGGCCTTGAAGAGCATGCCGGAAGCGGCGGAGTAACGGACAGGTAAATCATGGTAAAGAAGCTTCAACCAGGTCGATCGGGCGCGAAGGGCTTTTCCATGAAGGGCCCGCGCGGGCATTTGGGCATGGGGCTGGCGCTGGCCATGCTGGTGCTGGCCTTCGATCAAGTCAGCAAGCTTTATATCGTGGAGACCGTGATGCGCCCGCCGCGCATCATCCCCATCACCGATTGGTTCAATATGGTGATGGTGTGGAACCGGGGCGTCAGCTTCGGCCTATTTGGTGATGGCGTGCTGGGGCCTTATGTCCTGTCCGGTTTTGCGCTGGTCGTGGCGGTCATCATGGGGCTTTGGTTGCGCAAGGCGGATAGTCGGATGCTGGGGCTTGGCCTGGGGCTGATCATCGGCGGCGCGGTTGGTAATGCCATCGATCGGTTGCATTGGGGCGCGGTCGCGGATTTCGCGTCCGTATCGCTGTCTTTCATCCCGCTTCGGCTGTTTAATCCCTGGCCAGCCTTCAATGTAGCCGATGCCGCCATCACCATCGGGGTTTTGCTTGTGCTGGCGGATGGCTTGTTCCCGACCCGAAAAGCCCTTACATAAAGGGGTAGAAACGATGCCCAAACCGGTTATTTGAGACGAGAGGCGCATGAGCCGCATGGCAAAATTCAACGCCACGACATCAATCCGGGTCGCAGGTCTTGGCCTTGCGCTGGTGCTGCTTGGTGCCTGCAGCAGCGGCGGCGTGGGCGATATTTTGGGGCTTGAAAAGCGCACGCCGGATGAATTCAACGTGGTCTCGCGCGCACCACTGACGCTGCCGCCTAATTATGGGCTGCGTCCGCCCGATCCCAACTCTCAACGCAATCAGGATCTGCGCCCGCGCGAATCCGCGCAAGAAGCGCTGTTCGGTCGCAATGCCACGCAACGCCTGCAAAAGCAGAAGGAAATGTTGCGCGACGAAGGCGCCTCGCCCGGCGAGATTGCATTGCTTGAGATGACCGGCGCTTTTGAGGCCGACCCTGCGATCCGCGAGATCGTTGAAGAAGAAACCGCCGCCTTGGCGCGGGAACAGGACAGCTTCGTCGACGATTTGGTTTTCTGGAAGGATAAGCCGCAGGCGGGTGATATCGTCGACCCTGGCGAAGAGCAGCGCCGTCTGCAGGAAAATTCAGCCCTTGGCCGCGCCCCGACAGAGGGCGACACCCCACTAATCCGTCGGGAAAGCGAAGAGCCGCTGCTTGAGTGGCCGTTCTAGCCCCGCCCTCTGAGTTTTACCCGGCGCCCCCCGACGCCCCCCCCCCCGACGCCCCCTGGGGCACCCTGCCCTGGGATTGCCGCTTTTTAAGGGCTGGATAGTGCGCGTCGGAATCCCCATTTCCTTTTTCCAAAGTCGTAAGGTTCCGGCGGCGCGAAGTTGTGCGCCCCACGCCGCTATCATTCGGAGGTTCGATGTCCCACGCTCTCCCGCTCAATAGGCCGCCGCGCGCCGCGATGTTTGCCGCGCTGCTTTTTGCGACATTCACGCTTGTCCCCGGCTTGGCCCAGGCAGATGTATTCGGGGCGAAAAGCTTCACGCTGAATAACGGCTTGCAGGTCGTCGTCGTGGAAAATGACCGCGCGCCTGTGGTGACGCAATTGCTGATGTATAAAGCCGGCGCGATGGATGAGACGCCGGGTAAGTCCGGGGCCGCCCACGTGCTGGAGCATATGATGTTCAAGGGCACGGACAGCGTCGCACCGGGTGAATTCTCCGCGATTGTCAGCCGCAATGGTGGGCGGGATAACGCCTTCACCGGCCATGATTATACCGGCTATTTCCAATCCGTCTCGTCCGATCGGCTGGACCTGATCATGCGGCTTGAAGCCGACCGAATGCGCAACCTGATCCTGGATCAATCGCATTTTGAGCCGGAGTTGCAGGTCGTCCTGGAAGAGCGCAACAGCCGCATCGAAAACGAGCCCGGTGCAATTCTGAACGAACAGGCAGCCCCCGCGCTTTACTATAACCACCCCTATAGTCGCCCGATCATCGGCTGGCGCCATGAGCTGGCGGCCCTGACGTTGAGCGATTTGCGCAGCTATTACGATCGGTTTTATGCGCCCAACAATGCGGTTTTGGTGATCGTCGGCGATGTGACGCTGGATCAGGTGCGCAGGCTGGCGGAAACCCACTACGGCCCGATTAAACCGGCGGAGATTGGGCGCGACCACTCGCTGATCGAGCCGCCGCATCAGGCCAAGCGCCGCGTCACCTTAGCGGATGAACGGGTGCGCCAAGCCAGTTGGTCCTTGCGCAAGATCGCGCCCAGCTACGGCACCGATGGGCCAACCTCCCAGATTTACGCGCTGCAGGTGCTAATGGATATCGTCGGTGGCGGTAACACATCGCGGCTTTACCGCGCGCTTGTGGTGGATCAGGGCATCGCGGTCTCTGCCGGTGGCTGGTATTCCGAAACGGACCGTGGGCCGGGCACCATCGGCGCCTATGCCCAACCCGCAGAGGGTCACGATATCGCCGATGTCGAGGCAGCCGTGCGGGCCGTCTTGAGCGATGTCCTGGAGAACGGCGTTCAGGAGGACGAGGTCACCCGGGCCGTCCAGCGCCTGCAAGATGGCGCGGCGAGCGCACGCGATAGCCTGATGGGTCCCGCGCAAGTCATTGCGCGCGGCCTGACGATCGGACTCAGCCTGGAAGAGATTGAAGGCTGGCCCGAACAGATTTCCAAGATTAGTGCCGATGACGTCAACGCGGCTGCGCGCGCCGTGCTTAGTAAGCCCGGTGAGCTCACCACCCACCTGCTGCCCCAAACCGAGGAGCCGTCCTGATGGTGCGGAAACTAGCCCCCCTATTCAGCGCCCTGATTTTGGCCCTAACGCTCGTCCCCACCGCCCAGGCGGTGGAGGTTGAGCGGGTTGAAAGCGATAAAGGCATCGTCGCCTGGCTGGTGCGTGACGATACCGTGCCGGTGACCGCGATCGAATTCACCTTCGCTGACGCGGGCGCCGTCATGGACCCGGAGGGGAAGGCCGGCACCGCGAATTTGACCAGCGCGCTCATCGACGAGGGGGCGGGCGATCTCGATAGCCAAGCCTTCCAGGGACGGCTGAATGATCTGTCGATCCGCTTGAGTTTCTCCGCTGGGCGCACGGACTTTTCCGGCAGCTTTTACAGCCTCAACCGCTATCGGTCGGACGCGGTCGATATGCTGCGCTTGGCCTTGAATGCGCCGCGGTTCGATGAAGAGCCGGTGGCGCGCATCCGCCGCCAAATCCTGTCGGGGCTGAAACAGAAGGAAAGCGATCCGGGCTCGCTGGCCTCGGAAGCGCTGATGAAGACGCTGTTTCCCGGCCACCCCTATTCGGTGCCGACCCAAGGCACACAAGACAGCCTTGCGGCCATCACGGTGGCGGATATGAAGCGCTTCCAGGCCGAGGCTCTGACCCGCGACCGACTGAAAATCGGCGTCGTCGGCGATATCACGCCGGCAGAATTGAAGCCGATCTTGGATAAAGCCTTCGGCGCGCTTCCGATGACGGGCCGCATGCCCGAGGTCGCCGACGTCACCATTGACGGGCCCGCCGGCACGGTGGTGGTCGATCAGGCAGTCCCGCAATCAACGGTCTTCTTCGCCCAGCAAGGTTTGGCGATCGATGATCCGGATTATTACGCGGGCATGGTGCTGAACCATATCCTGGGCGGGGGATCGTTCGAATCGATCCTGATGCAGGAAATTCGGGTGAAGCGGGGGTTGGCCTATTCGGTCTATAGCTTCCTGCAACCGATGGAGCATGCAGCCCTTTTGCGTGGCGGGCTTGCCACCCAAAATGACCGGGTGGCGCAATCGATTGATTTGGTGGGCCAGGTCTTCACCGACATCAAAGAAAACGGCGTAAGCACCGAGCAGGTGAAGGACGCCAAGACCTATATCACCGGGTCCTATCCGCTGCGCTTTACCAACACCAGTTCCATCGCCAATCAATTGGTGGCCATGCAACGCTACGACTTCGGCATTGATTATATCGATGCACGCAATGGCTATGTTGAGGCTGTGACGGCAGATCAGGTCAACCGGTTGGCGGGCACGCTTCTGAACCCCGACGCCTTAGCCCTGATTGTCGTGGGCCAGCCCGATGGGGTGGAAGCAACGCTTCCCACGCCCGACGGCGTTGGCGGCTAATGACTTAGCGCGACGATGCCTCCCCGTCTGGAGGGCCGTCTGGAGGGCCATCTTGTGAGCCGTCCTCCGGGCCGCCTTTCGGGTTGCTGGCCTTATCTGTGCCTGAATTAGCGGGGGCGGCTTCGCTGTCTGACCCCGCGCTACGACGTGGTTTTTTAGGCAACGGCGGCGGAATCAGATTGCCGTCGGAATCGCGCGGCGCGCGCGGATCGCCGCGCTCCAGATGCACCACCTGCTGATCGAAGGGGATGACGATGCCTTCATCCTTGAACCGACGCACGGCTTCAACCCGCAGGTCGCTGGCGATGAACCACTGCCACACGATATCGTCGCTATAGACGCGCAGTTGGAACTGCAATCGGCTCTCGCCGACCGCCATCAACAGGACGGCGGGTTGCGGCCAGCGCACGACGCGCGGATGGCGGCGGGCAACCTGAAGCAGGACCTTTTCGATCACCTTCGGATCGCTGTCCAACGAGACGCCGATATCCATATCGACGCGTCCGTATTTGTCGCGCAACGTCCAGTTTTGAAGCGCGGAAGACAGCAGGTCGGAATTTGGGATGATCACGCTGGCGCGATGCCAGGTTTCAATTTCTGTGGCGCGCATGCTGACCTGTTTGACGAAGCCCTCCTTGTCGCCGACCACGACCCAGTCGCCCGCCTTGATCGGCCGTTCGATCAGAAGGATCAGGCCGGAGACGAAGTTATTGACGATATTTTGCAGCCCAAAGCCGATACCCACCGATAGTGCGCCAGCGATGATCGCAATATTGGATAAATCGACCCCCATCACCGCGATTGCCAGGGCGGCCGCGATGACGAACCCGGCATAGCCGATCCCTGCCGTGATCGAATGCTGGACGCCCTCATCGATTTGGGTTTGCGGCAGGACGCGCTCGGACAATGTCCGCTTGGTCGTGCCCGTCAGCGCCAGGATCACGAAGAAAGTGATCACGCCGAAGACGATCTCGGCCACGGAAATTCGGACGCTGCCGATGGTGAATCCATCGAAGGCATCGCGCAGCCAGCGCAGGATTTCCAACTGCGAAACGCCCCATGTCGGGGCCACCAGCAACACGCCGATGACGATGACCAGCAAATCCATCAGGGCGCGGGACCAGAACTTGATCCGCGTCCGCGTCTTATATTCCAAGTTCATCTGGTCGCGCAGAAGCCGGCTTGACGAGGCAAGACCGATTAATTCCCGGAACAAGCCGCGCAGGATGTAAAGCCCGCCCACGACCAAGCCCGTCCCTAACAGATTGTTCAGCAGGTAATTGCCAAGCGCCGAATAACCGGCAAAAGGCGCGATCATGCCGACGATCGATAGCGTGGCCAGGACCAGACGCAGCAGTTTCCAAAAACCGGCACCGGCGCCGGCCCGCGCGGCGGCGGCGGCGCCGTCTAAGCCGGCAGCCTGTTCGATTGGCGGATCGTCCTCATCCGCATCCTCTTCAAGGGCGGCGTCATGCGGCGATACCGTACCCGTCTTTGTGTCGCCTTGCGTCGTTGGATTTGACGTCGCCGAAGTCGACCTGGTGCCGGTAGTTTCCTCCGGGCTGGCTTCATCTGGGCTGCTTGTAAATGTCCACAGGCTGGGTCGCAGCAGCGCAAAGACCAGCAGGCCTTGGGCCGTGTTGAAAAACAGTGTCCACACTGCATAGAGCGCGGGCGTTCGTAAGCCGCGCAGGCCTTCTATGCGATCCGTCGCCTCGATCAGGAACTCGTCAACGCAGAACAGCAGCGCGATCAATCGGATCAAAAACAGCACCCGGCGTGCGTTTTCTGACGTCAGCCGGGTCAATCGCCATTCCGGGTATTCCGGCGACAGGACAGACTGCGGCAGGGTGACCGCGACGATATAGATAATCAACATTACCCCCGCCAAGCCGATCAAATTGCCCAAATCACCGTAGGTGATCGCGCTTTCGGTCTGCGTGCGCGCGACAATGATTCCCAGGATGGCGGCTGGGATTAGGCCTTTCGACAACCCCTCCGCCACGGCGGCGATCAGGCGTTGACTGTAGGCGGGAGGCTCTTCGGTCGGATGCGCCCCGAAGCGGCGCAATAAAAGGCGCCGGGCAAGCCAGGCGATCAGAATGGCGCCGACGATAAAGCCCAGAATGCTGATCAGCATCCGATCGACGGCGCGTTTCTCGTCTGGCAAGTTGGCCCACCACCTATCGGCGATTGCCGCGACCCCGCGCAACACGGCGCCGAAATCAGCCACCGCCTGCACGACGGTCGTGGGGTCATAGGGTAAGGGGCCGCTGGTGGTCATGCGCTCGACCAGCCGTGTGCGCGCACTGCGGCTTAATTCCTGCTCCAGCGCGTCGACCCGCGTCAGGGCCAAATCTGCGAGCGTGAGCCGGGATTTATAAAAGTTGATCTCACTTTGGATTTGTTCGCGCTTGCGGCGAATGTCCGCCGGCTCCTCCGGCTCTCCTTCTTCAGGCTTTGCGCCTAAGGTTTCCAGCCGGCTTTCGGCCTCGCTGAGCGACGATTGCGCCTCCGCCTTTATTCCGTCGGCACCGGTTCGAATTTCTTCAAGGCCGCTCAGCGCTTGCTTGCTGCGCCCCTTGTCGGTCGCCCCGCCGGACAGATAAGCCTCAATCTGGTTCAGGCGATCCGTCCAATTCGCAACTTTTATGCTAAATGGCTGGGCCTCAAGGGCTGCCTGATCTTGGCTTTCCGTGCTTTGGGCAAGGACCGGGCGCGACTCGCCCAGGCAAAAAAGCCCGACCAGCAGCAGGAAAAGGATTGGCAGGCAGAAGCGCGCAGCACGCATTGAGACAGACTTTCAGATACTTGGGGGCGATGGTCCCGCCTGTAAATTTCGACGTTGGACTGTACCACAGCCATCCGCTATGAAAACGACCATGACCGCAGCAAAAAACACGCCCGAAATTGAGAACAATACGGCCAGCGCGCATTATCGCCAGACGATTGATC
>Ga0136554_1000996_pt1 | contig 11158 bp, 15 predicted proteins | sample AntRauTorckE5431_FD_104637 | JGI IMG/M metagenome (GOLD analysis project Ga0136554, IMG submission 104637) | Saline lake microbial communities from Rauer Islands, Antarctica - Metagenome Torckler E5 #431 | ecosystem: Environmental > Aquatic > Non-marine Saline and Alkaline > Saline | place...
AAACTGAACTTGTTTAGGGCCCCTATCTTGTCCGAGTCAAGGGACCAATCGTCGCGAAAGCTGCTGCGGTTTTACACCGGCACACTGGAGACAGCGAATAAAAGCACGACCAGAATCGTCGCGACCACGACTAGGTTTTTTTGCAGACGCACGTATTTGACGCCCTCTTCGGTGACCGCGGCCTCCGCATTGGTGAACAGGCTATCCTTAAAGACGCTTCTCGGCAGGTCGGGACGACGGTATTTCCGCGTCATGAAATGCAGCACCATGCCGGCCACGCAGGAGATCGCGATGAGAATCATCAAGATCACCTGCGGCATTGTCAGCGCGCCCGCATCAATCGCAATCGCCAATGGCTTATTCCCTGTGCTTAGGCTGTCGGTTTGGGCCTATCTGTTTTGGGCCTATCTGTTTTGGCCCGGAACCCACAGCACATCCCGCTTGCCGCCGTCATTGGCATGACGGCCCAGCACGAACAGCAAATCCGACAAGCGGTTCAGATATTTAACCGCCGCCTCATTGATCAATTCCACTTTCGACAGCGCCACGACCAAGCGTTCGGCGCGGCGCGTCGTCGTGCGCGCCAGATGGAAATAGGACGCCGCCGGCGTGCCGCCCGGCAGGATGAAGCTTTTTAAGGTGCTCAAAGGCTCGTTATAGCGGTCGATCTCTGCCTCCAGCGCCTCGACCTGGCCACCCTCGATGCGCAGCGCGCCTGCCCCGCGTTTGCTGTCTTCCGGCGTGCACAGATCGGCGCCCAGGTCGAACAGGTCGTTTTGAACCCGCGCCATTAGCTGATCAAGGTCCGGCTCGTCGCCCAGATGCAGCCGGACGAGACCGATTGTCGCATTCGCCTCATCGACGGTGCCATAGGCCTCAACCCGCAGGTCGTCTTTGCGCCGGCGCGATCCGTCGCCCAGCGACGTTTCGCCCATATCCCCGCCGCGCGTGTAAATTTTGGATAATGTAACCATCAGCCGCCCCCCTGCTTTAGCAGATAGACCGCAAGCACGAACATCACCAGCGCGATGGCCTGCATCACCACGCGCGCGCGCATCAGCTTGTTCGCCCATTTTTGGTTAAATTCGCCGCCCCGCGCCATCGCGAAGATGCCAGCGAACACGATGCCGAGTGTCATCAGCATCGCCACGACCATGAGAAATATTGCAAATCCTGTCATAAGACCACGGATATAGCCCTTGCAGGCGCGATCGAAAAGGGGGGCGCGCGCAAATCATCGGGGCAATTCGAAATTACCGCCGCGCGATGGCCAACAACGCACCCGTACCGATCAGCAAGCTGCCGGTAATCCGTTGACGCAGGCTCGCCATGACCGGGTCGATCAGATGGCGACGCACCCGCCCGGCCAGCAAGGCAAAGGCGCTATCCAACGTCAGCGCGATCATCATGAAGGCCGCGACCATCGCCGCCAATTGCGGCCCGGCGGGCAAGCTTGGGTCCAGGAATTGTGGGAAAAAGGCGATATAGAATAAAATCGCCTTCGGGTTGGTCACCCCGATCAGGAACGCGCGCGCGATCAGCGCCCCTTGGCCGCGCGGTTGGCTTGGGGCCGCCGCCCTATCAACCGGCCGGTAGCTGGCGCGCCATTCGCGCACCCCCAGCCAGATTAAATAGGCCGCCCCGATATAGCGCACCAGATAAAACAGATCCGCCAGCAGCCCCATAATCGTGGTGATCCCAAAGGCGGCGAAGACGATCAGCACGCCATTGCCAAGGCCGGCGCCTGCAACCGTCTGCAAGCCCGCCTTCGTGCCATCTTTCAGGCTGGTTGCGATCACCAGCATGACCACCGGCCCCGGCATCAGGATCAAGGCAGCGGAGGCGATACAGAATGCGGTAAAAAGTTCAGGATTAACGATCATGGTGCAGGCTTCCCCATCTAATATCGCCGCTAATTCCGACGCCCCAAAAGCCCGCGCGCAATCACATGGGCCTGGATTTCGCCGGCCCCTTCGAAAATATTCAAGATCCGCGCATCGACCAGCCAGCGGCTGATGGGGGTATCTTCCGCGTAGCCGATGCCGCCGTGGATTTGCAGCCCGTCATCCGCCGCAGCCCAGGCAAGGCGCGCGCCCAGCAGCTTGGCCATGCCAGCTTCGACATCGCTGCGCCGCCCGCTATCTTTGGCATCGCAGGCCGAATAGGTCAGTTGCCGCACCGCCTGCAATTCAGCGGAAATCAGCGCCAATTTATCGGAAACCCGGGGGAAGGCGATCAAGGGCTTGGCGAATTGCCGACGGTCCTGGGCATAGGTTATCGCTGCCTCCAACGCGCCCGTGGCAACGCCGATGGCGCGCGCAGCCGTTTGGATGCGGGCACTTTCGAAGCTGTTCATCAATTGGCGGAATCCGGCCCCTTCTTCCCCGCCCAACAAATTGCGCGCATCGACCGCAAAGCTATCGAAGGCGATGTCGTATTCCTTCAATCCCCGATAGCCCAGCGTGCGGATTTCCGACCCCGACATGCCATCTGCCGGGAAGGGGGCCTCTACCGTCCCGCGCGGCTTTTCCGCCAACAGCATGGAGAGGCCGCGATGCCCGGTCTCGTCCGGGTTGGTGCGCACCAAAAGCGTCATCAAATCGCTGCGCGCGCCGTGCGTGATCCAGGTCTTGGCACCGGTTACCAAATAGCGATCGCCCGCCAGCCGGGCGCGGGTTTTCAAATGCGCCAGGTCGGAGCCGACATCGGGTTCGGTAAAGACCGCCGTCGGCAGGATATCGCCGGCGGCGATGCCGGGCAGGAAGCGCTGCTTTTGATCATCCGTGCCGCTGCCGGCGATCAATTCGCCCGCAATTTCGGATCGGGTGCCCAGCGAGCCTACGCCCAGATGCGCGGCGCTCAAGGCTTCCGTGACGATGCACATCGCGCGCTTGCCCAGGCCCAAACCGCCATGCGCCTCCGGGATGGTCAGGCTGAAAAGGCCAAGGGCGGCTAGGTCTTCCAGAACGCGTTCCGGGATCAGCGCGTCGTCGCGGTGCCACCCTTGAGCGTAGGGGACAACATGGTCGGCGGCGAAGCGGGTGAAGCTATCGCGCATCAAGGCGCCGTCTTGCGGATCACCGGGGTCCCCACGCTCCCCCTGGGCTAGCCGCGCGGCCAGGGCGGCGCGGATGTCGGGCGTCGTGCCCTCGGCAATGGCGCGCACGACATGCGCGTCGCTGGCAAAGCTGGCGGCGGCATCCGGGGCGCCTAATTCATGGGGGCGCACGATTTCGCTTTGTCCCATGGGCAGGCCATGGGCGGCGCGGGCCAGATACTCGCCAAAGGCGATGGCATGTTGCAGCCGCTCAATCTCGCCAAAGCGGTCCTCTGCCTGCAGCCGCTCGGCCCAGGCTTGTAAGGCGTGCAGCGCCTGGGCGTGGGCGGCTAACCAGGCGAAGCCGTGGGCTTGGCGTTGGCAACGCTCAAAGGCTGTGTTGTCGATCCGCCCCGCGTCATCGCACAGATGCTCTGCCAGCGCGGCGCGCACGGCGGCGACATAGCGATCTAGGGCATCCAGGGACGACGCGTTAGGGGCTAAAAGGCTCAAACCAGGCACGCTTGGCTAATCGCGATAGGGTGCGGGGCGTTTGCCGGGGCGCGGGGGGCCGGGCCGAGATGGACCGGCTGTTCCCCGCTTCGCACGGCTTGCACGCTCGGGAAAGCTTAACACATTTTGTGCATCGAAGCCGTCCGGGCGGGGCGGATGCTCGCGCTCGGCGGCCTCGATGGCGGCCACATGGGCGGCGCGCTCACGCTCAAGCCCGGCTTGTTCGATCACGGTATGGCCATTCATCGGGAAGGTGGCATTAAAGCCGCCATGGCGATAGCGCACCGCGGAGGCGGGCTTGCGACCGTAGATCCAAAGGTTCGACATGGTCTGTCGATGCTCCTTGTCGCGTGGGCCAGGAATTTATCCAGGCTATGCGCTGTGTTGATAGCGTTCAAGCTTTGCCATGGGCGGCCCGCCGCGGCAAGGGCTCCGGCGCGAAAGGCTGGGGCAGCGCGGTCGGCCAACACGCCCCCTTGCAAGCAGGGGGGCGACGCGCAACCCTGGCCGCCCTTATTGCACAAGCTTGGTTGGTCGCAGCGCATCCATGGACATTCTAATCGATATCATGCTGCCGGTCTTCGGCGTGGTCACCGTGGGCGCGGTCGCGCGCTGGTTCGGCTGGATTGAAGACCGGGCGGTTGATGCGGTGGCCAGCTTCGTCTTTACCTTTGCGGTGCCGGCCTTGCTGTTGCGCACCGTGGGCACCACCGATCTTCCCGAACAGCCCCCCATCGGGCTATTTGCCAGCTTTTATATCGGCGCGATCGCGATCTATCTGGGCGGCATGGTAATCGGTCGCTTCGGCTTCGCTCGCCCGGCGATGGGCCAAACGCTGACCGGTATGGCCTGCGCCTTCGGCAACACGGTCATGGTTGGCTTTCCGATCATGTTGGCGGCCTATGGGGATGAAAAGGCGTTGCCGTTTTTCCTCATTCTATCCATCCATGGGCTGATTTTTTTCACGCTGACAACCTTGTTATTGGAAGTGCAAAACGGCGTTGGGGGGCGTGATGGGTTGCGCGCCCTACCGCTTAATTTGGGCAAGGCCTTGGTGACCAACCCGATCCTGATCGGCATTGCGCTGGGCCTGACGGCGAACCTATCCGGGCTGGGCGTGCCCGATCCGATTGAGCGGGTTTGTGCCGTGCTGCAAGGCGCGGTGGCACCCTGCGCGTTGTTTGTGCTGGGCGCCTCACTGGTGCGCTACGGCATAAGGGGCCGTGTCGCCCAGGCCGCCGTGGTCAGTGTCATGAAGTTGATGATCTTCCCCGCCATCACTTATGTCCTGGCCACTTATGTCTTCCAAATCGACCCCCATTGGGCGGAGGTTGCGACCATCACCGCCGCCCTGCCGGTCGGCATCATGGCCTTCGTCTTTTCCAGCAAATACGGCACCGGCCAGGCGATCAGCGCGACATCGGTTTCGCTGTCGACGGTGGCCAGCCTGTTTACTCTTTGGGGATTGCTGGTGTTGTTTCAGGCCACGTAACTAAGGTTGCCCCCTTTGTAGGGGCGCGCCCGCCTCTGGTTAAACCGGGGGGGCTATTTCAAAATATCTAAGGTGTCTTTGATGAGCTTTCGTTCGCGGATCGATCACTGCAACAACGCCGATATGGCAGAGTATATTCCGCTGCATGGCTTTGGCCGGCGGATCGGATGGGTGCGCCGGGATCGGGCGGGGATACTGGCTGCGCACGCCTACGCCTTTATCCGCAACCCCGATGGATTGGCGCTGGCCCCCGATTTATCCGACGCACAGGCCGCCACGCAGGCGCTAGACCAAGCCCTGCGGGAGATCGCGGCCGCCGGCCATATCGAGGGGTGGCGCGATGAACGCTACCGCGTGGCGGAAGATTTCGGCGCGCCCGCGCTGCTGGCCGTTGAACGCGCGGCGGCGCCCTTGCTGGGCATCCGCAGTTGGGGCGTGCATATGAACGGCTATGTGCGCCGCGCCGATGGCGGCCTGGACCTGTGGATTGCGGAGCGTGCGCACGATAAACCAACCTATCCCGGCCTATTGGACAATATGGTGGCAGGCGGCCAGCCGGAAGGGCTGGGCATTTTGGAAAACCTGATCAAGGAATGCGCGGAAGAAGCAGCGATCCCCGCCGATCTCGCCAAGCACGCCCGTCCTGTCGGCACCATCCGCTATCGCCACGCGCTGGAGGCCGGGTTGAAACCGGACGAGATGTTCTGCTTCGACCTGGAACTGCCGGATGATTTTCAGCCCCACAATACCGATGGTGAGGTGCACCACTTCATGCGCCTGCCCGTCGAGGAGGTGATCGGGATCGTGCGCGACACGACGCGCTTCAAGTTCAATTGCGCGCTGGTGTTGATTGATTTCTTCATCCGCCACGGGCTGATTGGCCCCGATGATACGCCGGACTATGCAGAGGTTTGTCGCGGCTTACGTCAGGATTGAGCTCACGCCCTAGCCGCCATCGCCTCGATCCGGGTGATCACATCAAGCGCGCTCCACCCCTGATCGCGCAGCGCCTTCAGGCTTAGGCTATCGGCGCGTTTGGCCAGCCGCGCACCGGTCTCGTCGACTAGAAGCGGGTGGTGATAATAGTGGGGTTCCGGCAGGCCCAAAAGCGCCTGCAATAGGCGGTGGATATGGGTTGCGTGCAGCAGATCTTCACCGCGCGTGACAAGGCTTACCCCCTGCAACGCATCATCGAGCGTGACGGCCAGGTGATAGCTGGTCGGCACGTCTTTTCGCGCCAAAACCACATCGCCGCAGCCGATCGCATCGACCGCCACTTCGCCGAAGCGCTGATCGGTGAAGCTTAGCGGCCCCGTCATGCGCACCGCCCGGTCCATATGGATGCGCAGGGCGTAGGGCGTGCCGGCTTCGATCCGCGCCTCCCGCTCCGCTCGGCTCAAATGCTTGCAGGTGCCGGGATACAGCGCGCCGTCGAGCCCGTGCGGTGCGCGGTCGGCACTAGCGACTTCGGCTTGGATATCTTTGCGGGTGCAAAAGCAGGGGTAGGTTAAATCACCCTCTTCCAACACATGCAGGAAATCGTGATAGCGCTCAAAATGCTCCGACTGCCGGCGAACAGGCTCGGGCCAAGTTAAGCCCAACCAGGCCAGATCGTCGTAAATGCCCGCTTCGAAATCCGCCCGGCAGCGGCTGGTGTCGATATCTTCGATCCGCAGCAGGAAGATGCCATTTTCACCCGCACGTGCCGCACCGCTGGCGACCAGCGCCGAATAGGCATGGCCTAGATGCAGGCGGCCCGTCGGGCTTGGCGCAAAGCGGGTGATGGTGCGGTTAACCATGGATTTATGCTTAGCCTATGGGCCAAGCATCTGGCAAATGGCCGCTTGCATTGGGGCAAGACAGTCGCGCGCAGATACGCTAAACCACCGCGATGCGGGATCAAAAAAGCCTCAACACCGCGCTCGACGCGCTGGCTGCCTTGGACGGCGATGTCGCCAAGGGCTTGGCCCATGTCGGCTATCCGGCGCCGCGCTCAAAAGATCATGGCTTCGCGCCGCTGATCGATGCCGTGGTCTCGCAACAAATCTCGAAACAAGCAGCGGCTGCGATAAATGCCCGGGTGCAAGCGTTGATGCCGGGTGGCGTGACGGCGCAGGCGATGGCGGGATTATCGGCGGATCAACTGCGCGCCGCCGGCCTGTCGGCGCGTAAGGTGGAATATTGCCACGGCGTTGCGCGCGCGGTCTTGGGCGGCGATCTGCCGCTGGACGACCTGCCCGCCATGGAGGACGAGGCGGCGATCGCCGCGATTTGCAGCCTGCGCGGCTTCGGGCGCTGGTCGGCGGAGGTCTATGCCATGTTCGCGCTAGACCGCGCCGATATTTTCCCAGCCGATGACCTGGCCCTGCAAGAAGCCCTGCGCCGGTTGAAAGGGCTGGAAGAGCGCCCGCGCGGTAAACAGGCCCGCGCGCTCATCACCCACTGGAGCCCCTATCGCAGCGCCGGCTCCGTCTTTTTATGGCATTATTACCGGGGTGCGCCGCAGTAGCTGTCCCAGCTCAGGCCGCGCGCGTTACAACGGCATGACAATTTGCCCCAGGGACCCACAAAATGTTGTGGGAAAAATTTGTTTTGGGCTAAGCTACTTGCATTCCTGATCTGATCCGCGGGGTTGCTGCAATTGCGCGGGTCGTGCGAGGAGAGTGCTGACTGCGATGCAGATGAGCCTTTCAGAGTGCCCAGCCTTGGTGCTGAATGCGGATTTCCGTCCGCTCAGCTACTTCCCGCTGTCCGTCTGGTCCTGGCAGGAAACGATCAAGGCGGTGGTTTCGAACCGGGTGAACGTGATCAGCGAATATGACCGCGCGGTCCACAGCCCGTCTTTTGAAATCAAATTGCCCAGCGTGATCGCGCTGAAGGATTATATCCAGCCGACGCGCCGACCGGCCTTCACACGCTTCAACGTGTTCCTGCGCGACCGGCTGCTGTGCCAATATTGCGGCGATCCCTTTGCAGCGCAGGATTTGACCTTCGATCACGTGATCCCGCGCAGCCAAGGCGGCACGACGATTTGGGCCAATGTGGTCAGCGCTTGCGGGCCGTGCAATCTGCGCAAAGGCGGGCGCACGCCGCGTCAGGCCACCATGCCCTTGCTGCGCCCGCCGGGGGAGCCCTCGACCTACCAATTGCAAGAAAACGGGCGCGGGTTCCCGCCCAATTTCCTGCATGAAAGTTGGCGCGATTACCTCTATTGGGATACGGAGCTGGAGGCTTAGGTTTATTGATCCCGCACGGGTCGTGGAAAATAGTCTAACTCCGGAAGAGATAAGTTCAGGCCGGTCGCTTGCTGCAAGACATCCATTTGAGCGCCTATGCCATCGGCAAGGTGCTTTCCGCCCTCAGCGCGAAAATACGCGACGCCCTCTTTCCCGATGCGGCACAGAAGGTCGCGCCATTTCGGACCGAAGGTGGGCCGAACAAGCCCAAGATGGCGCATAAACTCTTCCAAGGCTGGAACCGTAACGTCTTCGCTCCAGGATGCGGAGCCGATATTGAATGCGAGATGGTGCGTCCAGTTCGGGTCGATCGTAATTGGCACGGCATCGTAAAGTGGCGCGAGCTCGCCGTGAGTGCCTCGATACAGAATGCTGTGGTTCTTGGCGTGATTGTCCGTATTCCCGACGGCAAGGTTGAATAGGGTTTGCGATAAGAATGCCATTTGAAACTGCGCGGGGACGGCCATGCTGGCTGCGAGGCGCCCGACCGCTGCAGCAGAAAACCGACGATCCTGCCCCACGGCTTTTCTTTCGTATTTCAGGTGACCAGGAAGCCCCAAGGCTTGGCAGAAGTCCTCACTATGTACGCGCGATATTTGGGTGTCTTCGATGGTTCGATCGAAACGTGTGGATAGGATAGCCCCGACGTCGTTGCTTCCAACCGCGAAGGAACAGAACTCGGTATCGGCTGTCGCCAAGCCGATTTTGGTGGCGAAACCGAGTAATGTTGCTTCGTAGCGTGACTGAAAAAGGTCTTTGGCCGGGGAGACCTTGAGGATGTGCGTGGTGGGGGCCCTGCTGCCGTCGCGCGGTTGATAGAACGTCCCGTTTCTGAAAACGACGGCCATTTTCGGCTGGACGCCAGCCAGCGGAGACGGATCGCGATTCGTGTCGGGCAATCGCCCGTGTCGATGCAACGAGCCGACAATCGTCGTCATCTGATCGCGAGAGATTTCTTCATAGTCATCAGGAAACCGACCGGGTCGCTTGCCGGGCCCGGTTCCTTCCGGGGTTACGGATACCGCGCCTGGGCAATCCGCGCCCAGATGGTAGAGCAGGTTTCCGATGTCGTCTCGGTCTACTCCGTGGGCGGCGACAACACGCTCAAGCTCTTCCACTTCGAACAAGAGGTTACCGAAATAGCCAAGACAGGCCGCATCCGAATAGGGCTCTTCGCGAACCGGCATGGAGAGTGAGATTGGATAAGCCGCGTTTGGCGAATAGGTGAACCGTAGCGACTTGTCCGGCGCCCGTTCGAGTGTCCCGACCGGTTGCTGAGCGTTCTCAAGCCAAACGCTGAGTTTCATGATCTCGGGGTCCCGAAAAGATCAATGCCCAAAGCGCTCATCAGGCGCAAATATGTGTCGAGGGTGGCTGTGCTCTTGCCGCGTTCGATATTGGATAGGTTCGGTTGCGGCACGCCGCTGACGCAAGCCAGTGTTTCCTGACTAATTTTAAGCGCACGCCGACGCTTATGGATGATGTTCCCCATATCCTTAGCCGATGATATTCTTGTTTCTTCGGCGGACATTGCGACCCCAAATATAGCTTTCACGCTATATACTGGCGCAAAAATAGCCGGGTATCAATAAGTATATCTACTTAGCTATAAAATCGCTTTATTCTGCATCGAACCCGAAGATTATAGCAATTAAGCTATAAAAATGCCATAATCTGCGCCGCTAATAAAAGCTTAAATACGCTCCGACAGCCAAATTGCAACGCGCGACGCGCGCTTGATCGTGGCATATAGCAGCGGATAGGCGGGGGCCCCTTCCGCGCCGTGGGCTAGGCCGATATCGCGATGTTCAAGCTCTTCCAGGCGGAATTCCTCAATCGTCGCTTTTAGCTCGGCCTCGCTCTCGGGCAGGGCGGCCTGCTGTTCGCGGTAATGCTCGTCGATGGTCTCTTCCACCGCGACCGTGCAGGCCATTGCGGCTTCCTTGCCCATCATCGCCGTGCCCGCGCCCAGCGCATAACCCGCCGCATGCCAGAAGGGGGCAAGGATCGTCGGGCGCACGCGCCGCGTGGTCAGCAGGCTGTTGAAGGTGTCGAGGTGGCGTTGTTCCTGCGCCTGCATATGGCGCAGGACATCGGCGTAATCGCTTTTGCCCAGGACCTTCAACTGGCCCTCATAGATCCGCTGCGCGCCGTATTCACCGGCCTGATCGACGCGGATCATCGCCTGGATTTCGCGCGATTGCGGGCCCCGAAAGCCTGTATCGCCCGGCAGATATTTTGGGCCCTTTCGGGCTGCCTGATCTTTCATCCGTTCCGTCCGACTGTTTCGCGGCCCGCGCGGCGCATTAAGGCCAGGATCGCGAGGCCTGTGGCCAGTGACAGAATAAGATTATAGCCCGCCATCGATATCCCGAACAGGGACCAGGGCACTTCGTCGCAGCGCGGTGGCGGCGGGCCCTTCAACGCCTCGTTCAGCGCGCCCAGGGATTGCGGCAAGCTATCGCCGCTGCAGCCCGTGGGTCCGGCCCAAAAGCCGTATTCGACGCCGGCGTGATAGCCGCTCAACCCCGCATTCGCCAACAGCGCCAGCACCGCCAGCCCAAGCGCTATGGTCGCGACCAAGGGTGTGCGCCGCCCCAACATCGCCATCGACCCAAGCCCCAAGGCCAGCCACCAGGGGATGCGCTGATATAGACACAGCTTGCAGGGGGCGAGGCCTAAGACATGCTCAAAATAATTGGCACCCCCCAGCACCGAAGCGGCGGTCAGAACCAGCGCCGCGCCCAGATAGGCGGGGTGGGTTAGAAGATCTATCACCCGGCTCATAGCATCATCTTCACGGCCACGAACCCGCCCACCAGCAGCACGAAGAACAGGATCGTCATCAGGCCGAACCGCTCTTCAATAACTTTACGGATC
>Ga0136554_1000997_pt1 | contig 11152 bp, 8 predicted proteins | sample AntRauTorckE5431_FD_104637 | JGI IMG/M metagenome (GOLD analysis project Ga0136554, IMG submission 104637) | Saline lake microbial communities from Rauer Islands, Antarctica - Metagenome Torckler E5 #431 | ecosystem: Environmental > Aquatic > Non-marine Saline and Alkaline > Saline | place...
CCTCTCCCTCCTGAATCATTCCGCACTTGCTTTGTTTGCGCAACGCACGCGCATTCCTACTTCTGCCCGCAGCATTGGCTTCTGTGCCATTTGGGTTTGTATTAGTTCGAGTTCGAGTTCGGAAGTCGATTACCAGAGAAGGCGAGGTCAAAATTAGAACGGCAGCCAGCAGTAAGCAGTAAGGTGCCTGAGGTTCTTCATTCGACTTTCCTTGTTGTCGCCGGCAGTCCAATGATATTTCGTGTTTCGCAGTTAGGGCCGCTGCTGGCGGGACTTCGAGGTTGCTGTGCTCCTCATGTACGACGGCAATGGGCGGCCAGGTGGAGGAGATTTTGCATTCGTAGTCTTGGAGTGCCTAGCACCCCCAATTTCGTTCGATTCCTCCGAGGCACATTGCCGTTCATGCAAATTCTTAGCATTCGAAGTGTGCCCGGGTTTTGGTGCGTAAGAGCCCGCTCCTCCTCCTCCTCCTCTAGGCGCACCCCAAGGTTTTTCAGGAGACCATCGCTTGCTGCCGCTGGCGCTGCCACCTTGGCTGGTGCTGCCGCCAAGGCCAGAGCTGCGGCGACTGCCACTGGTGCTGCTGTTGTGGCTGCTGTTGCTTTCTCTGCCAGCGCTAGGACTACCGGCCGGTGGCGGCCGCAGTGAATTCAAATTATTTACATATCCACTGGCAGTGGCGCGACTTGGCGAAGTCTTCTGCGGCGGCGGTGACGGTGGCCCTACATCTTTACTTACAGCTGAGACATTGTCTGGCACAACACCTGCAGGAAAAGCAGCTGACGCCAGAGTTGAGGTGTTGCCAGTACCTGAGCTCCTCTGCGTGGATCGAACACCAACAGTACTGGTGGTTTTGCTTCCAAAAACATTTGATGGTGGAGTCCTGCTTGACCGGTATGCTTGCGCCATTGCATGCGCTTTACTTCGGTGCTTATCTTTGGCCCTTTGGTCGAGAACTTTTGGGCATCGCAACCGGTGCAACTCAAGGTTAGCGAGAGGCATACTTCGCCGACAGTCGGAGCAGTTCACAATCGATGCAGCATCCAAGGAATGCGTGGCTGTTGTCGTCTTTGAAGGTGGCTGCAAACGCGTAGTGGCTTCCGCTTCGCTTCCTCCTCGTCTTACTCCATCTATGTCTACTTCAACCGCTACTCCAGTTCTGGTAACTGCTTCTGTTTGGTTCAGCTCTACAGCAGATATATTGCGGCCCTTCAACCGCTCCAACACCCGTTTGTCATCGTCACGTACCAAGGGATTGGACGACGGTGGTGCCGGTGGTTGCGGCACATCTGCTGGTGCGTTAGATTGTAGGACAATAATCGATTCTTGGGGTTGAGGCGAGATCTTTTGAGATGCAGAGGCCGTACGAACACTAATACCAGAAACTGCAGGCCTTTCTTTACCATTGCTCTTGACACCTCTTGGTCGCGGTGAGTCACACATGAGGCACAGCGAGTCAAGCGCCCCGTTGGCATAAGTGCACACACTACAAGTCCAATCGGGTGCAGGTGCTTGGAGCATAGAATTAGCTGGCGGGTGCTGCGATGACGTTGGCAGCAACGGTGACAACAAAAGCTCTTCGGATACATCATCCCCTATCGACGGCGGCACTGCTCGTGCGAGAGCATTGAAAGGGTCGACAACCTCGTGGCTCATAGCCAACCTGCCTACTTCAGCAGCAGCACTACCATCTACATCATGTTTCGTTTCCTGACTCTTCCGCACAATGCTGTCACTGTTGCTATTGCCAATGCCTTGATTGTCAATAAATGCTGGTGAATTTACTTCGACGAGTGCAGATGCACTGGGGAGCTCGTCAGAGGCTTGCCACCCAGAAGAGCTTGCGTCTTGAAAATCAAGGGACCTTTTTTGTCTATCGTGAGCAGTATTCTGAGGTTTTGGTCCGGAGAAGGAGTTGTTTTCTTCATCTTCCCGGCGATGAGTCGATTGGCTGGCAGGCGAGCTGGGCGCTGATATAGCTGACTTAGCCGCAGCCGCCACTGCTGCAGCGCGAGACAAGGTGCGTGGAGTAGGGCAAGAATCTTGACGCACGGCTTTCGGTGCAATGACAACGGGGTCCACGGCCAATTGCGATAGTTGAACGTCAGAATTGACGCTCCTGCGACCACTGCGGTTGCCTCTAACGGAAGCATTCTCATTGTGTGCAAAAGTAGCAGCAGTTGTGTGGTCTAGGTTTTGGCTACGAGCTTGGCGCTTCATGTTCCGAGCTACTTCAAGAAGTTCTGCGTGTTTAGAGCGCCAGTTGTGGTGCCAGCTTGATGTGTCGCTCGGGCCTTGAATTGGCTCGGATAGAGGCGATGGCGACGAAGAAGCAGCGACTCGTATGAGTTTATCGCCACGCCCAAGCTTTAAACCATTGTAAGTGCCACCCGCCTGATGGAGAAAAGTGGCGGTTGTCGATGAAATGTAAAGCGCGAATCAAAAGATACTGAAAGCTGATTTTGAATGAAAAACGTTGCACAGTAGAAATCATGGAAATAGGTTAAAGAGTGCAATATGCTCTTCTTAACTTTTCTACCTGCAGGACATAAGCTTTCAAGCGCTTCGCTTGTGCACTGAAAGCTGGCCGCTGGGTCTTGTTGTTCAATTTCCGGCAAATCACTTGGTGTTCGAAGAGCCGGTCTGGAACAAAGCCTCGAGCGCACAAGGGACATCGCAGCCGCCCATCTTTTGTCTTTGCAGTACTCGTTGGTACATCTTCCACTGTCCCCGCAGCCGAGTTACTAACACCAGCGTCGTGCCCTAGTCCTTCACTTTCCTCAATCGGCGCAGCCCGACGGCTCATAGGACTCTTCACGCTTGCGTTGTTGAGGTTTCCGGTACCGCTACCTCTTCGAATACCACTTGTACCACTGCTACTCGCAAGATTCCTCTTTGTAGGGCCGGCGGCGCTGCGGAAGCCTAGGGGGAGTGGTGCCGCTGGCAAAGGGTTTCCGTTCGGTTTCAGGCCATTAGCAGCTAGTAATGCGCGAGCCTGAGACCAAGGGTCTTTTATAGTCTGATCAGAAGAGCCAGTACGGCTTGCCCCCGAGCCAGCGCGTGTTCCCCCCGCTTCTTTCATGAACTTTGCCAGCTGCTCAAGCGACGCCGCGTGCCTGGCTGCGCTGTTGGCTTCAAGCGCCCGCGTTTCCGCTAGCACTTGCAAAGGCTGTCTCATGTCGCTGTCATCAATGCCAGCTGCGCGCAAGCCTTCGATAGTGTCCATGTTTTCCCGTGCTTCCACTGCGTAGCTTTCTCGGTCGGCGCTCGCGCGCTCACAGCAGCCTAACAGCACGTACAAGGTCTTTTCAAGCTCTAGCGTTGCGGCAGCTGTTGATGGCCCGCTTCCTTTGACATTGCTTGCCTTTGCTGTGGCTGTTTGCGGCGTTGTCATCCTCGCCACAGCGGTCGGTGCTATTCGACGATTGAGGGCTTTAGCCTCTGCGCATCGTTTGCAGTGCTCAGCTAGGAAAGATCGAGGCACCAGTGCGTCACACCCTGGACAGGGCACTTCAATATGTGCCTGATCGTGCAAACAAATACATTAAAGAACGAGAAGCATAGCGAGGCTGTGAAGTCAAGACGAAGATTCTATGCGTTGGTGCGACCGAATATAGAAAAGATGGATAAGTGCGTTTCGATTTTCTTACCTGTTTCTTCTCGCACGCCGGCCGGTGGAATCGAAGAGAGTCTGGAAAGAAAGCCTGACCACATAGATCGCATGCCAAGGCGGAGCTTCGAGGCATGAGAGCCAATTATTTACTTTTAATTACAAGATTATGTCACGCGAGGTAGGCTGGCTCTAGCTAGAGCTGGCTAGCAAGCTAGCAATAATGACAATCCTCCAAAGAAACCCAATGCCAATCCCCAATTGTCGCTCAAAATGTGCACACCCAAAACACGCACTCGAGTACGCACTTTCTTGAAGAACAGCCCTGTACTTTGATACACCCCATTCAACCCGGGATAAAACTAGCTAGTACTAGTAGCAGCACAGTTTTTCTCTCGGATTTACTGAGTGTGTTTTCCCCTCTTTTTTCTTTTTATACCATACTAGTGCAATTTTTTTTGGACTGGGACTACTGTAGAGGGCTAAAAGGCAGAAATACAAAGCAATGAAGCACGAATTCGAAGAGTGGCCAATCTAATAAGAGTTCTTATGACTCTCAGAACGCCGAGAGGAGCTCGCCCTCACCCCACTTCAACTGCCTCGGTAATTCAAGACTGAACGAACTCCTGCGAAAGGCAAGAGAGAGCCCTCAAAGCACCTTAAGTGGGCTTCCTTCTATAAACTAGGCAATATTGGAGCTGGTATTGCATTCTAGGCAGCGAAGGGCACCTAAAAAGATATTTCATTTCCTTACTTTGACGCACGGCACTGCGGCTGCTTTTTCAAGTGCGAACTTTTAGGCTGCTGTTTTGCAAATCACTGGCTTCTTTCGAGCCCCGAGCCCCAAAACCTAAAGCCTTTCGTGATTCCTAAGAAAGGGCAATGGGTAGATCAATGTGAGAATTGAAGAGAAAGTTCGATTTTTTATTCCTGAGTACTCAAATTACAGCCAGGACTTCCCCAGATATCATGCCAGCAGAGCCATGGTGTCTATGTAACATGAAAGTACTTCTTCGTCTTTTGTCGATTACTATATAGGGCTTGTATGGCCATGCAATGATTTCTGGGTTTGTTACCTCCTTTAATAGTAACAGAATTGAGAAGTCAACTATGCGCATTACTCGAATGCCCTTCTTACAAATATCAGCAAATTGGTAGTAATTCAGAGGATAGCAGTCGCGAGTCGAGCACTTGGGCGACCCAGAGAGCTCTAAACATTGCACATTGCTAGAAGTACGAGAACCGCAGAGAGAAATTCATGATTAAAAAAATATGCAGCGGAAGCATTCTCTAATGCGTAGAACTATAAAACCCCTGGCTTTAACGCGCGTGTGTACGCCCCCTAAATTCTCCTGGAGCACCGCCATATCTCGAATCTCGGCTTTTTGGCCTACAAGTATATATTTTGCTGAGCAGAAGATTTATAAAGGACTTGCACTACGTTCTTTCTAGTTCTCATTCGTCTTTTAATGCGTCGATGAATTCTGAAATCATGGCATTCTCCTCTTTGCCTTCAAGTTTCGCAATCTTTTTGACGCACAACGCGAATTCTTCCTCATCGAGCACGCCGTTCTGCATAAAAAGTAAACAAATAGGGGAATAAATGGCACTGATAGCGAAAACTTATAAGGCCTACGCTTGGAACTCACCCCATCTCGGTCCACTTCGAGAATGCGAAAGAGTTCCTTCGCGCCACGTTCGTCGCATTGAAAGCTTTCTCCGATCCCACCTTCAACCTAACATACGCGAACGATGAGGGACATTTAAACAATGCTATTAAGGTAACCACCGTCCGACTAAATCCTTCGAATTACAGCATTCTTACCATCAATGTTACGAACTCTTCAGGTGAAATCCCGCCACTACCGTCAGAATCGACCATGTCAAAGAGCTCCTGCAGAGGTGTTGACGGGGTTCGCTTCGGGGTAGGATTCGAGACCAACGATGAGAGGGAGGGCAATACCATGCTAGCCATTTTATATTTGAGTCGTGCGTTAGATTAGCTCTTCAGCAATTTGTAATGACAATAGCACGAAAGTAAGGCTTACTAGCTTTTCTTGGAGGCTTTTTTTAACGAAGGCTAATAGAACGAGATGCTTTTATCCGTCGTATCCCGTTCCACAGCCGGCAGCCCACCAATCAAACAGCTGTACGTATCTCAGATCGTCTGTCAGTTGGAAGGAAAGGCGGCCACTGTACCCACTAGCCACTGAGTAACAGAGTAGTATCTTGTTGCAATGGCTAGTACTAGCTTCATCTTTGACACGAGTCCACTACAACAGGTTGCCTTCCCGCTAGCCTTTGTTATCATTATTGAGGCTCTCTTTAGCCGAGGGCGCTCTTGGCTCGATATCCTCAAAACTGCAGCTATTCTTGCTGTCCCAGTCCTTGCTGCTGTTTATGTGATGGTAGTCATGCACGAGTTTGACGCAGACACAACGAGATAGCTACCAAACATCAAAGACATTGTTTTCTCGATGCATTTACTCGGGCGGCTAGTAATTTCAAGCTTGGGGATTCAGCTCACGCATGGACAACAGCAGCCAGCACCTATCGTCGAAAGTCCGCACCGAGCACAACTGGCTGCTGCTGTGCTTTCAGCAGCAGATGCCTTAGGGAAGCCTGCAGTGGGAAAGTACGCTTTGACAAAGGGCACTTCAGACACGCTAGGCAGTAGTAACCGTCGATTTCGTGAAGTGGCTGCTCGAATGGTAAGCAGTGTGCCGCCATGGTCTCGGGCTGAATCCGAAGCGAGGGCTGCCGCTTCTGACGGGTCAGTGTGGACACCACCACCGCCACGGCTCTCAGTAGTGGGCATTGGCGGGTCGATCACGAATGGTCGCATGCTGCCAGACTATTGCAAAGAGTGCCCACCGCGTAAGCGCTATCGGCATGTCTGGAGCGGGTACTTCAAGCGTGCATTAGAGCAAGCGATTTACGACGCTTCGCGTAGCAGCATGTCAACGGTCGATGGGACTAACGCTACACACACAAGCACACGTGTTTTCGATAACAACAGTGCATTGCATCGCAGTAGCGATGTTGAAAAACAGCAAAGGCGCGGTTTGAGCCATAATCACGATCACCATCAAGCCAAGTCGTACGCTGGTGTATTAGGCAGTTTCTTTGGTGGCAAAACGGTTTCGCGCGTGTCTGGCTCGTCCGCAGCTTCATTAGCCGTTGGCCACGCAGGCCACCCGGCAGCAGTTACCACGACTTCGACGAGCGGGGATAGCGGTGGTGGGAGTAGCGGTGGCACTGGTGACCCTAACAGTGGTTCCCACGGTGCTGGCACCTCTGCGGATGCTCAAGCGACCAGTTCGTCCACAGCACCGAGCGTGGCCAGGTGGGGCGATGACGGATGGCCTGGGCAGGCTGTGCGAATGACCACGCACGGAGTCAACGGCGCCAACGTGTGTGCGTTTGCAAGGCACGCACGGAGCCACGTCGGGCAGTGGCTCGCAGAAAACGAAGCCGACGGTTAGGCGCATTTTCATCTCTTTGATTCACTTGCTGTCATCACTTGGTGTCAGTCGCTATCCTTATAGAAATTTCTTTGACAGTAGGTTGATATTTCAATTTGCAAACATCCCTTGCATATACCTGTCGTTCCTTTGCCTTGCACAGTTCTGGTCGTGGAAACAGCCGTAAACGACGCTTTGCCGCCTCGCTTCAGTGGCACTCACAAGTGTGTCGAGGGCTTAGTGCGAGCCGCGCATGCTGCACACGCCGCTTACCGCAAGAATCCAAACCACGAACTTTCAGTGGTGTGTGTTTGAGTGCGTACTCGCCTACGCCTTTCTTGTCAATTGTGCAGAGGGACGTTTTTTTCCCATTCTTCACTCATCCTGTATTTTGTATTCGCTCACTTGTTTTGTCACCTACTTAGTTAATGATTGTAGCGTTGCTGCACTTTAAAGTAATGTAAGCATTGCTCCTTTTGCTTTCATATGCGTTATTTCTAATCTTTGGACATCCCAATTCTCCTTGCTCTCAAGGTCTTTGTGGACGTGCCTCGGTTCATTGGTACTTCTGCTTTCAAACTTCCTGAAGCAGCTGCGGCCTTTCAACGTACCCGCCGGAGCCGATGCCGGGGCCCACGGGAATGGCAGAAAGGTTCTGCCTTCAACCACAGCAGCAGTAGCAGCAGTAGCAGCAACCTTAATCAAGACGTCAAGGATGGTGAAAGTGCCAGCAATGTGTTTGAAGAGCGTCGTGCACCCACGTACGCGTACCCCATCACTGAAGACGACGTGGTGTTAGGCGCCATGTTTAGCCATGCTCAAGTGGCCAGCTGCTACGGTGACGTGGAAATAAGCTTAGCGCACCCTCTAGCGCACGCAGTCACGAGCAAAAAGCTTGGCAAAGCTCGAACATCCGTCCTTGCAGACTCGTACGTTGCCAAAAAGTATGCTGACCACGCAAGCAGGGAATCTAATAGGCACAGTGCCGCCGAAAGCAGTCAGACTGGCAGCACCTCAAAACACGCTGAGCGTGCAGACGCCTACAGTGGTGATGACGGCGGGGACTCGGCAGCTAACACCGCAGCGAAGGAATCTGCCCTTAAGCCAGCTGCTTTAGGAGCTGCTCATAATACACTGTTAGATGGTGGTGGCACCACAGGTCGTGGTGAAGAAGGTCACAACGCAACGGACAGCTCTTCGAACGAAACCACCACTTTTGAGCAATGGCTGTTGCCGCACGATTTGATGGACACCAAATCCTGTGACATGGCGACCATGGCAGCGCGCGCAGTCATCTCCAAAGCCGATGCCAGACAAGGCCACAAAGAAGACCTGGCGAGACTCGCAGCCTTGCAACAAGCAAGAATGAAGGCCGAAGCCCTGCGTGCAGTAGATCGGCCGAGCCGAGGCTACAAGCGCAAGATGGAGCTAGCTGCGGCTGCAGCAGCTGCGGCTGAGGCGGCGATGGCTGGTGGAGGAGCAGTAACAACTGCAGGAGGAAACAGCACTGTGAGAGGTACACATTCAGGACTCTCTTCACCAGCTTCTGCAACAATGGCCATGAAAGAGGACGTGAAAACGGCTCTCGCAAAGGAGGCACTGCTCGCGCAGGCTTTGTACGCAGCAGGCGCCAATTCTGCAATCGCACTCCGAGGCCGCCGCAAGCGACTCTTCGACGAGGCAGTACGAGCTGCGTCAGAATTGCACCGTAGCTGGAGCTCAACTCAATGCCAAGAAGCGGGCGCGCGCGCGGTGGCCAAGCATGACATGAAAGAGCGTTTGGCAGCGGTGGCCGTGAAACTAGAGACCATGGAAGCCCGCGCTGAAGTGGCACGCCAAAATGCCCTTGGAAAAGCAGTGAAATCCCCGGAAGCCAAGCTGGTGCTTGCAGCAGAGGATGCGGTAGATAGAGCCAAAAGAGCAGAAGCAACGGTGCAAGCAAAGTGGACAGCGCTAATGGCAGCCGATGCACGAACAGTGGAAGCGCCAGCAGCGACGACAACGACATCATCGACGTCAAGAATGTTAATGGCAGCTAGCGCCAATTCGGAAGGCATTTCAGCAAGCATCAAGAGCAGTAGTTTACATCTGGAAGAACAAAATCAAACTCAGCGGCAGCAGCATCGTCGGCTCAAGTTAGAGTCTGGAGCTTCGTACAGCGATCCATCAGCGGTGGCGGCTTGTGATGGTGTGCACATGACTGCTTTTGGGCATCGCTTAGTTGCAGCTTTATTGCTTCAACTCATAGGCGAAGCCATCACCATTGGTCCTGTACTTGAAGATGGTTCCTCTTTACAGCTTCCCTCAAAGGGCGCCACTGCAGTGCCTGAAGCTCTGATCGCGTCTACGCCTCCTCTTTTTAACAGTTTGTCAGAGCTGGCGGAGTTTACGCCGGTTCGTTGACATGCTCATATAGGCATATATATTCTTTTCTACTAATCATACGTTACACTGTCTGAATTCATACATTGTTCATCATCTGTTGTTTCGTCTATTTTTGGCTCCTTAGAGCTACTCTATTGCTCCTCATTATGTACTATTGTTTGATCTAATGTCTCACCTGATCTCACGTTTGTTCTTGCATGGGATGTACATTCACATTGGACTTCTACTCAGGTGATTTTATTGGAAGGTCGAGCGTTAGTAGAAGCAGTTGCCTCAGCTCATTGCGCTGTTCCAGGGACCACTGCGAGGCCGATGTGGCGCTATCAAGCGGTACAATCAAGACACAACTTGACTACATGCACTGTTGTTTAGAACCTAATTTTCTTCCTGTCATATCAACATTCGTTATTTGTCACGCGCTGAGAATATTTGCTAAAACTTTTCTCTATACCTCTCTGGGTAAGCGTCCTTCTCAATTACTTTTGAAGTTTCACCTCATTCATTCTTAATTCTTTGTCTCTTTGTCTTGTGCATCTCGTTACACAGGCAGCAGCGAGTAGTCTGGGAGCTCCTACATGCGTCGATCAGAGTGGTTTCAACGACCGAGGTGTACCTATTGCTGGGAGGAGTGCTACGCCGACGAGCACTGCCACCACCACTGCTACTGGTACTTCCACTGCCACCACCACTGAGACAACCAGTACTACCACAGATACTATAACTACCACGTCTGCGGCGACCAGTACTAAGACCAAGGCCGAAGAGGAGATTGAAGCAGCGATGAATTCTATATTAGCGAGTAGAGCCGCTGCTGCTGCTGCTGCTGCTGCGAAGGTCTCCATCAAGAGCGCTTCTTCCAAGGATAGTAACAGTGAAAACCTTTCTAGTAGTACTGCTGCTAGCAGCCAATTGGGAAGCTCCGGAGACAAGAACAGTGCCTCTTTGGGCGGGCTCAACGGAGGCGGGTGGTTGGCATGTGCGGGCTTGAAGAAATCCGAGCTGGAGTCCCAGGGACGCCACGGCTGCCGGCAGGTCCCCTTTTTTGTTATCGTTTGGGAAAGATAAGCTCTTACTGACACTATTTTCAAGATCCCTAATTTGAAGAAAACCTCTCTTTGCAGTTTATTGATGCTTGTTGTCTTTGAGAACGTCTGATCATTTTATTGTGCGCCTCTTTGATTTGGCTTTCTATTTTCGTGTCCTTCGTAGACCGGCTTGTACTTTTTCGACGAGCCTTTAGGCCAAGAAGTAGTGATTCTCGTACACACCCCCAAGAGCACATGGCAAGCTCCTGCTGTTGTCTCGGCAGCAAATAATGCATTAGTGGACGCAGTGCCCTCAGCATACCGGGTGTCGGTATCTATCTTGAGGTGAACCAAGGTTGAAGCAAGCAACTTCCACTTCACCTTCAACCCATCATGACGCCACTTCCCACATTTTGCTCATGTCCTCCTCACGACCTGTCCCTCTCATAATCTTCACCAACAGGTCCTACGAAGGCTTTGGCGATGTCTTTGTGCGTGTTACCTTGCCTGACAGCCGGGTCCTGCCTCTTGAATCCTCTTCAACCATGAATAAGCATGGATCACCATCATCAGCTACTACTGCTCCTTCGTCAAATCCTAAAAAAGCAGAGGAACCAGAGACGGACACCGAGACAGACGCAGATACCGGCCCGTCAGCAGCAGTAGAA
>Ga0136554_1001003_pt1 | contig 11126 bp, 2 predicted proteins | sample AntRauTorckE5431_FD_104637 | JGI IMG/M metagenome (GOLD analysis project Ga0136554, IMG submission 104637) | Saline lake microbial communities from Rauer Islands, Antarctica - Metagenome Torckler E5 #431 | ecosystem: Environmental > Aquatic > Non-marine Saline and Alkaline > Saline | place...
ATGCTTGAAAAGGCTATGGAAGTTGGTGACTAGTAATTCGTGATCCCCTTAACGCCAAACGGGGGGACTTATAAGGTTAGATGAAAATAAAGCAAAACTAAAAAGTACGGTTCGACCGTAACACATGTACGGTCGAACCGTAACTCAAAGTCATTTCTAAAAATGATATTTGCGTAGCTCAACCAAAGGTTAGTCAAAATTTCATCTGATTTTGAGACCGTTCCAAAGAAAAGCAGGGCCTTCAAGCCTTGCTTTTTTATTTATGGGCTGTTTGGTTTCTTTCTTCTGAATTTGAGCAGAGAAAGATTTGTGCTTTTAGACATTCAGCTTAAGGATTAAATTAACTTGAAGCTCCGTCCGGGGTTAAAAGTTTTATCTGAAGGAATTAATATTAGACTTACGGTTTAGACACTCTAAAAATGAGTGAGAAAGATGTCAGGGCGCTGCCCCTTCAAATGAATAGTCGTGAGTCGTGAGTCGTGAGTCGAATATAATACAATCTTTATATTTCAAAATTCTTATTTCAAATTTTAGAGGTGAACTTGTAAACTAGTGGACTGGTTGACTGGTTAAATCAGTTGTCGGTGATCAGTGAATCGTGAATCGTTTCCGTCTGCTCGTTTATTCGAGCATTCGTATAATGGAGTAATGGAGCAGTTGAGGTAGTAAAATGGTTGACCACTTGATTGGAGGACTGGCTGTTTGGCTGATAATTTAAAATTCTTAATTATCGAAATCCTGATTTTCGTCAGTGGACATAACTTAATTCTGTTGCATCTTTATAACAAATTCAAAATCAGAAGCCATGAAAACTACTCCCATTCAAAAAATAATGACCCAAAACTTAGTAAAATTAAATCTTGAGGACACACTTACCAAAGCAGAATCCTTGTTTAAAAGTCACAAGATCCGACACCTCCCTGTGGTCAACGGGGATAAAATTGTAGGTATGCTGAGTTATAATGACCTCCTACGCATTTCCTTTGCCGATGCGACAGACGATGATGGCGACACCGTAGAAACTACAGTGTACGACATGTTTACCCTTGAGCAAGTGATGTCTAAGCAAGTGTCTTTCGTCAAGGCCTCTGATGCTATTGAAGTTGCCGCAGAGCTGTTTATCACTAAAGATTTCCATGCGCTGCCGGTTCTGGAAAACGATAAACTGGTGGGCATAGTAACGACTACTGATATGATACGATTTTATAATACGAAGTGTAAATAGCAGTTTTGTGTTTTCGGTTTTCTGCTGAATGTCTAGCGTTATTCGTGTAGTCGTGTAAGGGTATAGTCGGAAGTCAAGGAGTCACGAGTCGGGAGAACAATAATTTAAAATTATGAATTCAAAATTCTTAATTTTTTATGTACAAACTTTCCTAAAACCTACGCCCTAATAACCCAAAGAATCAAATTAATACCACTTCGAAGAGAAATATCAATGTTCTCTTAAGACAGTGATTCTTCAGTCGCCATAATGGCTCCTTCAGAATGACAAACCTACACTGCAAGGGCTTCGTATTTTAGTGAAATAGAGATGCTTCACTTCGCTATCGCGTCGATCAGAATGACAAAAGCCTAGCTGATTGTTCAACTAGGCTTTTGGTTTGAGATTTGTAATTTGTTACTTAACCATCAGTTTTACCGACTGACTGGCTTTTCCGTCGGAAAGATTCAAGATATACACCCCGGAAGCTAATTCCTTATTCAAGTCGACTTCAACATTAGCAGCGTTCTCTATAGTTTGATCGACAATTAATCTTCCTTGAAGATCGAAAAGTTTTAAACTTAAATCTTTACCACTGAAAGCCTGCTGATGCGAAATACTGAATCGCGAGCCTTTTAGCGGGTTTGGATATACCGATAAACTAGAGTTCAATTCGAAATCGTCATCGCTCAACGAGACTTCTTCAAACTTGATGACAAATCTATCGGTTGCTTTGGAAGCAGGAATAGAGTTGTCAATCTCAAAAGAAATTGCAGTGGTCGCCTCCGATGGTAACTCCGTAGAGGTTTCCAGATATCTATCAAATAAATAAGCTTTCGCACCCGTAAAGTTTTCAGGCTTGATTTCAAGGCGATAAGCTGTTTTGGTAAAGTTGCCTAAGTAAAACGGCACACTATCCTGCGCAGTTGGCAAAGATCTAGTTTCAATAGACATGTAATTGGGGTTTCTGTCAATCGCAAAGGACTCATCGTAATTCCAGACTTTAGTAGCATCTAAAGTGTCTTTCGCATTATTGGCTCCTGCTCTGAATTTTACTTTAACAGCATCCACCGCTTTGGTGTCTATATTGTCGTAATACAGATTCACGTATAGATTAGTAAACGGTTCTTGTATGCTGAAAGCCACATTTCCCCCAACTTGTGTACTACCGTCGAGAGTGTTTATTGCTTTATAAGATTCAGAATAAACAACAGCTTGTGATGCTAAAGTCGTTTCTACAAAAAAGGCCTGATTGGGTTCTAAAATATTAGTAGCAGAAGATGTTTCAGGTGTAGTTTCTGAAGTGTTATCACCAGTTGCCAAATCTACTGTTGCATATCCTCCTCGAGTTCCCAAGGTAGGATCGTATATATATACAAACTGAGAACTAACCCCAGAAGAACCATTCATGAATTCAGTCAAATTTATTCTGGCCTGATAAGGATTACCTATCAGCGAGAAATCTCCCACATTTGACCCTACATTATCAACACCTCTAGAACCTACAGCAAGTCTACCTGTAGTTCTTAAGGTAGTTGCAGGCCCAACTGCCGTGTTAGAATTTAATGTCGTTGAGCGATCTCCCCGAATTAATATCGCATAGGCTTCGCCGACATTAAACACTTTGGTATCGGTGTTGGGTACAGCATTCCATTGTTGGTTACTGGCACTCCATTCAAACATGGAAGGATTACCCGTCAGCGTAGCATCGAAGCCATTGGCTCCAGATGTATTTCCTGTAATATGAGTTCCATAGCCTAAGCCAAAGCCAAGTAGATTATTAGGGTCTTCACCATTAACAATAGTTTCCGTGTTATTTACCCCTTCCTGCCAGTTAGCACGAATTGTAGATTTTGGTGAGGATGCTGTTGTAACGGAAGGCGCAATGTATCTAAAGGCTCTGTTGCTTTGTGGTATAAATCGCTCAATTTCGTAGTTATTCCCTACCAGTTTTCGATTCAATCCATCAAATTCCCCTAATACTGCCGTTTCAGTAGCTGTGCTTCTAAACGTCACTTTACCGAAATTGGCAAAGTCGCCGTTTAATTTAATGGCATCTTCAATGATCAAAGTAGCCCCATCTCTGACCACCACATCTGAAATTATAGTTGATGCAGAAAGCGTTGCTGTTCCATCTTCTACAAAAATACTTTCTGAAATTAAACCTCCGGTTGGAGTTCCAATACCAACTGATCCCCAGGTATCTGTATCATTACTATATACATAATCATTGTCTCCAACACCAATTGTGGCAGCAGAACTAGTACTTGATTCTAAAGTCCATTCTGAACTAGTATAAGTTGAATTAGAAACCCTCACTGATGGAATATTTCTATATGCTCGTTGACCAGTGAATTCCCATCCGGTTTCTACTGCATCTCCATAGACATCCAATATTGCTCTAGGTTCGCTAACATCAAAAGAAAGCTGATAGATATCGTTACCATCTGAAGCTAAAGTCGTTGGTGCTACAAAATCAGCATCTCTTCCATAAATAGAATTAAATGTTGCATCATCTATAAAGCTTATCACATAATAAGACTTTGGTGGAATCACACCTGTAAGTTGTATACTTTCTCCAGTTCCTGAAGGATTGATTAAAAAGTAATTCAGATCATCCAGATCTATAGGTTCCACATCCATATTGAACAATTCCACATATCTACCATCTGCATCATCGCTTGGATCTATCACTTCAGAAATGAGTAATGTTGACTCTAATATAATATTGAACTCAAGACTTTGTATACTTGTTGAACCTGATGTTGTTGAGGCTGTAAGTCTCAAATCAAAGCCTGTGGCAGTATGTTGTAGAGTGTTGAAATTAGCATAACCCAAAGAAGAACTGATATTTCTTGAGACAAGCCCACCGTTCAAAGTTCCTTCGGAGGAAATTACAATGCTAACTGTATTATCTAAATCCACATTATCATTGGCATCCAGATTTCTAACTCTTACAGATGGTGACATACTAACATCAACGAAAGTGGTTGTTGGTTGTACGAAAAATTCAAGTTGTGTTCCTATAACTTCAATTAAAAATTCACTGCCTTCAAAAGCAGTAATCCCTTGAGAGAAAATAGAACCATCGTTCGAAGCCAATTGGTCTTCATTCCCATCCGCAATAGCCAGTTGAATCACCTCCTGGTCTATTATTCCTGTTGTATTTAAAAACACACTGAGGATATAGTCTCTTGAAGTTCCATCACTCACTACGAACAAATCGTCTGGATCTGAAGTGATGTCTACTATAATTTCATCGGTAGTTATGGTTACCGTTTGGTTGGCTTGATCCAAAATATCAGTTCCATCAGAAATAGAAATCCCTTGTAAAGCAGTAGCCCAATCTGCATTATTGGTGCTGCCAGGAACAAATCTTAATCTTGTGATATTGGTTGGAAGGTTGTCGAAATTTCCAGAATCTACCACCTCAAAACCAAATACGTCAACAGCAGTAGCCAGATCATCATTCACATCCGCAATCAAGGTTCCTGCAGGCACTTGTCCAGCAATAGGTTCAATAATATCGGTATCTCTGGCATTGGAATCTCCCGTTAGCTTGACATTATCTAATCCTGAATAACCGTCTTGTCCGTCATTTTGTATAAAATATTGAAACGAAACTTCGTTTGTTCCAGGGTCTACAGGTATTGTTTCTGTATTTAAATCTGGAGTAGTCACACCTCCTTCGTAAAGAAGAACCCTACCTTGAGAAACTCCATCAAAAAAGACTTCATACTCAATTCTATCTCCGGAAACATTATAACCTGAAACTTCCCAATCGAAGCTCAACTCCACATCCGTATACCCAGTAATGTCTACTGGTACAAAATCCAACGATGCAAAGTCAGTTGTACCATTCGGTGAATTTAAATCGTTTTCTCCAAAGATATTATTGACAAAACTTCCACTAGCTAATGGCGTTGCGTCCGCAGAATTGATTTCACCAAAAAAGTTTGTATCCCAACCAGAGCCAAATGGAGGGACGCTGGTGTCGTACAACCACTCAGGCTGAGTCCTATCAAAATCTTGCACAGCAATAACAGGAATTCCTACGTTGAAAGGTGCACTTTCCAAAGTGGTAGGTGCAATTGATTCAGTTGTATTAGCTGTAAGTATAAGTCCAAGAGCTTCAGCAGAATATCCAATGTTTGAAAAAGTAGCAATTCCATTTACAGGAGCTGCATCTGGAATAGGATCATTTACTAAAATGCCTCCCGAAGAAGTCAAACTTACAGCTGTGGTTACAGAGGTGTCTATGTTTCCATTTTCATCCACATATCCCACCTGAACCGCAGGATTAATAAATGCATTGACTTCCACATCTGTTGGTTGTTGTACAAACGCAAATTCTGAAGCAACAATATCAATAGTGATGTTCTCACCTACCACATCTCCACTCGGAAAAGGCGAATTAAAAGTTGAACCGGTGAATTCTGCTTCAAATCCAGAATCTGTTCCATTCACTTGAAACTGAATTACACTTTGATCAATAATCCCTGTTGTATTTAATGTTACTTCTACAGAAAAGCTGTCAGAATCACCGTCCCCAACGCTAACTGGTGCATCCGGTGAAAAAATGATTTCATTGGGTTGAGTTGAGACACTCCCCGAAATTGGTGTACCAGAATTATCCTTAACCACGAATTGATCAAAGGTTGTAGACCAATCTGCTGTATTACTGGCTCCTCCTACAAAGCGCATTTGATTCACCTCAGTAGGTAAGACGTCACCGCTGCCTAAATCTGAAATATTAAAATTAAACACAGGTGTTGGAGTAAGTGTTGAGTTGGCGGCAGTAATCGTAGAGCTTCCTACTTGAGAACCTGGCGCAATAACTTCTGAAGTGATGTCATTGGAAATGACATCAAAAAAAGCACTGGTAGCAGAAAAAGGATCAGAAGTTGTTGCTGTTAAAACTAAGTTTATATCAGATAATGAATGTACTAAATAAGAAAAGGTAGCCACTCCGCTTACAGCATTTACTAAAATTGGATCATCTACCAGATCTCCGGTAGAAGAAATACTTACGGCTTCTGTTTTTTCAGTATCTGTATTGCCATTCACATCAACAAAAGCAACTTCAACAGCCGGCTGCATTGCTACTGAACGTGCAACATCTGTAGGTTCCTGTAAAAAGGCTATACTAGTAGAAAACACATCTATCGTAATTTCATTACCTATAATATCAGCAAAAGATGAACTGAACAAAGAACCTGACGGATCTGCTGTAAATCCAGAATTATCTCCTTCTACCTGAAATTCAATAATGCTTTGGTCTATTACATCACCTGTTGTCGATAAGACGACATCAGCTGAAAAACTGGATGTTTCACCAGCTAAGATCTCGACTGCTGAATCTGGTGTGAAGATGACTTCGGTATCTGTAATTACAGAAGTCCCTGATATTTCGGTGCCTGCGTTATCCCTCACAATAACATCTTGAAGGGTTGTCGACCAGTTTGCGGTATTATCTGGTCCTGGGACAAATCGCATTTGATCAACTTCAGTCGATAAAGCATCAGACGTACTTAGATCCTGAATATCAAAATTTAAAACAGGCTCAGACTGAAGCGTTGTGGTGACATCTGCCGCAATAATAGTTGTGGAGGGCACTTGTGGACTTCCAGCTAATACAACTGAGTCATCATCGTTGATAGGATTACCTTCCAGTGTGACGTTGTCAATTCTATTATTTCCGCCTGCATTAGATGCCCCTGCAAAAGTGATTCTTATGACTAGCCCTGTTTGATCGTTTATGTTAGTCACAGAAGATAGATCATAATTAAGAATTGATCCAGGCGACAAACTTGGTGTGTAAGTAGGTGTAATTGGAAAAGGGGTAAAACTTGATCCATCGGTAGAATATTCAATAGTGTTGCTATTAAAACCTGTTCCAGTTCTTTGACTCCAAAATGAAAATATTAAATCTTCAAAGCCCTCAGAGGAAAAGTTGAAAAAAAGTCTTTTATTATTATTGGCTAAACTTGCATCACCTCTAACTACAAAGGCTTGACCAGCTGAACTACCAGAACATGCATTTAAGATTGAACCCCCAAATACCTGGGTAGTTGCAGGCTCGAAGTCATGAGTAATTGTTCCAGTCCCTACAGTCCTGTTAGCGACGTTTACAGGCGAAGGATATTGATCACCCGTAACACCTGATGGAGAATTAAAGTTCCAACAATGAATGACCTCTTCTTGTTGAGCAAAATTAGTTTGACTAGCAAATAGAAATATAAGAAATAAGCCTAAAAGCCTAGGATGTAATAGTTTAGTCATAATTGGATATAATTTAGTCAAACATATAAAAAATTGGATTGAGATGTACAGTCATCGAACAAATTGTAAGTCTATCTCTTTCATTATCAAAGAAATGGAGCAATAAAAATAAAATTGAGCAATAATTAAGAAGTCAGTAACACTCAACTATCGTATTTACGATTAAAAATAGAGATCGGTTCTTATTTTAATGAGCGCTTAACCCCTAGTGACAATCTAAAGATAATTTAAAACAGGTTTGATTTCCACTATGTTCTTCGTATAACAATTAATTTAGCTTAAAACTGATTTTATTCTCTTCCAATTCAGAAATCAACTCCGTGCAGATATTCACTTTTTTAGATTTGCTAGGCATATGAATTTTGATTTTATTTTTCATTTCATAGACGACAAAATTCAAAATATGATCGCCTGTATGGGAAGAGAATAAATCCTGAAGAGCCATGACCTGGGCTTCGTCTAGATCTGCAACATCCATCTGTATAGTGAGCTTTTTAGCGTTTTCTTTAAGTACATCCTGTAACTGTTTAAAGGCTAAAAATCCTATTCGTGTTCGTCCGGGTTCTCCAGTTTCCCGGTTCATAAACTGAGTCGCTTTAAGCTTAACGTGCACAAAGTTATCCTGAATCAAAAAGTGCCTGTACTTTAAATATTCCTCCCCAAAAATCCAGAACTCATGACTTTCATTATAGTCTTCCAGCACGAAAGTAGCAAAGCCCTTTCCGGTTTTACTCACCCTGTGGTTGACATCGGTGACCACACCTGCCAGGCTAATTTCTTTGTTTAAACTGTCTTCGATATGAGACATATTCCTTAGACTCGAATTGCAAAACGAATTGATTTCCAGCTTAAAATCATCCAGAGGATGACCCGTTAAAAACAAACCAACCACTTCCTTTTCAGCCTTTAAAGTCCGCATGGTGTGCCAGGGCTCACAAGGCGGCACCTCAGGCTCTGGAATCTGAACTTCACTGGCATCGCCAAATAAACTCACCTGCGCCGAATTTTTGTTTTCCTGATATCTCGCCGCGTATTTGATGACTTTTTCCAGAAATGTCAAATCCCCTTCAGTCACCTGGAAGTACTGCGCCCGGTGCACCTCTCCCAAACTATCAAAGGCTCCGGCATAAGCCAGACTTTCAAAGGCTTTTTTGTTGGCTGCTCTCAAATCGATGCGCTTAGCCAAATCAAAAATCGACAAGTAATGTCCCTCCTCTTTTCTGTGCTCTACGATGGTATTCACGGCCCCGCCGCCAACTCCCTTAATGGCTCCCATTCCAAAACGAACGGCATTGTCTTTATTCACCGAAAATTTGTAGTAAGATTCATTCACGTCTGGCCCTAAAACAGATAAGCCCATGCGCTTGCACTCTTCCATAAAGAAAGACACCTTTTTGATATCACTCATGTTGTTGGACAACACCGCTGCCATATATTCTGCTGGATAGTGGGCTTTGAGGTAAGCGGTTTGGTAGGCGATATAAGCATAACAAGTCGAGTGAGACTTGTTGAAAGCATAACTTGCAAAGGCTTCCCAGTCTTTCCATATTTTCTCTAGTTGTTCTTCATCATGTCCGTTATCTTTTGCCTGATCAATAAATTTAGGCTTCAGCTTCGCCAGGACATCTTTCAGCTTTTTACCCATAGCTTTTCGCAGGATATCCGCTTCACCTTTTGTAAAACTGGCCAGCTTTTGCGACAGCAACATCACCTGCTCCTGGTAAACCGTGATCCCGTAAGTTTCTTCCAGATATTCCTGCATTACCGGCAAATCATAAGAAATCTCTTCTTCACCGTGTTTCCGCTTAATGAAACTCGGGATGTATTCCATCGGTCCAGGTCGGTACAAGGCATTCATTGCAATCAAATCCGCGAATACCGTTGGCTTCAAATCCTTCATGTGCTTCTGCATCCCCGGAGATTCATACTGAAAAATTCCTATGGTTTCCCCGCGTTGGAAAAGCTCGTAGGTGGTTGTATCATCCAGCGGAAATGCATCCGGATCCAGCTCGATGCCATGACGTGCTTTCACAATGTCGACGGTATCTTTAATTAAAGTTAGTGTCTTTAAACCCAAGAAGTCCATTTTCAGCAGACCGGCATCTTCTACCACTGAGTTATCGAACTGAGTGACGTATAAGTTGGAATCTTTGGCCACCGAAACGGGAACGAATTTGGTAATATCGTCTGGCGTAATGATGACTCCACAGGCATGAATCCCCGTGTTTCTAACTGATCCTTCTAAAATCCTAGCCTGGTTCACGGTTTCGGCTTCGGGTGAGTCTTGCTCTGAAATTGAAATCAGTTCCAGAACCTTATCGATTTCTTCAGCTCTGAATTTCTTCCGAATTTCTTTCTCATCCATGCTGAAAATCTTGCCCAGCTTGGACATGTCAGGTATCAATTTGGCAATGCGGTCTGCTTCGTAAAGCGGTAAATCCAATACTCTAGCGGTATCCCGAATCGCCGACTTCGCCGCCATCGTACCATAGGTAATAATTTGAGCCACCTGATTTTCTCCATACTTATCGATGACATAATCCATGACTTTACTCCGACCCTCATCATCAAAATCGATATCAATATCGGGCATGCTTACTCGCTCCGGATTCAAAAACCGCTCAAAAAGCAAGTCGTATTTGATCGGGTCGATATTGGTAATTTTCAAGCAGTAAGCCACGGCACTCCCTGCCGCCGATCCTCGCCCGGGACCAACAGAAACTCCCATTGTCCTGGCTTCCCTTATGAAATCCTCAACAATCAAAAAATATCCTGGATAACCTGTATTGGCAATGACCGATAATTCAAATTCTAAGCGTTCTTTGATGTCTTCGCTCAAGTCGCCGTAACGTTCTTTGGCGCCCTCAAAGGTGATATGTTTTAAATAAGCATTCTCGCCTCGCTTTCCCTTATCGTCCTTATCTCTTTCATCCAGAAACTGTTCTGGAATTTCAAAAGCTGGTAATAAGACTTCTCTGGCCAGTTCAAAAGCTTCAACTTTATTCGCAATCTTTTCAGTATTGGAAATAGCTTCTGGCAAGTCTTTAAAAAGCGACTTCATTTCTTCAGCCGACTTGAAGTAATATTGATCGTTGGGCAAACCGTAACGGTAACCACGACCACGACCTATGGGCGTCGCCTGCTTTTCGCCGTCTTTTACACACAGCAAAATATCGTGAGCATTCGCATCTTTTTGGTCGGCATAATAGGTGTTGTTGGTCGCCACCATATTGATATCGTGTTTTTGCGCCAGGCGAATCAAGGCCTCATTAGCGCGGTCTTCATCTTCCTGCTGATGGCGCATAATTTCTACGTAGAAATCATCTCCAAAAGTTTCTTTCCACCACAGCAAAGCTTCTTCCGCCTGATTTTCACCAAGGTTCAACAGCTTACTGGCAATTTCACCATACATGCTTCCCGAAAGCACAATCAAATCCTCTTTGTAAGCTTCAATCACTTTTTTATCGATTCGCGGGATGTAATAAAAGCCTTTGGTAAAACCAATCGAAGACATTTTGGCCAGATTGTGATAGCCTTTTTTGTTTTTAGCCAAAATTACCATCTGGTATCCATTGTCTTTGTGAGTGCGATCCAAATGATCTTCACACACAAAAAACTCACAACCAATGATAGGTTTAAT
>Ga0136554_1001004_pt1 | contig 11116 bp, 7 predicted proteins | sample AntRauTorckE5431_FD_104637 | JGI IMG/M metagenome (GOLD analysis project Ga0136554, IMG submission 104637) | Saline lake microbial communities from Rauer Islands, Antarctica - Metagenome Torckler E5 #431 | ecosystem: Environmental > Aquatic > Non-marine Saline and Alkaline > Saline | place...
CTATCATTGATAGGTTGCACGATTATAATTCTAGTGGTCTAGTCTCACTGGCGCTCCGTAGCACGATAAAGCCGCACTTGCAGCTTAGTAATTCTTTGTCTCTTTTTCTTTACTATTTAGTTTGAAGGATAGTCCATCCACTGGATACACAAGAAAGCTCTAAAACAAAGATTTCCTATGATGTTCAGAATCAGATTAAGTTCTGCTATCTGCTGCTTGACCCACATGATCCCAATGATGATTAATGTTTCAAAGTAGCAGCCCTAGAACAAATTTAAGTTGATGTACTCCTTGAATCAAGGTAAGTGACAAAGATCTAAGTCTGGTTTTAAGAACAAAAATACACAATGGGCTGGAATGCTCTGGAATGTAATCATCATTTTAAATCAGATAAAAAATCTTCGGACCCAAATAGTACTTATCAAGTAGATATTTGCGCTATCCCAAAAGAACCTGAGAACTCAGAACCTACCTACCTACGATACACCATCTACCATCATCCTCCATCCTCCATCCTCCATCCTCCATCCATCATGCAATGCCGACCACATTTATTTATATTTTGTTTATGTTTCATCACTTCTGTGACTGGAAAACTTCACTTGCAACTTGCGCAGTACTTTACTACTCTAGAGTAACTAGCAAACTAGCTTTTGCAAGATCTGCCCAGTGCATCGTGGAAAGTTACATATTAGAATAATGAATACTTGTGCAATAAAGAGTGAAAAGATGGCCAATACTCGCAAGCTAGATGAGGATTTTCCAAGAGAAGCACCCAAAGATAATCAACAATCTTCATCATCTTGCGTTGCTAATCAAAATCCAGATACGACCAATGATAGCTTATCGTCAACCTTATCTACTGGCAGCAACAGCAAGGAGAAAAAACGAGCGCATCAAGAAATACAAGATGACGACTATGGAAAGAGCAAGGATGGTAAATCCACGTTATCATCGTTTGCATCATCATCACTAGCTACGAGCACATCTGGCAACGATAATTCTTGTTCGGAAGGAATAGAAGCGAAGAAATGTAGACCATCGTCAACAATCGATATTCCAGATGACAATCAAGATGATAATCATGACAGAACTCTTATGCAAAATAGTCAAGTTTGTGCACTGAAGAAGGAAGGAGAAGATCCTCATTCTTCCAGGGCTGTTGCGAAAGCTCCTCGCCGAAAGAGGAAATCGTTTGATGAAAGGTTAGCAGAGCTGACTGCATTCAAAACGACACACGGGCACTGCAATGTACCCAGAACCCCATCAAGCGATTACCTATCACTCAGTCAATGGTGCAATAATGTGATGGTCTCATACAGGAAGATACAAGAAGGCAAGATTCCAAATCGTCCATTATCGCAGGAGCAGATTGGAAAACTTGAAGTGTTGGATTTTGAATGGAGCAGGAATAGTACATTTGAGGAGAGGTTAGCAGATCTTGCTACATTTAAAGCAAAGCATGGTCACTGCAATCCTCCACACTCTGCTTCTTCAAGCGAATACAAATCACTTAGTCAATGGTGCGGTCATGTGAGACACTGCAATAAGCAGATAAAAGATGGCAAGACTCCCAATCGTCCATTCTCGCAGGATCAGATTGGAAGGCTTGATACATTGGGCTTTGAATGGGTAGTGAGGAATAATACGTGTACTAGATTTGAGAAAAGGTTAGCAGATCTTGCTGAATTCAAAGCAAAGCACGGTCACTGTAATCCTCCTTACTCTAGTTCTAGCGAATATAAATCACTTGGTCAATGGTGCAATCATGTGCGATGCTGTAACAAGCAGATAAAAGAAGGCAAGACTCCAAATCGTCCATTGTCGCAGGATCAGATAGGAAGGCTTGAAGCGGTAGGCTTTGAATGGGACAGGAAGCAAAAGTCTGTAAAGAAATAATATTTGCAATTTATGTTTCAATTCTAGATACATATACAATGTAGCACTTCTCTAGTCAATTAACGTCATTTACGCTTTATTTTACCACACCACTCTTGTTGAAACTATTGTTTAATCTGAATCTACCGCATGTCGACTCTTCTACTTATCCGACAGTTTTATGGCTTCCAGAAAGTCTTGAACGACGACCCTGCAACCTGCAATACTACTAAGATTTTCATTTAAAGTGCAAAACAATTATTCTGAATTTATTGCATTCAGCAATCAACATTCAAGACAGCGGTAGGACTGGTGCCTGTGTAGGAGTTCTTGACTGGGAAATTTAATATGTGATCAACTATACAACGGTTTGTTTATCTGTTATCTAGATTTTCTCAAAAAGACAAAAGGCAGATCAAAGCAGATCAAAGCATCTTTTCTATTAAGAAATGGTCGTTGAACAATAAAACAACACAAACCAGCAACTTGAGTGTCTGGTAATATATGTATATACCCTTGTTTGATTAAAGTCATCACAGAAATCAGAATGAAGAGCGGGGAAAGTTCTCCGATTGCACGTAAGGAAACTGACACTATTAAAGTTGGTAATGACATGAATACAAATAACAGTGAAACAGCAGGAGAAGATATTATTCTGTGTACGACTTCCCCTTTCGTAGTTGAGTCTGCAAGCAAATTAAACAGCGAAACGGGAGAAATGGCATCAATTTCTGCTCCTATGCTAGAGCTGCCATCAGAGGCTTTCAACAAGACAAAAAAATCTATAAAACATCATCCGATCAACCATTACCAACCAAAAGTGGCGAAGACTTCGTCGAATGATGTGCCATCAGTGCAAGCTTCCAACCTTAATCTGATCATAGAGAGATCAAATGCTCTTTGTAATCGTTGGAACAGACTCGGGCTAGGAGAAGAGACTGGAACCAAAGCTTTGAATGAATTTCTGAAACGACGGGGAGTCAACAAGAAGAATGGAAAGCCTTACTCTACTGCTCAAATGGTGCAAATGTTTGATACCCTAATACCAGAAACTGTTCCCTTGCCTCCCAATAGTCATATCAGTAAAATGATGCAAAAGGCACAATTTGGTAAAGGCTTTATAATTGCACACGTTGATGCAAAAGACGACAACACAACAGATGCAGCGACGGCGGGATATAGATCATCACCACCTAAGGATGCTCTCGCGAAAGTGTACGAGCTGATGACGACGCAGTCAAGCTATCTTTCGATCAAGAAAAGAAAATTCCACCATTTGGACGGAGATGAAGTTGTAGACCGTCTGAAATCATTCGAGAATCGTTTCTGTGATCTCAGAGAGAAGGAAGAGAAACTGTCAAAGATCCTATCAAAACACTGCTCAGAGCCATGAAATAAATACTATTTAGGGGAACATCATAACCCTAAACCCAACTTAAATATTCTAAAGCTTATTTTTACAGTTCAAGAGCTATGCGGGGTCTCGTAAGCCAATTCAAGAGGAAAGTCCCTACAGGAAATGGATGTGACAGGGCTGCAATTTGTAACAGCCTCATTTGTGAACACGTCGCAAAACGGATAGAGCGAGGACATGGCAACATCCTTTGGTGATCTCGAATTTGCTTGGTTTACAAAACGTTTCCATTTCTGAAAATGGATATTGTCATCGTCATCTTCGTTGCGTTCATGGGTCTGCAACGTTCTTTTTGTAATCGTGTTTTCATTGCATGCCGATATACAGTATGGACCAGCGTGCACGGAGGACATTTGACTATGGGTGGCCAATTGATTGATCCAATGCTGCAAATGGTTGGAATCCGATCTCTGAAACCATTTTGTTTCGGTATAACTTTGGTCAATGACATCGAACGTCAGAAGTACTGCAAAGGAGGCTGGAATTTTTTGACGTTTGAAAGGCGAGGCCTGCGGCGAAGAGGATCTGCCAAACGAAGGATTCTTGAAGGCGATGCCGAGCTTTGCAGATCTGTTCCCGTCGATCGATATGAGATTGTAATAATAATCTGGAACCAGATGGCTAATGCGAGATTCGTTGCTGCCGTAAATCATTTTCTTTTTGCGTCGGAGTATGTCACTCAAGAGAGCATCTATTCTGAGATATCCTTCCGATACAATGATCAATTGTTCATCTACATCTTCGTCTTGACAAGATGGATCCATGGACATATATGAGTATCCATCCATTAAGTCCGTATAGATTGCTTCTGCTGAGCAATCCACTAGATCAATGATATCCTTTCTCTTGGGCACAATTTTTTGTCGACACGGCTGTAGGGGGTCCAACAAAATGTGTTCATCAGATTCAATTACTGCAGTAGACAACCATAATATCCGAAATCCATCCTCCTCGTCATTCAGAAAAATATACCCATTGCTGCACTCTGCAACGGTATCACATATCAGAGTGCCAACATTTTCGCTAGTTGTGCTCTTGATTGGCAATAGTCTCGTTTTCCATAGCAAATTTCGGAGGGTATGAGAACACATCCCATTAATGATGGAATTTGGAAGCCTATAACTCTTTATGATGTCGGGGATGGTGTTCCCCAGACCTCTTGGCAGGGGAAATATAATAACTGTACCTGACACTCCATCTTCTTGTCTCTGTCAAAGGGATGTAGAAGATATTACATAGATGTGTATTAGTTATTGGTTATTGAATATTAGTTATTAATTGGCAGGTGAATCATCCATCTTGTACAGAAATCACAAATAAGTTGGTAATCAGCGACATACGTACGTACCTTGGAGTGGTGAACTAAAGCTACCCCAATCGCAAAATCATTTGACACAAGAAGTTGAATTGGGGTCGTTGCTGAATTGTGCCTTTCTTCACTATCATCTTCATCTTCCTCCTTCCGAAAAAGTAGTGGCACCGTCATGACATGGGGCGAAATTTCTCCATGCTTATGGGTGCACTGCCATTGCGTATGTGTGAGTGCAGCTCGTGATGGGACGGCTATAATGAGACAAGGAGGTGAGTATAGTATCATATATCATAGGGTTCAGAATTTAAACACGTCTATTCTTTCGACTCACCATAAAGTCGCAAGGATATTGTCGGGGAAAGAGCAGAAACATGTCTACTACTAGTAATCATTCTCAGAGTTGAAAATGATCTTCTACCATCACCAATTGCCAACATGTACGACCCTGTCCTATCCAAAGCAAGGACGGCATCGGTTGGTGGCGTCCGCAGCAATTGAAAAGGTATGGATCTATTAGATTGCTGCTTCCATTCATATCGGTGACTAGAGCTTTCCCTACGTTTGCACAACCTGTACGGATTCCTGAGTTTGCCAATATTTCGTTGGTAAATAATGTCCATCAAGCCTGTTTCCTTATCGGTTCCGTTCAGTTTCTTTCTTTCTTCCAAGCCTATGCGCACATTAATGCTAGAAATCGATTCATATGTGTTCCCATTAAAGTCGAGTTCGTCGTGTTCATTCTTATCTGTATCCATTTGATTCGATTTTGTAATTCTCGAGGAAGTCCTGCTCTGCTGCTGTCTGTGCTGCTGATAAGGTTTTCTTGTTTTCTTGTTGTTGCTCTCTTTTCCGCTAAACTCTAAAACAGGAAATAGTTTGCATTCACTCAATTGCTTTGTTTTCGTTCTTCTTGTTGGCATGCTTTTTGTTGTGCTGGTACCCAATTGTTGATTGATGTCGCAATGTCAGATATTGCTTGCTGCTTGTCACTGCAATGGTTGTGTGCGTTCATGTGTTCATGTGTGCATGTGTATTTTCAGATATTATTTAATTGTGATATTTTATGTCAACTAAAAGTGAAAGGTGCATTCCAAATTCCCGCTTCAGCGAAGACCAAACCCAGGATGTGGATTGTGGTATGTATATCGAACATCGATACCTACCTACTATCACTACTAGCTACTGGTCCAGGCTCCATCCAACAGGCAGGCAGGAGGGTGGAGTGGTGTTTGAAAAAGAGAGCAGAACATTTCCATTTTAGGGTTCAAAGTGCGTTAATATTCATACTTCAATATCGGTAGTTAGTACAGGTTATATGTACCATATACTACTCATTGCTCTGTCCAACCAACATCCAATCATCATCATCACCATGCGAATGCGACATGCATGAAGCATGAATTACAAGACAACAAGACAACATCAAAATCACGACAACAAAAGATGTGCACCACAAATTGAATTGGAAAGCAATAGACTAACGAATAATTAATAATAAGGCTCCTTGTGGATTAATCTTTGCTGGATCAAACAACAGTTAATTGGCAACAGCAACAACTCTTACCAAGATTGAACTACTGCGATGGACTCACTAGACGAACTATCTGTCGCTCTTACTGCTCATATGTTAATCTCATCCCTAGCAACAACTACATCAAATACCAATACAAAGGAGAAGGACAAAGAACCAAGGGCCACCATGAATCCTCCAGCTACAGTTAATGCAATAGTCAATGATATTGCCACTGCCACTGCCACTGATAGGCTAGCTATTGATGATGCTACAGTTACTTCGGCAGCCCTCGTTCCAAGTTTGACCGTTGGACCCTCGCTGAAGATTCCCAAATTGATTATGGATACTGCGGAGCAAAAGCCAAAGATGCAAACGATTATGACACGAATAAGAAAGGCTTCTATATCACCACAGCTATCAATTACACCAATGGACCAGGACACATGGGACACGCATACGAGGCAGCTACTTCTGACGCTATCGCTCGTTATAACCGTGCTAAATACGGTCATGCGCAGACGCACTTTGTCACTGGATCTGATGAGCACGGACAAAAGATTGCAAATACTGCAGCTGATCTGATCCCTCCCTGTGAACCTATCGAACTCTGCAACAAATACGTCACTGGATTTCAAGTTCTCAATCAACGTATTTTTATATCCAACAATGATTATGTCCGTACCACTTCTGATCGCCATAAAAGGACAGCAAAGGAACTTTGGAAGAGGTGCGATGCCAATAATGATATCTACCTATCCAAATATGAAGGATGGTACAATGTGCGCGAAGAAACGTTTGTCACTGACTCTGATGCTAAACTTGCAGATTATAAAGATTCTGCATCTGGGCTGCCTCTCAAAAAGGTGGAAGAGGAATCGTATTTTTTCCGCATGGGTTCATATCATGATAAACTTGTGGACTACATCAATCTACACCCAGAATTCATACAGCCAGAGCAGTACCGCAACAACATTCTTGCAAGATTGAAGGCGGACAAGCTTAGGGATTTAAGTATTAGTCGCACCACGTTTGATTGGGGGATTCTCGTCCCAGAAGGTTTTGCTGAAAAACATGTCATGTATGTATGGTTCGACGCTCTTTCCAATTATCTCACTGGAGTCAATGCACTTGGTGCGAATGGAGATGAGCACCCTAATGACCTTGGTCATCACTGGCCTGCAGATGTTCACATTATTGGAAAGGATATTATCTGGTTCCATACAGTGATCTGGCCATGTATTCTCATGTCTGCTGGACTACCCCTCCCAAAGACTGTGTTTGCGCATGGATTCGTCAACGATAAAGAAGGAGTCAAAATGTCCAAGAGTCTTGGAAATGTTGTTGATCCTCATGATATGCTTGACAAATACCCTGTTGATGCTTTCCGTTGGTATTTATGTAAAGAAGCTCCATATGGGGGTGAATTGTCTTTCAGCGAGGAATCTCTTATGATTATGCACAATGCAGACCTCTGTGATACCCTCGGTAATCTTGTTCATCGTGCAACCAACCTCTGCAGTAAATACTGCGATGGCGTGGTGCCAGATGTTCCTGTACCACCCTCTGCAGCAGTAGACTTTGAAGCGATCAGAGCTGAGTTCATGTCTAAAATGGATTGTTTTGAATTAGATAATGGAGCCGCTGTTGCAATGAAGGGATTCAGGGATGTCAATGGATACCTTACCGAACAATCTCCTTGGCATATGAAGGGCGACGAGAGAGCAGAAGAGCGTCAGATTGTCGTTCGTGCTACACTGGAGGCAGTCTACGCTCTTGCTCACTTGCTCATTCCATTCATTCCAGGAGGAGCGCAAAAGATCTTCGAGAAGCTCAACACACCACCTGCTGATCTCCCCAATGTCAATAGTGGATTGAGAAATCTTGCCGTTGGTACCAAGATCGAGGTCGGAGATGTTCTCTATACTAAGCTCATCTCGGAGGAAGAGAGATTGGACGCGGAAGACGCTGCCAAGAAGAAGGCAGAATCTTATGCTGACGCTCAACAGCGCAAGAAGGAGAAGAAAGCCAAGGCAGCTGCTTCCAGTCAAGCCGGGCAAAAGAAGGGAAGCGAGGGAGATACGAATCAATGTGAATTCACAAAGGTTGAAATTAGAGTTGGTAAAATCGTCAAGGTTTGGAATCACCCGGAAGCTGATAAGTTGTTATGTGAAGAGATTGACGTTGGTGAGGAGAGTGGCCCTAGACAGATTGCATCAGGACTTCGAAATTATTACGAACTATCTGATATGCAGGACAAGAAGGTATTGGTTGTCTGCAACTTGAAGAAATCCAAGATTGTTGGATTTGATAGTAACGGAATGGTCTTGGCTGCAAAGAGCGTAGATGGAACGAAGGTTGAGCTCGTGACTCCGCCAGAGGACGCAAAGATTGGAGAGAGAGTGTTTATTGATGGCGTAACTGGGGATCCAGCTACTTCTGCACAGATGAAGAAGAAGAAGATCTTTGACAATGTTGCGAAGAGCTTGAAGACCGACGAGTGTGGAGTTGCTACTTGGGAAGGGAAGGTTATCAAAACAAGCGCTGGGCAATGTGCTGCTGCTTCTTTGGTGGGAGCCCCCATCTCGTAGAAGTGAAGTCAAAGATATAAATAAGATGCACCGTTATGCTTGATATGATGGAACATGGAACCAACCATGTGAATATATTTTTATGATGTGCCATGCATTATTTTTCAAAGAAAGCTTTGGATCGACCAACATTTCTTCAGAGCCCAGAGATCCAGCTATGAACCAATAGGTCCAACCAAGATCTATAAAATTACATCTTATCAATTGTATCATTATGATGAGACAATCCATGAATTCTGTTTGTATCGTCCCATTATTGTTGATTACTATTTCGGCCGAGATTGCCCCCACCCCTTATTTGCAATTATTGCGCGCTCAGCGTTTTTGGCAAATAGATAAAATAATGTAAAATACGAAAGTCACATCCGACCTTGCCTCCAGTTGCAAGACTCAACAACATGTAAATGCACCTCAATGCACAAAGAGTCGGTTTCCATCAATCATATTCAATAATTCAATATCATCGAGTTCAGTGGGTGATCGTATTTACATCGTGCAGTCCATCATTCTTTGATTCACCATTTTGCAAACAAAATGTTGAGCCAGCATGTGGAAAGAGAAATCAAAACCAAAAGCGATCAGCAATCAAGTCGTAAAAGAATTCTAGGTTCGACCGAGCCAGTGAACTTTGACAACTCGAACTCACAACCTGTATGGATCAAGGAATCGATTGTCAAGAATAAGACTTCACTATCCGTACACGATGATGATGATTCAGTCGGTACATCAGGAAGTGGGGGGCGCAATTTCAGTTCTGCTCGAACCTGTGCAGACACCAACAGAAATGATCGTGGTGACAAAGCATGGGGTTGGCTCTATGGATTTGCTGTCATTAAGAAAGAAATAAAAATTCCTCCATCACCGCCGATAGATATTTGTCATAATCCCCGGACTGGCAGATCGCCTTATTCCAGCACTGGTAGCAGCAACAGCAACAGCAACAGCAGTAGCCCTTTTGGACAAGTTAAATTACGAAAGACTGGGGCCTCCATTCATCGTCATGACTCGCTGAGTACGCAGACACCAACACAGACTCACAATAGTCCTCGCGAGGAATCGAATCAACCCAAGGCAGTCCTGATCAAGGACCATTGGAACACAAAGTACAATGGAATCACCATTGATCTTACACCGAAGGAGGCGGCGACTTGTCTCCTTCAAGCAAATCCTTGTACAGAATCAGATGCTCCACCCAAAAACTTGATTGAATTGACGCATTTACATGAACCGGCGCTAATTCATTCCTTGCGACAGAGATATGAACAGGGGAACGTCTATACATTCTGTGGAAAGATTTTATTAGCACTCAATCCTTTCCAGGAGATCCGAGGGCTATATAGCGATCAAACCATGAAGCAATACTCGACTCGGGATTGTGAAAATAATGATCTAGAACTACAACCTCATGCATATGCTATTGCCCATGAAGCATTTGTATCCATGCGGCGGGCATTTGATGATGTAGGTGTCGTGCCTCGACTAAGAAGAGATGGAAGTAATGATAACTCGGGGATTATCGTTGATCAGAGTATTCTTGTTAGTGGAGAATCTGGAGCTGGGAAGACTGTAACTACCAAAATTGTCATGCAGTACCTTGCCAAATTATCCGAAAAAGCGGCATCAGCATCAACTTTGAAAGAAATCAATGGACATTCTCACAATAGACATGGTGGAAGTATAGAACAGCAGGTTCTGCAGTCAAATCCTGTACTGGAATCATTTGGAAATGCAAGGACTGTGCGAAATGACAACTCTTCTCGTTTTGGTAAATTCATTGAAATACAATTTGATACAACTGGTCGACTTTTGGGTGCTAGTGTGAAGACTTATTTACTTGAGAAAATAAGACTCATACGGCAAGCGGAAGGGGAGCGCAACTACCATATATTTTATGAATTATTGAATGGAATGAAACCAAGGGATCCTGAAAGGCAAGAGCTAGGATTGCAAGGGTATGGAATTCATGATTTTCGTATCACAGCTGCATCGGGAACTTTTGATAGGAGAGACGGCGTAAAAGATTCATCCACGTTTTCTGACTTGAGACGTGCCATGGGTACTGTTGGTTTCACGGCCGATGAGAGAACTGGTATCTTCAAGGTTATTAGCAGTCTCTTACACTTATCAAACGTGGACTTTTTAGAGACAAAGGCTGATACAGTGATTTTGGACGAATCCAATAGATCTCTTGGTCTCGTTCTGGATATCTTTGGTGTCGATTTGCAATCAATCACAAATGCTCTCTGCACCACTACCATCACAGTCGGGGTAGATGTAGTGAAAAAGAATCTCACATTGGGAAATGTTGAAAAGGCAGTCGAAGCATTAATGAAGGCGACATATGGTGCCTTGTTTGAGTTCATCGTGCGTAGAGTCAACAGCTCCATCACCGTTGGATCAAATGACAGGGC
>Ga0136554_1001007_pt1 | contig 11106 bp, 10 predicted proteins | sample AntRauTorckE5431_FD_104637 | JGI IMG/M metagenome (GOLD analysis project Ga0136554, IMG submission 104637) | Saline lake microbial communities from Rauer Islands, Antarctica - Metagenome Torckler E5 #431 | ecosystem: Environmental > Aquatic > Non-marine Saline and Alkaline > Saline | place...
AGTAGTCATTACTGCCGTGAAAACGATTGTTTTTTCGGCAATCCCTTTTGACTTGAGGTACGAAGAAACGATTTGCTTGTCTGATTCTAATTGGGCGTAAGCCGACTTCAAATCGTAGTTGTCGTTGGAAAAAAGCCCTTCCCAAACGATTAGATCAGAGGTGAAATCACTCTTCCCAAGACCGGTTACAGCAATAACATTTTCCGCTTTGTTACGGTCAATAAAAGCCTTCCCTAAAATGATGGATGAAATGACGATGGCCACTGCAAAAAGTGCAGCGTTGATATAGCTCTTCATAAGTTTTGAATAGATGAGTAATTTATGTAGGCAAAATACAGAACTCTTAAAAATTAAAGTTATCCAATTCTCACGAATCAAAGGGTATAAATTATATCTATTTTAATAAGAAATTACCATCGATTCGGAATAACCCAAATTGATAGCATAAACATGTATACGAGTTCTAAACGATTGGTCTCCAGCCTTTTTCGAACTCCCGACTCCACATTTTCATGGCTTCTTTATCTTTAGGTTTACCTGTACGCTCATCAAGTATGAGCGTTTTTTTTAAGTGTTGAGACATATTTCCCAAGTGATAAAGCAACGTATTTTTATGAGCTTCTTCTACCGTAGAATTCAGTTGTTCTCCTTTCTGAATGCCATTCAGAAAATTGCGGTAGTGAAAATTATCTAATCCGTCGATAACAAGCGTATCAACAGAGGGTTTTCCAGCCGCCTCATCCGATTTTCAATTAAGTTATTCTTCAAATTGAAGATTCCATAACCTTCCCGATTAACGAATACGGCTCCTTTTGTTCTGTGAATGTATGACCCACGTCCGGCAGTATTTTGAACATACTTATACCGTTACAGCTTTTGCTTTCCTAATTTAGTATTTTCCTCCGGCAAAATTGAATGTTGTGAATTGCGTAATAGGCTTCTCTGGGAGCAGGGATTTGCCATAAGTCCCAGAGAAGCTATTCAGGTATGGCAGCCGGAGCTCCGTTTCCGATTCCGCCGCGATTAGCCTCGTAGAACGCTTTGGCGTAGTACGCTTCACCAATTATTCCTTCGCGTATTTTCTGGGTTAACTCAATTGAAGTAGGGGCGGAGCGTTGCTGATTCCCAATTTGAATAATCTTATCGGTTTTACTTTTTACCACTATGGGTATTTCACCTCCGTGAGCGTTGTGAGAACAGGATTTTTCGAGATAAACGTGCCTTCCGGGACTCATTGCCATTGGAGTGTGCCAATGATTAGGTGTGGCAATAGAAACCGCGTCAATAGATTTCTCTTCTAACATTCTTCTGACGTCCGAATAGATTTTTGTATTACTAGGAACGAGGTTCGAAAATTTCTTTTTTACTTTATCGAAAATACGGCTGTCCACGTCGTAAAGCCCCACAATATTTACCTCCCTAGCAAAAGTACGGGCTGCTGATAAGTGGCATTTTACCGGCTATTTAGTCAAGCTACGGCGATGTTTACACGTTTATTTGCCCCAATTATTCAGGCGTAGCTTTTGGCTGAAAAGCCAAGTTCGGCAGCCACAATAGCAGACTTTTTGATAAAACTCCTTCTAGTTGAATGATTGCTTTTCATTAGTAGAATTTATGACGATAAACCTTTTGATTAAAAGTGTAGAATATAATTCCTGCATCCAAAGAATGCTCAACTTCAAATAAATTGATACTTTTATGATTCATAAACAAAAAAAGAAATGCGTAAAGTGAATTGGATTGGTGTTTATCCTGCCGTAACAACCAAGTTTTTTGAAAACGGTGATTTGGATATTAGTAACTTTTGTCGTCATCTTCAATTTCAGGTTTCCTGCGGTGTAAAAGGTGTTATAGTTGGCGGATCATTAGGTGAGAGTAGTACGATTACGCACGTTGAAAGACTACAACTTACCGAGGCCGCTCTTGCTACGATTGGTAAAGAGGTGGATGTTATTATGAATATCGCTGAAGGTGCTACAAAGTCAGCGGTCGAACTTGCAAAAAAAGCGAAAGAAATTGGTGCACACGGGCTCATGGTCCTACCTCCAATGATGTACAAACCGACCGAGCAGGAAGTGGCTGATTTTTACATCGAAGTTGCTGAAGCTACCGATTTGCCTATTCTTATGTACAATAATCCGGTTGATTATAAGATTGAGATAACGTTTGATAATTTTGATCAATTTATTGATTACCCGACCCTTCAGGCGGTAAAAGAAAGTACCCGCGATATTTCAAACGTAACCCGCATGAAAAGTCGGTATGGCGACCGTTTTAAGGTACTGTGCGGAGTTGACACACTTGCAATGGAAGAGCTGTTGATGGGAGCCGATGGCTGGGTTGCTGGGTTAGTTGATGCTTTCCCTGCCGAAACCGTAGCTATTTTTGACTTATTAAAAGCTGGAAAAGCTGACGACGCCCTCAAGATTTATCGTTGGTTCTTACCGTTGCTTGAACTTGATATTAACCCGCAGCTGGTACAAAATATAAAATTGGCGGAAGTAATGACTGGAGTTGGAACTGAATTCGTGCGTTTGCCGCGGCAAATGCTTAAAGGTAAAGAGCGGGAGCGGGTAATTAAAGTAATTGATGATGCTTTAAAAGTAAGGCCAAAACTTTGATTATTGTCTTTAATGTTCCTGTTAAAATCTTACATTTTTCTAGCTAATGAAAAAAACATTTTTCTGCGTTGATGCCCATACTTGCGGCAACCCCGTTCGGTTGGTGGTGGGTGGTGGGCCGCTTTTAAAAGGTAACTCAATGATGGAAATGCGACTGCATTTTCTCAAAGAATTCGATTGGATACGAAAGGGGTTAATGTTTGAACCCCGAGGGCACGACATGATGTCAGGTTCAATTCTTTACCCAGCTTCTGATGAGTCAAATGATATCGGTGTGTTGTTTATCGAAACCAGTGGCTGTTTGCCCATGTGCGGTCATGGTACGATTGGGACGGTGACAATAATGATTGAGGAAGGACTCGTAATTCCGAAAATTGCTGGTCAGTTAAGGTTGGAAACCCCCGCAGGATTGGTGCAAGTAACGTACATACAAGAAGCTGGAAAAGTTAAATCAGTTCGGCTGAAAAATATTCCCTCTTTTCTCTACCGCGAAAACCTGCGGGTCCAGTGCCCTGACCTTGGAGAATTGACCGTTGATGTGGCTTACGGTGGCAATTTCTACGCCATCGTTGATGCACAACAAAACTTTTCAGGAATTCAGGATTGTACCGCTGGAGATCTGCTTCGATGGAGTCCTGTAATTCGTGAACGGCTAAATGATTTGCATGAGTTCGTTCATCCTGAAAATGAGAATATTATTGGATTGAGTCATCTTCTGTGGACGGGTGATGTGTTGAACCCCGCTTCTGATGCTCGAAACGCTGTTTTTTACGGTGAAAAAGCTATTGACCGCTCACCTTGTGGGACAGGAACATCGGCACGGATGGCTCAGTGGGCAGCGAAAGGAAAGTTGAAAGTAGGTGATTCCTTTGTTCATGAAAGTATTATCGGCTCTACGTTCATCGGAAGAGTAGAGGTCAATACGAAATGCGGCGATTTTGACGCAATCATTCCAAGTATTGAAGGTTGGGCGAAAATAACGGGTTACAATAATATTATTATTGACGGTGAAGACGATCCATACGCGGCTGGTTTTCAGGTGATTTGACGATGTATAATCATCAGTTAATAATTGCTCATATTGACTCAAAAAACCCGTGAACATCCGTAAAATTCGTGTTCCAAAACAATCCATAGTAGTGGAGGTTGATCTTGCGTGAAAACCATTTTTAAATTCTGTAACTACTGGCTATACAATTGATTTAATAAATTTTATGGAGTTTAAACTTCTTACATCTCTGATTTCAGTTCTCATATCTTAAACATGAAAATACATATAATAGGCGGCGGGATAATTGGGCTTTCTACAGCTTGGTACTTGACCGAACAAGGTTGCGAAGTAACGGTAATCGACAGCTCGGATTTATCGGACGGGACCTCCCATGGAAACGCTGGAATGGTAGTACCGAGTCACTTTGTACCAATGGCCGCCCCAGGCGTAATAACGCAGGGCTTAAAATGGTTGCTCGACGCAAAAAGCCCATTTTATGTTAAGCCAAGATTAAGTGCTGACCTACTAAACTGGACGTGGCAATTCTATAAATCAAGCACGAACGAACATGTAAAAAAGGCATCACCAGTCTTGCGGGATTTTAATGAACTGAGCCGAAAGCTGTACGAAGAGTTTTCCTTCGGAAGTAACTCAAGTTTTGACTACGAAAAGAAAGGACTGTTGATGCTCTACCAGACTGTTCACCAAGAAAAAGAGGAGAGAGAGTTTGCTGAAAAAGCCCACGCAATTGGAATGAACGTTGAGATTTTGGACGACCAAAAACTCAAAAAACTCGAACCGGAAATCAACATCAACGCCCGCGGTGGTATTTATTTTCCTGATGATGCCCACTTGTATCCCAGTCGATTCTTGGCGGGAATGATTCAGCAGCTCAAAGCACGAAACGTAACGTTCCTAACGGGAAAGGAAGTTGTTGATATCAAAACGAAAAACGGCAAAGCCGCGTCGATTCAATTTGCTGATAACGAAATAGTTGAAGTGGATAAATTAGTAATTTGTAGTGGAAGTTGGACGGCGAAAGTTTTACAAAAAGTAGGAGTGAAGCTCTTGTTACAAGACGGGAAAGGTTATTCATTCACCTTAAATAACCCGCCGCTTCGTCCCCGAATTCCCACCATTTTATCCGAAGCAAAAGTAGCTGTTACGCCGATGGGGAAAGACTTAAGAATTGGTGGGACGCTCGAAATAAGTAACTTCTCTGTTAAAATAAATGAGAAACGATTGCAAGGTATTCACGAAAGTATGGAGCGGTATTATCCTGATCTAGAAGTTCCGTTCCCCGAAAAAAAAGAAGTCTGGTACGGTTACCGCCCGTGCTCGCCCGATGGCCTTCCTTATATTGGACAAGTGCCGGAAATAAGTAATTTATACGTTGGAACAGGACACGGAATGATGGGCATGAGCCTCGGTCCTGCCACAGGAAAGTTACTCGCCGAACAAATCCTAGGACTCCACAAATCCATTGACGATTCGTTGTTCAAAGTAGCGAGGTTTTAATCTAGTCATTCACCACTGAATTTTTAGCTAAGCCCCGACGTTTTACTAGTACCGTTTGCAAAAATAATAACTAATCTCATGTTTAATAACTTCACATTTCATAATCCCGTAAAACTTATCTTTGGGAAAGGTACCATAGCTCAATTGCCAAAAAATATTACAGCTGGCAGTAAGATTATGCTTACTTACGGTGGCGGCAGTATCTTTAAGAACGGCGTTTATGATCAAGTCATGGAAGCTCTCAAGGGTTATGATATTATAGAATTTGGCGGTATCGAAGCCAACCCCACCTACGAAACGCTGATGAAAGCAGTTGAATTAGCAAAAAAAGAAAATGTAGACTTTCTTCTATCAGTTGGCGGCGGTTCGGTTCTTGATGGTACAAAATTTATTTCGGCGGCGATTCCTTACGAAGGAGAAGACCACTGGGAACTCGTGTTAAACAGCAGAGAAATTGGTGAAGTCGTGCCTTTTGGTGACGTATTGACACTTCCGGCTACGGGTTCAGAAATGAATTATTATGCTGTTATCAGTAAAAAAGAAACCAAAGAAAAGAAGGGAATGGGCGGTTTTAAGCTCTACCCAAAATTCTCGATTCTTGATCCTGAAACAACTTATTCGCTCCCTAAAAAGCAAGTAGCAAACGGACTCGCGGATGCATTTACGCACGTGATGGAACAATATATGACGTATCCGGTAGGAGCTATGATTCAAGATCGTTTTGCAGAGTCTATCTTGCAAACGTTGATTGAAGTCGCTCCCGATGCGATGAATAAAGAAGATGATTACGAGTCACGGGCAAATTACATGTGGGCGGCTACCGTTGCTCTGAATGGCTTGATAAATCTGGGTGTTCCAACCGACTGGGCGACTCACCAAGTTGGACACGAGCTAACGGCGTTTCACGGTATTGATCATGCTCGTACGCTCGCAATTGTGCTTCCTCATCTATTGACCTATAAAAAAGATAAGAAACGGGGAAAACTTATTCAGTACGGTAAGCGAGTTTGGAATTTATTAGGTTCCGACGATGAAATCGTAGACATGGCAATTCGCAAAACCGCCGAATTCTACGAATCTCTGGGCATCCCGACGAAAGCTTCTTCTTATGGAGAAATCAACGAAGAAACCGTCAAAATGATAAAGCAGCGATTCGTAGAACGTGGAATGAATTTCGGTGAAAACGCCGACATCACTCCCGATGATATTGCCAAAATCATGGAAATGAGCATGGCGTAACAATTTGGATGTCGGATTCCTGATGTTGGATGTTAGTTTTTTCGTAAACTTAAAGGGCTTCTCAACAAAAGAAAAATCGTGAACCTCAAATTTCGCCCATCAACTTAAAATCTTTGATGTGGCCCAAATACTTATAATTGAGCAGTAAGCCGTTCGTATTATTTATTAATTGATGGCCTTCTGTAAAGGGCACAACGTGCGTGGTGATTCGTTCAAACTCGTAGGTTGTGCCCATATTCTTGTTCCCGTAACTCAATATTTTTTCGAGTGGAAGTGTCAACTCGATGAAGTAAAAATACATTGCCTCATCGCTCGTTCCAGTTGATGGAAAAAGCCTTCTGTTGGGTGATAAATTGACTAACTCATCCGGCAAAATTTCTAATCCAGTCTCTTCTCGTATTTCCTGAACCGCAATTTCAAGCGGTGTTTGTGTTCCGTCCACCATTCCGGCGGGGTGTTCGTAAGTGTATCCTCCCTCGGCAATTCGGCGTTGTTTTACCAGCAAAAGATACTTATCTTTCGTCTTTTCATCAATCAGGCAAACCAGCATACTCACTACTTCGCCTTTTAAAAAACAAACGGGCGGTATTTTGTCGCCTTCGGGTGTTTCAGCATCAAGCGTTAGTAGTGAAAAGAGTACCTCTCCGTTATGTCGGTGACGGGTAAAATGTTCGGTCACATGATTAATTTTTAATCCGTTTCTTTGCAAGTTATTTTTCCACAACTTGAATTTATGCGCATCGTAGAGCAATTCTTTTTTCATATTTCTTTCTTCAGTAAAATATTCGAATGTTTATTGGTTCTAACGCTTTCGTTATTCTTGTTGGTTCACCTTCAGAGTTGTACAAGTAAGCAATTGCCCGACTTTGTCTACAAAGAAAAGAAAATGAAAGGACTATCTTTTGTTGCTCCAAGTAAACGTACAGATTCTACCTCCCTCCTTGATGTAAAACGCGTAAACGCTGAATGGATATCTGTCATGCCCTACGGTTACGTAAAAAGTGATTCAGGGCATTTTTTTTATAGTGGAAATGTAAAAAACGACTGGGAGTGGTGGGGTGAACGCATAGATGGAGCGGCGAAAACAATCAGTATGGCACACGAAAGCGGTATCAAGGTAATGCTCAAACCGCACCTTTGGATTGGCTGGGGAGAATTTACTGGCCATATGGATTTAAAGACTGAACAGTCTTGGAATACTTTTGAAAGAGGTTATGGTGAATATATCCTGACATTTGCTAAACTCGCTGACTCGCTTGATGTCGAAGTTTACTGCATCGCCACTGAGATGGAAAAACATGTGGAACTTCGACCCGAATTTTGGCATCAGCTCATCAGAGATATTCGAATAATTTATTCGGGAAAACTTACGTACGCCGAGAATTGGGACAGCTACAGCAGGGTTCCTTTTTGGGACGAAATGGATTATATCGGAGTCGATGCGTATTTCCCGTTAAGTGAAAAGTTTAACCCGTCAACGAGCGAGTTGACAAAAGGTTGGAAAAGTCATCTTGAAGCGTTGAATGCTTTCGCGGCGAAGCATCAAAAGCCCGTTTTATTCACAGAAATTGGTTATCGAAGCTGCGATTATACCGCACAAAAACCGTGGGAAACTAATATGGATTTACCATCAAACGAAGAAGCTCAACGCGTAGCCTATGAAGCATTCTTTCAAGCAGTTTGGCAGGAACCGTGGTTTGCCGGAGCATTTATCTGGAAATGGTTTCCGAATCATAAAAGTAAAAATGCCCGCGATAAATTTACACCACAATATAAACTAGCCGAACAGGAGCTGAAAATTCATTACCAAAACTTATAAAATACTTGTTTGATGAAACTACGCTTCTTAGTTGCTCTTACGTTAATATCATCATTTCAATATGCTGTTGCTCAAGAAGTTGCTTCGTATTACTTTTATAGTAATTTAAGGGAGTTTACTGGAAAGTACCCCCCATTAATTATAACCGGAAAGCGAGGTGACTATCTAACTGAGGTAGTGCCAAAGCTTGGTCAAACGCCCCGACAGGTATACCAGTTTCCCAAGAGTTCGGGGATTATTTTCGACTACTCGAAAATCAAAAATTTCATTCAAGGTTCGTATGCTGTCGAAATGTATTTTAGGTACGATGACGCTGATTTATTAATGTATGGAATGATTATTGGAGAGCGATCTATCGCTCGGCAAGGGGAGTACATACACTTGGTTACGACGCGTGATTTTCAAACTAAGCGGGTAAATATTTTTATGGATGGAAAAATCCAATCCACGTTTATTGATGCAGATGATAACCTTGCCATTGAGCCAAATGCCCAGTTCATCTTTTTTACCGAAGACGACGAAGAAACCACGAGCGGTGCCGTTGCTCTGATAAAAATCTACAATTTCTTTATTGACGAAGAAAAAGCTAAACCACTCTTCGAGCCATTTGCGATTGAGGAAGAATTTAAAAAACCGACCATCGTTAATAAGAAAATTACACTGAAGCGTCTTTATTTCGTGCAGAGTGAAGCAAAACTTCTTCCCGAATCAATTCCTGAAATGGAGCCACTTCGGGATTATTTAAAAGCAAATCAGCAAGTTGAAATCTCGCTTTTTGGTCACACTGATAACCAAGGTGACTTCAACTTAAATCTTAAATTATCCCGCGAACGTGCCGAAAATGTCAAAGCCTTTTTGGTTGAAAATGGTATTGACGCAAAGCGTATCAACACAAAAGGCTACGGAAGCCTACGCCCCGTAGCGAGTAATTTGGAAGAGGAAACAAGGCGTTTAAACCGGCGAGTTGAGCTTGAAATGCAGAAATAATTAATATACAACGCCCATGATTATCGTTTACTTGTTTTTTGCTGTGGTTTTGATTGTGGTGCTTACTACGAAATTCAGCGTTCATCCGTTCTTATCCCTTTTAGTAACGGCAATACTTTTCGGAATCATTTCGGGAATGCCGCTCGAACAAATTATTCAGTCTATAAACGATGGCTTTGGTAAAACGCTCGGTAGTATTGGTCTGGTGATACTTCTGGGCGTGATGATTGGTACATTTCTGGAGAACTCCGGCGGGGCGTACCGCTTGGCAAATCAGTTATTGAAATGGCTGGGCGAGAAAAATATTCATTGGGCAATGGCAATTATTGGCTATGTAGTTTCCATTCCGGTTTTTGCCGATAGCGGTTTTGTAATTCTTGCACCGCTCAATAAAGCATTGACCAAAAGAGCTGGGATGTCAATAGCGGTTACGGCGGTTGCGTTGAGCATGGGTTTGATGGCAACGCACGTAATGGTGCCCCCTACACCTGGACCAATCGCCACGGCGGGAATATTGGGAGCAGATTTAGGGCTGGTGATTCTTTGGGGATTTCTGGTCAGTCTTTTGGCACTAATTCCCTGCGTTTTTTACGCTAGATGGATTGGGAATAAAATCTGGATCGAACCGGATGTTTCGCAAAATTCGGACAAATTTGCCCGAAACGTTTCGCTCGCACCCTCGTTTCTGAAATCCATTCTACCGATAATTGTACCGTTGATTCTGATTGTTATAAAATCATTCAATGGTTATTTAAAACTGATTGAAAATGCAGAAGCTAATTCGGTTATAAATTTTACTGGCGAACCTGTCATTGCTTTATTAATTGGTTTTGGCTTCGCCTTACTTTTACCCAAAAAACTGGATAAATCCTTACTTTCCGACAAAGGTTGGGTCGGAAAAGCAATCTTGGATGCTGCCACTATCATTATGATTACCGGAGCGGGTGGCGTGTTCGGGAAAGTGCTGCAAAATGCGGGATTGGCGACGTTCATCAGTGAAAACCTGAGCATCGCTGGATTAGGGATTTTTCTGCCGTTTTTGCTTGCTACCGCCATAAAAACCGCTCAAGGCTCTTCCACCGTAGCGATGATAACCACCGCTTCCATTATTGCTCCGCTAACCACAGAACTCGGAATTGTATCGGCAAACGATCTTGCTTTGACCACGCTTGTTATCGGAGCGGGAGCAGCAATGATTTCGCACGTAAACGACAGTTTCTTCTGGGTTGTAACGCAACTTTCAGGAATGCAGGTGAATGAAGGTTACAAACTGCATTCGGCAGCGTCGGCTATTCTGGGCGGAAGTGCTTTTCTGATTGTTTGGTTACTGATGATGGTTTTGTAAAATGAGTAATTCTATGGAGATGATTTATTCTAAACTTACGACAGCTGAGACGAGAGTTCCAAAAATAAAAAAGGCTTTAGTCAAAGTTAATCATTTGACTAAAGCCCAATTAATGAAGTAATTCACAACCTAACGTACGTGGCTAGTTGCAAACTACGATTGCCTTCTTTGAGGACACGCTTAACACCGAGAATCTGCAACCTAGCATTGAAAAACTATTTACTTCTTCCCAAATAACTTCCAGCCCCTCTTTTTCTTCGCCACGGGTTCAACTTCTCGCTCAACTTTTTCAACTTCAAGTAAGGCGATTTCGCTACCGATTTCGTTAAAATTCATTCCTCCAAACGTTCCCGAAGTCATTAATAGTAAATTTGACTGGTACCAGTTTTGAGCTTTCAGAAATTTTTCGAGTTCCGTTTTGTCGGTAAAAATCTCCAATGAATCGTTCTTAAACGCCGCTTTTATCTCTTGGGGAGAAATTGGGGGCATTTTCTTCATTTCTAATGTGTGCGGACTGTAAAAGATAGCCGCCAAATCGGCGTTATCCATAGTACCTCTGTATTGCGGAAGAAATTCCTTATTCAAG
>Ga0136554_1001008_pt1 | contig 11106 bp, 11 predicted proteins | sample AntRauTorckE5431_FD_104637 | JGI IMG/M metagenome (GOLD analysis project Ga0136554, IMG submission 104637) | Saline lake microbial communities from Rauer Islands, Antarctica - Metagenome Torckler E5 #431 | ecosystem: Environmental > Aquatic > Non-marine Saline and Alkaline > Saline | place...
GAATTCCGGATCACCTCTTGCACCGCATAGGTCGTGTAGGCGCCCAGCATCACCAATTCACCATGGGCCATGTTGATAACGCCCATCACCCCGAAGGTGATCGCCAAGCCGATCGCGGCCAGCAACAAGACACTGCCAAGCGATAGGCCGTACCAGACATTCTGCCCGATGCCCTAAAGGTCCAATTTCGCCTGGATATCATCGGCACCGATCTGCGCCGCCGCCGCGACCTGGGTGTCGGCATCATCCTGTGCGCCGATCAACAACACCATGGAATCCCGCCCCCCGCGGTCGACGAGGGTTTGTACGGCGGCAAGGCGGGTTGCGGTGCCGGCCTCGACATTGCGCAACTGGATGGCGGCTTGGGCGGCCTGCATGACGGCGAGGATGTCTGCGTCTTCCTCCGCCTCAATCGCCGCCTCAAGCGCGGGCAAGGCGGCGGGATCACGTTCATCGAAGAGGGAGCGGGCGGCGGATAGGCGCACCTCGGGGTCGCTGGCGCGCAGCGTTAAGCTGCCGATTAGCGCATCGATCTGGCCGCGCATGGAATTATTGACGATGATCCGGTCGAGCGCCGAGCCGGACAAAGTCTCAACCTTCTCATCGCTTTCCAGGTCGAACAGATGATAGCTGCGTCCGTCACGCTCAGCCTTAAAAAAGGCGCCGTCCGATTTGCGGCGATACAGATCGCCCTCACCCAACGTGCGCAGCAGCGGCACGACAAGCGGGTCATCGATTTCGGCGATGGCAGAGACGGCCCTGCCCTTGGCCTTGAAGTCACGGCTGTCCAACTGATCAAGCAGCGGGGTGAGCGCTGGGTCGGTTTCCGCCAGTGCGGGCGCGCCAGGCGCGGCCACGACAAAGCAGAAGCAGGCGACACAAAGCAGTTTGAGGACAGATTTCATGGTTTAAACCCAGCGCACCGGGGCACGCTCACAGGAGTTTCAAGGGAAGGCCACCCTATAAGCCGGCGGATCGGTGATGCGCCGGGGACACAAAGGTCACCCGGCGCATACCGTTCGGCTAAGACCAACCGGCCTTAGTTTGTGATACCGCTACATTTACCTGTTTCGGTATTGAAGTTGCCGCAGCTCATCGGCGCGCGCCAATCGGAGATCAGCGCCTTCGAGTCCGGCAGGAAGTCGGACCACGCATCGCCAACAACCAGACCGGGGGTCTCAAAGACCGTGGCGAACTGGCCATCGTCCTGGATCTCACCGATCAGGACCGGCTTGGTGATGTGGTGGTTCGGCATCATCGACGAATAGCCGCCCGTCAGGTTCGGGACGGAGACACCGATGATCGAATCGATCACCGCATCCGGGTCCGTCGTGCCGGCCTTCTCGACCGCCTTCACCCACATGTTGAAGCCGATATAGTGGGCTTCCATGGGATCGTTGGTCACGCGCGACTCATCGCCGATATAGTCATGCCAAGCTGCGATGAATTCGTCGTTTTCAGGCGTGGGAACCGACATGAAGTAGTTCCAAGCGGCCAAGTGACCGACCAGCGGGGCCGTGTCGATGCCGGCCAGCTCTTCTTCACCGACCGAGAAGGCGACGACCGGAATGTCGGAGGCTTCGATGCCCTGGTTGCTGAGTTCCTTATAGAACGGAACGTTGGCATCCCCATTGATGGTGGAGACCACGGCGGTTTTCTTGCCCGCCGACCCGAACGCCTTGATGTCGGCGACGATGGTCTGCCAATCGGAATGACCGAAGGGCGTGTAGTTGATCATGATGTCTTCCGCTGCGACACCGCTGTCCATGAGATAGGTCTCAAGGATCTTGTTGGTCGTGCGCGGATAGACGTAATCGGTACCGGCCAGCACCCAACGCTCAACGCCCTCAACCTCGGCCAAGTAATCGACCGCGGGGATCGCCTGCTGGTTCGGCGCGGCGCCGGTGTAGAACACGTTGCGCTGGCTTTCTTCACCTTCGTACTGAACCGGATAGAACAGCAGCGAATTGAGCTCTTCAAAGACCGGCAACACGGACTTGCGGCTAACCGACGTCCAGCAACCGAAAACCACGTCGACCTTCTCGACCTCAATCAGCTCGCGCGCCTTCTCGGCGAACAGCGGCCAATCAGAGGCGGGGTCGACGACGACCGCCTCCAGCATCTTGCCGTTAATGCCACCCTTTTTGTTCTGCTCTTCGATGAGCATCAACATGGCGTCTTTCAGCGTGGTTTCAGAAATTGCCATCGTGCCGGAAAGCGAATGCAGCACACCGACCTTGATCGTGTCCTGGGCCAGCGTAACCGCCGAGGCCCCGACAAAACCAACCGCGCCGGCAAGCGCGGCCCCCAGATAATTTTTAACTTTCATGCAAAGTCCCCTGTCCGTCTGACGGCTGTTTAGGAGCCATCTTTTTTCGCGTCTGCGATATTGCAGCGCACAATACACAGCAGTTTATGTGCCAATCACGCTGATCCGCGTGGGAAAAACCACTAACCCTATAAAGTAATTGGAAGATTCACCCGATCCGCAGGCCAAAATCAGCGAGAAGGCCCGGTGACGCCAGGGAACCACCCTGCCAAAATGCTTAAATTAAGGGCAGACAAAGAAAGGCCGGTGCAATTGCCTATTTTTTGCACAAAACTTTTAAATGCATCGCATATGCCCCCTGACCGGCCAGAGAGGCTGGCCAGAGAGGCTGGCCAGAGAAACCGGCCAGGAGAAACCGGCCAGAGAGAAGGAACGCCCCCAAGGCTCGCGTCATGGGGTGGGGCGGTGTATAAACGGGGTATTGAGGCCCCAAAGAAACGGCGCGCCCTTTAGCCCCTTTTCGATGAGACGGATGACACTTTGACCCAGTTACCTGACGCGCTGCTTGCAGGGTATCGCACCTTCAAGGCGGGCAAGTTTGCCGACCAACATAAGCGCTATCAGGCGCTGGCCGAAAGTGGTCAAGCGCCGGAGGTGCTTGTGATCGCCTGTTGCGATTCCCGCGCCGTGCCGGAGATGATTTTCGACGCCGCCCCTGGCGAGTTATTCGTCCTACGCAATGTCGCAAATCTGGTGCCGCCCTATCGCCCGGATGGGGAGTATCACGGCACCTCTGCCGCGCTTGAATACGCCGTCCAGTCTTTGAAGGTGAAGCATATTGTCGTGTTGGGGCACGGGCGTTGTGGGGGCATCCGCGCGGCGCTTAATCCAGGGGCGACACCGCTTTCCTCCGGTGATTTCATCGGGCGGTGGATTGATCTGCTGCGCCCTGTGATGGACGACCTACCCGCGCCCGACGGCAGCAATGAGGCCGCGCGTCACACCGCCCTTGAGCGGCTCTCGGTCAAACAAACGCTCGATAATTTGCGCACCTTCCCCTGTGTCCAAATCCTGGAAGGCAAAGGCCGTCTTAGCCTGCACGGCGCTTGGTTCGACATCTCTGAGGGGGAGTTGTGGCTTCATGACGGGGCAGAGGGCGGATTTCATCTGCTGGACGCTTAGTTTCTAAGTGACGCTTGTGGGTCCGCGCGGGCCCATCCGCCGTTCGCGCAGCACCACGAATAGCCCGGCGGCGACCACGATGCCGCAGCCGGTCCAGGTCAGGGCATCCGGGAAATCGCCAAAAACCAGATATCCCATTGCGGTGGCCATCACCATCTCAAGATAAGGCATCGGGGCCATGGCGGACGCCTCCGCCCGATCAGCCGCCCACAGGATCAGCAGATGCCCCAACGACATAATGATCCCCATGGCGAGCAGCATCAGCGCTTGGTCTAATGTCGGGGTTTGCCAGACCGGCACGACCATCAGCCCCATCAACACCGTCGCCACCGCCCCGGCCCACCACAGCGTCACCAGCGGCTTATTCAGCCCCGCCATGTGCCGGGTTAGCACCAAGAAGGTCGCGAAAGTCACCGCTGCGCCCAGCGCCCAGAGCGCGCCCCATTGCATCGCACTGGTCCCCGGCTTCACGATCAGCAACATGCCGGCAAAACCGATCAACACCGCGCCCCAGCGCCAGATGCCGACGCGTTCGCGTAAGAAGACGGCCGACATGGCGGTGACCAGCAAGGGCGCGATGAACAAAACACCCGCCGCATCGGCCAAGGGAATATCGCGAATGGCTGTGAAATAGAAAATCGTCGCAACACCGATCAACAGCGCGCGAATGATCAGCAGCCCCATTTTCTTAGGGCGCAACGTCTCGCGCCGATACAGCAGCATAACCACCGGGGTCAGCGCAATCGTTTGGGCCGTCCACCGGCCCCATGCGATTTGGATCGGCGTCATTCCCCCTTCGCCCAAAATTTTTCCGAAGGTATCGCCCACCGGCAGCATAAGGAAGCCACAGGCCGCGATCACCAGCACCAAGGCTGCCCGGGTGTCAGGCGGTTTGAGGCCGGTGCCTATCGGGGGCACGGTCAAATGTGAATGGGGCGTCCGTCGACCGCCAACGCGGCCTCCCGCACCGCTTCATTCAACGTCGGGTGACCATGGCAGGTGCGGGCAATATCCTCAGATGACGCACCAAATTCGATCGCAAGCGCGATCTCGTGGATCATGCCGCCCGCTTCACGCCCGATGATGTGAGCACCCAAAACCCGGTCGGTTTTTTTGTCGGCAAGTATTTTGACGAAGCCTTCCGTCGCCAACATCGCGCGCGCGCGACCGTTGGCGGAGAAGGGGAACTTGCCGGCCACATACTCAACGCCCGCCTCCTTCAGCTCCTCCTCGGTCTTACCGATGGCGGCGACCTCAGGCTCGGTATAGACGATGCTGGGGATCGCGTCATAGTTCAGATGCGGCTTCTGGCCGGCGATCATTTCCGCGCACAGCCCGCCTTCATCTTCCGCCTTATGGGCCAACATCGGGCCCGGCGCGCAATCACCAATGGCGTAGATACCCTCCACGGTGGTCTTGTAGCTGCCATCGACCTTGATGACACCGCGCTTATCCACCTCAACGCCCGCTTCCTCCAGCCCAAGGCCTTCGGTAAAGGGACGCCGACCCACGGCGAGAAGGACGACGTCCGCCTCAATGGTCTGCGCATCCCCGCCGGCCGCCGGCTCCACCGACAGTTTCACGCCCGACTTGCTTGTCTTGGCACCGGTCACCTTGGACTTCAACTTAAACTCCATGCCCTGCTTTTTCAGGATGCGCAGGAACTGTTTCGAAACCTCCCCATCCATGGTCGGCAGGATGCGGTCCAGGAACTCAACAACCGTTACCTTGGCGCCCAGGCGTTGCCAGACGGAGCCCATTTCAAGGCCAATGACGCCGCCGCCGATGACGACCAGATGCTTCGGCACCTTGGATAATTCTAACGCGCCGGTGGAGGTGACGATTTGCTTTTCATCCACCTCAACATTCGGGATCGGGGTGGATTCTGAGCCGGTGGCGATGATGATATGCTTGGCCTCGATGGACTTGCCCTTGTCCGCGCCCTCGGTGATGTCGAGTTTGCCGGCGCCTGCGATCTTCGCCTTACCCTTGATCCAATCGATCTTGTTCTTTTTGAACAGGAATTCGATGCCTTTGACGTTCGATTCAACCGTTTCCGACTTGTGGGCCATCATCTGCTTTAGGTCGAGCTTGGGCGTGACCTTAATGCCAAGATGCGCCATTTCTCCGCCGGCTTCCGCGAACATGTGCGAGGCATGAAGCATCGCCTTGGAGGGGATGCAGCCGATATTCAGGCAGGTGCCGCCCAGGGTTTCGCGCGCCTCGACGCAGGCCGTCTTCATGCCGAGTTGAGCCGCCCGAATGGCTGCCACATAACCGCCAGGCCCTGCCCCGATCACCACGACGTCATAGGCATCGCTCATCGCGCTTCTCTCCCCGTGAAATTTCACTGTTTAAACCGTGCGCAAACCATGCCCGAAAGGTGCGGGCCGGGCAAGGCTTCGCCCGGTTTTCGCACGCCCGATACCCGCGCCCCATACGGCCCAGCCCCAGGCCCAGCCCGATCATGCCCTGGCACCGCCATGACGCCGCCATAATCCAGAACTATCTATCGCCTTGCACCTTGGCTAAGCGTGGACGCACGCCCATTTACTGGGGGCAGCCTTGCAAGAAATTCGCCTCGCGACTTTGGACAGACCGGAATGATGACGCGAACAGCACCTATGAAGCCGACGACACAATGGATGCAATGGGTTTGGATGGCCCCCATGGCGGCGCTGCTTATCGCGGCGACGATGGGGCTTGCCCGTGCGGACAACGTGGCCCCCGAGACCAAGGCTGACCTGGAGACCAAGGCTGACCTGGAGACCAAGGCTGACCTGGAGACCAAGGCCCTGCCGATGGATGCGAACGCCATCGCCTTGCCGCTGCCGGATTACAGCATCACCGCCCCAGAGCCCGTGCCGACCCAGGACTTCGATCCGACACTGATTAAGCGTAAGGGGGTAAAGGCCGGCGTTAAAACCGGGGACGAAACCGGGGCCTTCGCGACCATCGGTCCAGGTCCCTTCAAGACCACGGCGGAAGTGGCAAAAAGCGTCGATTCCCCGTTTGACCCCAGCGCCGCACGCCTCGGTGCCTATTTTGAGCAGCCCGTTGGCAAGGCAGTGGATCTGCGCCTTGGCGCCAACACCGAATGGCGGGTCAATGATCCGTTGAGCGGCGGCGCGCCCGGACTTGGGGCGCCGACCAGTGCGGTTGACCTACAAACGGGCGTTGCGGTTGGACGAAGTCTATCCCTGGATACACGCACGCAATATGGCCTTGATCCGACGGAGCCCTCGCTTAGCGCCGATGCGCAAAACCCGGTGAATTCCGAAGTAATGATGCGTTATAATTTGGGCTGGTAGGCCTGCCGTACCGACCCCGCCCATTTCGGAAAAAGGACGATAAAACATGTCAGTATTTCAACGCCGCGCCGGCGCCTTCGCGCTGGCCGCCGCCTTCGCCGCCACACTCAGTCTAACCAGTGTGACAGCGGCGCAAGCGCAAGATAAAGCCCCGGATGAATTGGCCCGCGAGGGGATCGGCAAGATCATCTCGGCCCTGGAAATGCTGATGATGACGATCCCGACCTATGATCTGCCGGAGGTTATGCCGAACGGGGACATCATCATCCGGCGACGCAATCCGCTGAATGATGACGAGGCGCCGGGCCAGTCCGATGAGGGGGATGACGAAGAGGGTCCGAAGCCGATCTAGGCCTATTTCCCGGTCGCGATATAGCCAAGCGCCTTCAACTGCCCGCCGTCGGAGCGTTTCATGCCGCGCTTTAAAAGCCAGGCGAAGAACACCCATTTACCGGCAACCGTGATCTCCGCCTCCAGCGTGGCCCGCGTTGCCTCACCCTCGCGGACGGGCTCAAAACAGTAGCGATAGATCGTGCCGGCAGTGGGCCCACCGGCTTGCAGGGCGAAGCCGTGAGGCGGATCCCACTGGACCAAGCGCATGGTGGATTGGCGGGTTTGCCCGCGGTCGCTGACCGTGACGAGAAGCTCAGCGCCGCCTTCCAAGGTCTCTCCGTGGGGCACGCTGACCTCCCCTAAACCGCGCATCCATTGGGGAAAACGTTCCGGGTCGCCTGCGATGGCCCAGACATCCTCGACCGGTGCACGGATCAATTCTGTGACAGAAAATGCTTTCATCTAGGCCTAATCTCCCCTGCTTTAATCAATAGCCTAAGGCCACCAGGGCTGCGAAAACGCCAACCCCGGCGGCCAACCCCCAAATTAATCGGCGACCGGCCAGGCCCCAAACGGCAAAGCCAACGACCAGGGCTAAGCCACGGGGCCAAAGTGTCTCCCAGGCCAAATCACCGCGCGGCATCAATATCACACGGGTCATAAGGGCGGCCACCATGGCGTAGGCAACAGCCGCAATCCATCCAAACAGCGGCCCCTCTTGCCGGACGCGACCGGCCAGGACAACACCGCCCAGCCGCCAGACAAAGGTCGCCAAGACGGCCAGAATAAACAGCCCCCAAAGGCCTGGATCATCTACCCCCAAGCTTTCAGCCATTGCCTCCCCCCCCATCGGATGGGCGTCGGCGTCGGGCCGCCACCGCGATGCTGCCCCCCACAAGGCCTGCCACCAAAACCGCGGCATCACCAATCAGGGGGAAGAGGCCAGTGCCGAAGACCGCGCCTAACACCACCGCCATTTGGTTGGTCGGGTGACGGGCGGCTGCGACCAATAACAGGAGATAGAGCGGGGTCATGAAGACGGCCACCCGCAACGCCGGCTCCGGCAGGACCGAACCCACCGTGTAGCCGATCGCCGTGCCGCCGACGCCGGCGACATACAGCACCGCGACAAAGCCAATGTAGTAGGGCAATCGATCACGCGGGCCCATGGCAGGCGTATCGGCATTCATCTGCGTCCAGGCGGTCACGGCCATGAACTGCATCAAAAATAACCGGCCCAGAAAGCCAACCTGCCGCCCGCCCAAAATCGTTGCCAGACCGGTCACGGTCATGGGCAGCATACGCATATTGGCGAAGGCCACCGCCGCGATCACGACGCCAAGCGGCGCGCCAGCAGCGGCCAATTCGGCATAGGCGATCTGGCCCGGCAATCCCCACACAAGCGCGGTGGTCAGCAAGGCCTGCAAACCGGAAAAGCCAAGATCACTGGCCAGCGCCCCAAAACCCAGCATCGATAAACCGATGCCGAAGCTGGGCACACCAACGCAGCGGCGCGCGCCCCGTAGGGCAGCGCGCCGCCATGTCGTCTCCGCAACTGTCTGGTGGTCTTGGCTCACACGTCGATCAGCAAACGCGCCGGATCTTCAAGCGATTCCTTCAAGCGCACCAGGAAGGTGACAGCTTCGCGACCATCGATGATGCGGTGGTCATAGGAATGCGCAACATACATCATATTGCCGACGGTGATTTCGCCCTTCGCATTGACGACCGGGCGTTTTTGGATTTTGTGCATGCCCAAGATGCCAGACTGCGGCGGATTGATAATCGGCGTCGACAGAAGCGAGCCGAAAACCCCACCATTGGTAATGGTGAAGGTACCGCCCTGCATTTCCGCCATCGTCAGCTTGCCGTCGCGCGCGCGCCGACCGAAATCAGCGATTGCACCTTCAATTTCGGCAAAGCTTTTCGTATCCGCATCCCGCAAGACCGGCACGACGAGGCCCTGGGGCGTGCCCACCGCGATGCTGATGTCGTAGTAGTTTTTATAGATGACCTCATCGCCATAGATCTCGGCGTTGACGGCGGGCAGTTCCTTCAGGGCGGTCACGGCGGCCTTCACGAAGAAGCTCATGAAGCCCAGCTTAACGCCGTGCTTCTTCTCGAAGCGATCTTTGTAATCGTTCCGAAGTTCCATCATCGGGCCCATGTCGACCTCGTTGAAGGTCGTCAGCATGGCGGCCGAATTCTGTGCTTCCTTCAGGCGTGTCGCGATGACGCGGCGCAGCTTGGACATCTTCACGCGCTCTTCACCGCGGCTGTCCAAGGGGCGCTCGCCCTTCGGCTCATAGTCAGGGGTGGCCGGCTTCGGCCCGCCGATGACGGCGGACGCCTTCGGCGGCGTCGTGGCAGCAGCCGCCTTCTTGGCCCCGCCGTCGGCCAGATAGTTTTGCACGTCTTCCTTGGTCAGATTGCCCTTCGGGCCGGTGGCCGGAATTTTGGACGCGTCCAAATCATTCTCCGTCACCATCTTCTGAACCGCCGGCGACAGGGTTTCATGCGTGGCAGCGGCGGCCTCTTTCTTTGCGTCTTCCTTCGCCGGGGCGGGTTCTTCCTTCGCCGGGGCGGGCTCTTCCTTCGCCGGGGCGGGCTCTTCAGCTTTCGACGGCTCTTCGGCCTTAGCGGGCGCCTCACCGCCACCGCCGGAGCCCGAAGCCCCCTCCTCCACACGGCACAGCAGGGCGCCGACTTCAACGTCCGCCCCTTCTTCCGCTGCTATTTCCGTGACCGCGCCAGCGACCGGCGAGGGCACTTCAATCGACACCTTGTCGGTCTCAAGCTCACACAGCGCCTCGTCCTTTTCGACCGAGTCGCCAACCGCTTTCATCCAACTGATGACCGTCGCTTCGCTGACGGATTCACCAAGTGTCGGCACCGTAACGTCAGTGGCCATGAGATCTGTCCCGTTTCCTTGTGCGGAGCGACCGCAGCCGATCCGTCGTTTGCCTTATGGTTCGGTTAAGGGGTGGGCCGAGGCCCGCGCCCTCAGCTCTTTTTCGCAGCAGATTTCTTTGCACCCGCCTTTTTGGCACCCGCCTTTTTGGCACCCGCCTTTTTGGCAGAGGCCTTTTTAGCAGGGGTCTTCTTGGCTGCACTCTTCTTCACACCAGCCTTTTTAGCCGACCCCTTTTTGGCGGCAGCGTTGGTGGTCACCATTTTACCGGGGTCGAGTTCCGCGTCCGAGCGCAAGGCCGGCACACCGCCAACCTTAACGCCGCCCACCACGACCTTGGTCGGCTTTAGGGACAAGGCCTGCTCCACGATATGTTCCTGCTGCTGAGCGTGACGCTTGGCAATGCCCGTCGCAGGCGAGGCCGCCGAGTCGCGCCCGATATAATTCGGACGGCGACAGGGCTTATGGCGGATATCGTCCAGCACCCGTTCGATGCGTCGATCGACGAATTGCCAGGAGCCCATATTTTCCGGCTCTTCCTGACACCACACGATATCGGCGTTGGGGAAGCGCGAAAGCTCTTGGCCGAGCGCATAGAAGGGGAAGGGATACAACTGCTCAAGGCGCATCAGATAGATGTCCTTAATGCCGCGTGCATCGCGCTCAGCCTCCAGGTCGAAATACACTTTACCGGAGCACAGAACGACCCGCTTGATCTTCTCGTCAGCGGCCAGCCCGTCGACAAGCTGCGCATTATCCCACAGCACCCGGTGGAAGGAGGTGCCGGGGCCGAACTCGCTCAGTTTCGAAACGCATTTCTTGTGGCGCAGCAGGGACTTCGGCGTCATCAAAATCAGCGGCTTGCGGAAGTTGCGGCGCACCTGTCGGCGCAGGGCATGGAAATAGTTGGCCGGCTGCGTGATGTTGCAAACCTGCCAGTTATCCTCAGCCGAGGCTTGGAGATAACGCTCCAAACGGGCGGAGGAATGCTCCGGCCCCTGACCCTCATAACCGTGCGGCAACAGCATTACCAGACCACACATACGCAGCCACTTTGCCTCACCGGACGAGATGAACTGATCGATGATCACCTGCGCACC
>Ga0136554_1001010_pt1 | contig 11095 bp, 9 predicted proteins | sample AntRauTorckE5431_FD_104637 | JGI IMG/M metagenome (GOLD analysis project Ga0136554, IMG submission 104637) | Saline lake microbial communities from Rauer Islands, Antarctica - Metagenome Torckler E5 #431 | ecosystem: Environmental > Aquatic > Non-marine Saline and Alkaline > Saline | place...
AGGGCCTGCCATTGTTCTGGGGTTCGGTGTTGTCTCATGGGGGTAACCTCGTGCTGGGGAATGTGAGGTTACTGTAGAGAGAAACTCATCGGGGTGGCAGGACGTCCTAGAATGACCGGTTACGAGTTGGCGGCATTTTTCGGCTCTTTCATACGTATGGGTTTAGCCATTCGTATTCCTTCACGTGCCGCGCGATTTCGCCTGCGTACCATGAGCCTTCAGCTTCCAATGCCGCAAGATCGGGCAGCGCCCCTTCGGCTTCTTTCATTGCGAGGATAAACGCCGCGAATTCTCGGATTGAGATATCGACCTCGTGTGACCGAATGATCTCACGCAGCATTGCTTCCACATTTGGAAGCGACGATACGATTGCCTCAACAGACTGCCCCAGTGTTCCCCGGCCGATCTGCTCTTCTGGATCAATAAAGGAGAGCAGCTTAATGACTTGCTCTACACCGAATCGTGCAAATAAACCACGCGCGTATGCCCGTGTTTCCTTTGATGGCGCTTCTCCATGGTAGAAAATGTCGCCATGCCCGGGAATATGCGCAAGCCAATACAGGAGCACCGGGGGGATATCGGCTGTCGGTCTTTCGATAAACGTGCGAACTAGCTCATCCCAAACCGTTGTCTTATTAGAAAAACGTCGGAACAAGACTAGCAGCCCAAGATAGATCTCCGATGGCTCCTGTGAATGGGCTAGCGTGAGCGCTTCCTCGAAACCCAACACGGGTATTTTTCCAACCACCGCAGGCACAAACAAATTTCTGAATGCGGCCGCGTTGAACTTATTTGCTTTTGTGACTGGAAATCGAATTACTGTCGCCTTTGGGTTTGCTTTTAAATAATGCTTGATATTGATCCAATAGGCTGTTTGTACCGCGGGCACATAGACTAGCCCGAAAACGGGTAATGGGTATCGGCTCCAATAGGTTCGGTGGCTTCCGATTGGGAACGCACACTCCTTAGCTTCGTGCGTGTAATAGGATGCACCAGATTTGATCTGGACCGCGATCTGCTTGTTTAACGGGTGCCCGTCCTCTATGAACTCAAGAATTGCATCTATTTCGAGATCGTTCTCCTGTTCTATTTTGAGGAATAGCGATCCACCGCTCTCAACTACGCCACGGACGAAGTTAATGCCTTCTTTTGCCGTAATGGCAGATTGTATGTAGCTAGGCATATTCTCTCCATGAAGCCGAACGCTAGCCGCCCGCCACGCGGGTGGCGATGCTTGATGGCCTTGTTATAAAGATTTACCAATGTCTCGTTAATGAGGCATCGTCTTTTACAAAATTATCGGCATACCTATTTAAAGCCTTTAGCGCTGCTTCTCTGTTCCCAGGCTCTGTAATAAAAATAGCCACACAATTACCCCAAGGCTCATTTAATTCCACAGAGTCATAGTATGGCCCATCGAAGTCTTCTGGATATTTATCGCCTTCTGGATCGTTGTTTAGGGCATTCACATACTGCCTTACATTCTGATGACTGAAAAAATTCAACTCATCAGGTTTACAATCAGTTGCATATCCCTTGGCCTCAATTTCTTCCATAATCTGCCTAGTTGATCCTGGCTTACCACTTCATCTCCTCCTTAACGCTTGTAGCACGTGCGTCCGCGGAATGGAGCAGGCGCAACGTAGTGGGCACCGCCGTGCCTGCACTGGTTATGTGCTGGGACTGGTTGCTAGAAACCATAGAAAGAAGAGATTGCACCAGCTAGCATGTTCCCAGCTGCGCCTACACCTATAGCCCAAGAGGCGTTAGCTGCTTTTTCAATCATTTTGCCTATCCAGGCGCTAACATTTTTGCCAAACGATTTTTGATTGTGCTCCTCTGAGCCTTCGTCATCTCTAATAGCTGCTCGTAAACCGTCAATGTCTTTGGCGGCAACATTATGCTTAGCAAGTTCAGAAGCTAAAGATTCAAAGTCATTCACGGAGATGTTGTTTTCTACATGCTGGACATTATTATCACCGATAACAAATGTCGCATTATCCCCTATCACGGTGTGGCTGAAGAGGTCGCTTACATTTTTTTGCCGCGACGCTGCTCTCATCTCTTCGCGGTTGAGTTCCTCTGGCATTCTTTCTGACAGCTCTAGAACAAAGTCCAGCAGTCTGGATTTAACTTCGGTAACTACTTGAACCATCCCGCCGACAGAGTGTTTTCCCCAAGCTCGCTCTACGTTATACCCATTGCCAAGAGCTTCGGAAAGCAAGTGATATATTTCCGGAGCAACGGATATCGAGAGATTTTTATCGTCACATGCGTACCCCTCAAGGACCGCAATACTTTGCATCAAATTGGTTTTCTCTAAATTACTCCTCAATGGCTCCTTAAGGTGAGCAGTTGGCAATATTTGATCGGTGTAGCGATAGGCCCCGTTACTAATATTTCCCATAATAGTCATTGGTATTTTTCTATATTCGGGAAGTGTTTCTGGGTCTTTGTAACCTTGGAGCTCTAGATTGACCCATTCCACTAGCTCCTTTTCACCCAGCCGGTGGAGCAAAACCTTCGTCTTAAAAAGCGCATCGTTGAGACTCCCTCCTTCGGAGCTGAGAATCTCAATAATTTCTTCGATAATTTTCAAGCAACCTCCCTGTGGTAACGCACATAACAGCAATTGGACTCAGATCTCAGTGATTGCGAAAATTTGACCGCTTTATGATTACGGTCTTTTCAAACATTACTGATCAATCCAATGAAACTGTAAATCAACAGCTTAGCCCACGTCTCAAGCCTTTGCCACGTAGCCATTTAACCTCTTGTGATCTGTGCCAACAATAGTATTGAGGCTTCGCCGGGAACCTGATTTGTGAACCATATCACCCACTGGGCCGGGAAGCGTATAACGTAAATTCACAGATTATGGGCTAGGGATCGTCGGTGTCATGCAGGGATCTGTTCGGATGCGCAGAATTTCTCAGTCTCAGCCTGACAACGACCAATTGGATAGATAACGGTCGTTTGTTGGACGCTCCCATAAATCACATGGAAGTTGGGCAATTTAGCATTGTTTAATGCTCAACAATCACGCACAACAAACTATAAGCAGCAAAGGTATCCCGGATGATCGGCGAGAGACTGTTGCCTTCTGCGAAGGCTCCGAGGCAAGTTCAAGAGCGCACCAGGGCGGGGTTATATTTTGCGGTTCATCTGCGTGATAAGATTAGAAGCGACGGAAGCGAAAGCGTTCGAGTGCAGAATAATGCATTTCAGAACGACTTTGAGTGAATCGATCTGGATGAGGGGCGGTGTTGAGTTTATGTACCCAACCTGTACCCAGCCAGAAACGAAAAAGGGCCCACCCGAAGATGCGCCCTAAGTCGTTGAAATCTGGTCGGCGTGGCAGGATTCGAACCTGCGACCCCTTCGTCCCGAACGAAGTGCGCTACCAAGCTGCGCCACACGCCGATTAACGGACGATATTATACGGATACGCGTTTATTTTACCAGTCTCCACCAGATAAAAATGCGTCAGTAAAGTCGCGCAGGTTGTTATAGACGAGCACCTGGGCAGATTCCGCCAGTGGTCGGGTTTGCAGTGCCTGTTCGGTGTCCAGGCCGTTGCCGGTGCGCACCAAAACTGGTTGGCAATCTTCTTTGGCGGCGGCTTCCAGGTCTTTTCGGCTGTCGCCGACCATCACGCTGCCCGCCAGTGTTTTCAAATTGAAATGTCGTTGAATTTGCTGCAGCAGGCCAGGCTCAGGCTTGCGACACGCACAGTGTTCGTTCGGGTGGTGGGGGCAGTAGGCAATGAAATCGATGTGGCCACCGGCAATTCTTAACAGCCGGCCGAGTTTGCGGTGCATGGCGTCTAGCGTATCGCGGTTGTAGTAGCCGCGGGCAATACCGGACTGATTGGTGGCAATAGCAATTCGATGCCCCGCGTTGCACAGGCGAGCAATGGCTTTGACGCTGCCGGGAATGGGGTGCCAGTTGTCCGGCGAGCAGATGTACCCGCCTTCGTACTGGTTGATCACCCCGTCCCGGTCCAGAATGATGAGCACAGCGTTATTGCACCTCTGTCCTGTTAGCTGGCGCTGGGCAGCAGGGAAATATCCGCTACCCGCAGGAACAGATTGCGCAGTCGGTTCAGCAGGGCCAAACGATTGTTGCGTACGGCTTCGTCGTCTGCCATTACCATCACTTCATCGAAGTAGCGGTCCACCGGTTGGTGCAGATTGGCTAGCGAATGCAGCGCGGCTGCGTAGTCACCCTTCTCGAACAGCGGTAGCACGGTGCCGGTCTGATGGTCGACCTGTTCGGCCAGGGCGAGTTCGGCGGCGTCTTGTAGCAGGCTGGCATCGACGGCGTGGTGCACGGTGCTATCGCTTTGTTTGGCCAGAATGTTGGACACTCGTTTATTGGCGGCGGCCAGCGCTCCGGCCTCAGGCAGCTGGCGAAAAGCTTCTACTGCTTTTATCCGGTGGTCGAAATCCAGCGGACGAGTGGGCCGGCGAGCATGAACGGCAAGGTACACTTCGGCGCTGATGCCCTGTTCGTCATAATAGGCGCGGAAGCGTTCCAGCATGTAGTCCACCACACGGGTGGCGGGGTTTCCGGCTGGTAGGTCAGTGAACTGTTGCGCCGCCCAGTCGCAGCAGGTTTGCAGGTCTAAAGGCAACTGCCGCTCGATGATGATGCGTAGCACGCCCAAAGCAGCACGGCGCAGGGCGAACGGGTCACGGGTGCCAGACGGCGGCTGGTTGATGCCAAACAGGCCAACCAGGGAGTCCAGCCGGTCGGCAATGGCCACGGCGCAACCGGTCAGGGTGGTGGGCAGGTTGTCTTTGGCAAAGCGCGGCATGTACTGTTCGTTCAAAGCGCAGGCCACGTCGGCGTGCTCGCCGTCATGGGTGGCGTAGTACTGGCCCATGATGCCTTGCAGATCGGTAAATTCTAGCACCATTTCGGTGATCAGATCAGTTTTCGCCAGCATGGCGGCGCGTTCGGCCAGGGCCGGGTCGCTGCCAATGGCTTGGGCAATATTGCCGGCCAACGCGGCGACGCGCACAGATTTGTCGTAAACGCTGCCCAGCTTATCCTGGAACACGATGGGCTTGAGCCGATCAATGCGCTGATCCAGGCGCTTTTTGCGGTCGGTTTCGTAAAAGAAAGCCGCGTCAGACAGACGCGGGCGAATCACTTTTTCGTTACCGGCAATGACCTGTGATGGATCTTTGCTTTCCAGGTTGGCGACGGTGATGAAAAAGGGCTGCATCTGGCCGTCGTCGTCCACCAGGTGGAAGTACTTCTGGTGTTCTTTCATGGACGAAACAAGCGCTTCAGCAGGTACTTTCAGGAAGCGCTTTTCAAAACGCCCCATCAGCGGCACCGGCCACTCGTTCAGGGCGGTCACTTCGTCCAGCAGGGCTTCATCAATCACGGCAACGCAGTTTTTTTGCTGTGCAAGGGCGTTCACGCCCTTGCGAATCTGCTCCCGACGCTGGGCAAAATCAGCCAGCACGTAGCCTTCCTGACGCAGCACTACTTCGTAGTCGGCCGGGGTAGGAATGATCAGTGATTTTGGGCAGTGGAAGCGGTGGCCACGGGTTTTGTTGCCGGGCCTCAGGCCCATGATCGGGTGATTAATCACCGTGCTGCCATACAGCATGATCAGCCAGTGTACCGGGCGCACAAATTCGGTGCGGTGGGCGCCCCAGCGCATGCGCTTGGGAATTGGCAGCGCGGCCAGTGACTGCTCGATCAACTCTGGCATCAGCTCGGCGGTGGTTCTGCCCTGCTCTACGGTACGGAACACCAGCCAAACGCCTTTGTCGGTTTCCAGGGTGTCGAGGTCGTCGGGGGTAACGCCCAGCGAGGTGGCAAAACCGGTCAGGGCGCGGGTCGGGTTGCCGGCGGCGTCAAACGCGGCCTTTACCGCCGGGCCGCGCTTTTCCACCGGCTTGTCGGGTTGGGCGTGGGCCAGGTCACGAATGCGCAAGGCCAGACGCCGCGGCGCGGCGAAAGGTTCTACCGCGCCAAATTCAATGCCGGCGGCTCGCAGGCCATTGACAATACCTTGAGTGAATGCATCAGACAGCGGTTTCAAGGCTTTTGGCGGCAGTTCTTCGGTGCCCAGTTCAACGAGAAAATCCTGTGTTGCCATCATTATGCCTTACCTTTTTCCTGCTGTGCCTGCTTCGCGTTTTTTGCCTTTTTACCTTTGCCGCCGGCCTTGTTGTTTACCGCGCCTTCTATTTTGTTTGCGGCTTTTGCTTCGGCGGCTTCGGCCGCGGCCAATACTTCCGCGCGAATGCTGTCGCAGGCCAGCGGGAAGCCAATCTTGCGGCGGCTGTCGAAGTACGATTGGGCCACAGCTCGCGACAGGGTGCGTACTCGCAGAATGTAACGCTGACGCTCAGTGACCGAAATAGCGTGGCGGGCGTCCAGCAGATTAAAGGTGTGGGAGGCTTTCAGTACCTGCTCGTAAGCAGGCAGCGGCAGACCGGCTTCGATGAGCTTGGCGCTTTCGCGTTCGTACACGTCAAAGCTGTAGAACAGAAATTCGGTGTCAGCGTAGTCGAAATTGTAGGTGGACATTTCCACCTCTTGCTGGAGAAACACGTCGCCGTAGGTCACAACGCCGTTGGGGCCCTCGGTCCACACCAGGTCGTACACGCTGTCAACGCCTTGCAGGTACATGGCAATGCGTTCAAGGCCGTAGGTTAGCTCGCCGGTGACCGGGTAACATTCCAGACCGCCAATCTGCTGAAAGTAGGTAAATTGGGTGACTTCCATCCCGTTCAGCCAGATTTCCCAGCCCAGACCCCAGGCGCCCAGTGTGGGCGACTCCCAGTTGTCTTCCACAAAGCGGATGTCGTGAACCAGCGGGTCCAGTCCCAGTGCTTTTAGAGAATCCAGGTAGAGTTCTTGCATGTCGTCTGGCGACGGCTTCAACACCACTTGAAACTGATAATAGTGCTGCAGACGGTTGGGGTTTTCGCCGTAGCGGCCGTCGGTAGGTCGGCGGCTTGGCTGCACATAGGCGGCGTTCCAGCTTTCTGGGCCTATGGCGCGCAAGAAAGTGGCGGGGTGAAAAGTGCCAGCGCCCACTTCCATGTCCAGCGGCTGCAAAATAACGCAGCCGTGCTTTGCCCAGAATGTCTGCAGCTCCAGGATCAGCCCTTGAAAGGTGTTGATGTGTGGCCTGGGGGTGTTCGTTGCCTTGTCTGTCACGACGATTGCCTGCTGTTCAGTCTGTGTGTGGTCCAGGCGCCCTATTTTGCTGATGGACACGCTGAAAACAGAAAATTATACGCTGGTTACGCCAGCATTTCTAAAGGCAGATCAGAAAAAGGTCAGTCCTACTTGGAACAGTTTTTCCACCTCGTTGATTCGCGACTTGTCGACCAAGAACAGGATAACGTGATCGTCTGGTTGCACCCGCAGGTGGTCGTGAGCGATCAGCACCTCGTTGTGGCGCACAATCGCCCCGATTGTCGTGCCTTCGGGCAGGTTGATTTCGTCCAGTCGCCGGCCGACCACTTTTGATGAGCGGTGGTCGCCGTGGGCAATGGCTTCGATAGCTTCAGCGGCACCGCGGCGCAGCGAATGCACGTTCACCACGTCGCCGCGGCGAACGTGGGTGAGCAGGCTGCCGATGGTGGTTTGCTGGGGCGATATAGCAACGTCTATTTCACCGCCCTGAATCAGATCCACATAATCCGGGTTGTTGATCAAGGTGAGTACTTTGCGAGCGCCCAGGCGTTTGGCCAGCAAGGAAGCCATAATGTTGGCTTCGTCGTCATTGGTCACGGCGCAAAATACGTCGGTGCTCTCGATGTTTTCTTCCAGCAATATGTTTTTGTCGGCGGCGTTGCCTTCCAGCACCACGGTTTTGCGCAGATTCTCCGACAGCATGATGCAGCGCTCGTGGTTGCGCTCCAGCAGTTTTACCTGATAACGGCCTTCCAGGGTCTGCGCCAGGCGTTGGCCGATGTTGCCGCCACCGCAAATGAAGATACGTTTGTAGGGTTTCTCCAGCGGTTGCAATTCGCTCATCACCGAGCGGATATGGTTGGCGTCGGCAATGAAGAACACTTCGTCGCCGTCTTCAATCACCGTGTCGCCTCTGGGCATGATGGCGCGGTCTTTGCGGAAGATCGCGGCTACCCGGGTTTCAATGCGCGGCATGTGGGTGCGCAGGTAACCCAGTTCCTGGCCCACCAGCGGCCCGCCTTTGATGGCGCGAATAGCCACCAGCCTGGTGCGGCCTTTGGAAAACTCCAACACCTGCAGCGCGCCAGGGTTTTCAATAAGCCGGGTGATGTAGCGGGTAACCAGCTGTTCCGGACTGATCAATACGTTAATCGGAAAGCCGTTGGGGTTTTCATTGGCTTTGCCGGAAAACAGTTCCTGATAGGCAAGATAGGAAGCGGCCCGTACCCGACAGATTTTTGTCGGCGTCTTGAACATGATGCTGGCAATCTGGCAAGCCACCATGTTGGTTTCATCGCTGTTGGTGACCGCGATCAACATGTCGGCGTCTTCGGCGTTGGCTTGTTTTAGAACCGACGGATACGAGGCCTTGCCCTGCACCGTGCGGATGTCGAGTCGGTCCTGCAGTTCGCGCAGGCGGGCGCCATTGCTGTCTATTATGGTGATGTCATTGGCTTCGTTGGCAAGGTTTTCCGCCAGTGAACCACCGACTTGTCCGGCTCCGAGAATCAGAATGTTCATAGCACAGGTTTCTCCAGAACGGCGTAGAAAAAGCCATCGTGCCCGTTGTTCAGTGGCAGTAGTTGGCGCCCGGCGGGCATGGTGCGACCCCACAAGGCCTCACTCGTAATCAGTTCAGCGTCGGTCTGTTGTTTGCAGAAACGCTGCACAATGCGATGGTTTTCCTGTGGAAACACCGAGCAGGTGGCGTATACGAGGCGTCCACCCGGTTGCAGTATGCGCCACATAGCCGTTAACAGAGCCAGCTGGATTTGCGCCAGCGGTACTACGTCGGATTCACGCCGCAGCAATTTTATGTCGGGGTGGCGGCGAATCACGCCGCTGGCGCTACAGGGCACGTCCAGCAATATACGGTCAAATGGCCGGTGGTCCCACCATTGATCGATATTGGCGGCGTCGGCTTGAAGCAGGCTGGCGTGCAGGTCCAGTCGGTCGAGATTTTCCTGCACTCGCGGCAAACGCTGGGCGGACTCGTCAATAGCGACGACCTCCGCTGCCTGGGGGCAACTTTCCAGTATGGCGCAGGTTTTGCCGCCGGGGGCGGCGCAGGCGTCTAGAATGCGTTGGCCGGGGGCCAGGTCCAACAGGGTCGTACACAGCTGAGCGGCTTCGTCTTGCACGCTGACGGCGCCTTCGGCAAACCACGGCAGTGCGTCCACCGGTACCGGCCGCGCCAGTTGAATGCCGTGTGGCGCAAAGCGCGTAACGCTGGCGTCAATGCCGGCGTCTAGCAGCTGTTGCAGGTATTCGTCGCGGCTGAAACGCAGCGCATTTACCCGCAGTGTCATTGGCGCCTGGGTGTTGTTGGCATCAACAATGGCTTGCCAGTCATCAGGCCAGTTGTGGCGCAGTTTTTCGACCATCCAGCCGGGGTGGCTGTAATGGCTTGTGTCTTTGATCGCCGCCGGTGCGCCTTCACGTTCGGCGCTGCGCAGCACGCCGTTCACCAAGCCTGTCAGGTGCGGTTTGTCCATATCGCGGCAGGCTTCTACGGTTTCGTTCAGCACCGCGTAAGCTGCTTGCTGGCTGAAGCGCAGTTGAAACAGCGCCACCAACATCAGGTGATGCACCCCTCGATCGTGACTTTTCAAGGGTTTTTTCATGCGCCCCTGAAGCTCATCATCAAGCCTGTGAAACCAGCGGCAGGTGCCATAGCATAGGGCTTGCAGTTGTGGCCGCAGATTCAGCGGCAGGCGCAGCAGCGAAGGCGGTAAGCACTGCGACAGCGACTGGCCCTGTTCTACCGACAGCAAAACCTCTGCGGCAACGGTGCGTAATGGGGCGTGCGATTGCATGTTATTGCAGCTCCTGGCCGGGCAGCAGAATCTGTTTGCCACCGTTTATCAGGTCGTTCACGCTTTGCGCACGTGCGCCGGGCAGCTGTACCTGGCTGACTCGCAGAACGCCTTCGCCGCAGGCGACATCAATGCCCTCACGCTGGCGCGTTAAAACGGTACCGGGACAGGCCTTTTTGCCACTTTGCTCTCGTTTGTGCTTTTGGGCCTGAGCCAGGTGTAAGCGAATACGCTGGTCGCCCAGATTGGTAAAGGTGCCAGGCCAAGGGTTAAATGCGCGAATGAGCCGTTCGATGCTTTGAGCATCGCGGCGCCAATCAATCTGGCCTTCTTGCTTTGTCAGCTTGTGGGCGTAACAGGCTTGTTCATTTTGCTGTGCCTGTGGTTTCAGCGTGTTCTGCTCCAGCAGTTGCAGCGCGTCTACAATAGCCTTGCCGCCCAGATCTGCCAGCCGGTCGTGCAGGCTGCCGCCGGTGTCTTCAGGGTGAATGGGAGTAGACACTTTCCGCAGCATGGCGCCGGTGTCCAGGCCTTCAGTCATCTGCATAATCGTTATGCCGCTCTCAGGGTCGCCTGCAGCGATAGCACGTTGAATGGGCGCCGCGCCACGCCAGCGGGGTAACAAAGACGCGTGAATATTCAGGCAGCCATGAACCGGAATAGACAATACCGAGGCCGGCAGAATCAAGCCATAAGCAGCAACAATCATCACGTCTGGCTGAAAGTCGGCCAACTGCTGGCGGGCGTCTTCCTTTTTGAAGTTGTCAGGCTGAAAAACCGCGATGCCAGCGTCCAGCGCCGCTTGTTTTACCGGCCCCGGGAGCAGTTTGCGGCCACGGCCCGCTGGCCGGTCTGGCTGGCTGTACACACCCACCACGTTGTATTTGGCGGCAAGTAAGGCTTTTAGGGCAATGGCGGCAAAATCAGGGGTTCCGGCAAAAACAATACGCACAGTTTCTGGCTCTCTGTTGGACTTTTCGTCGAATTCTCAGTCGGGTTCTTTGATTCATTCAATACGAAAAGACCGGACGCAAAGGTCCGGTCACAAGTTTATGGCTGTTTTGGCACCAAGACCACATTGGTCGATGCTGGTCGATGCTGGTCGA
>Ga0136554_1001011_pt1 | contig 11093 bp, 13 predicted proteins | sample AntRauTorckE5431_FD_104637 | JGI IMG/M metagenome (GOLD analysis project Ga0136554, IMG submission 104637) | Saline lake microbial communities from Rauer Islands, Antarctica - Metagenome Torckler E5 #431 | ecosystem: Environmental > Aquatic > Non-marine Saline and Alkaline > Saline | place...
ACAGTTGCGTAAGGCAGCATGTGCAAACAATACCCCAAAGCGAGTGCCCCCGGCCCTAAGCCCCAGGTGCCACCACGACTGCTGCTCTGCTCAGCTATCCTGTCGTGAGACTTCTTGCTGTCAACGGCAATGCCATCAGTCGAGGATCTGCTCTCGCTGTTTCTACTGGTGCTGCTGCTGTTGCTATTGCTGCTATGGTTGCCGCCATTGCGACTACTTGTTTCTCTACTTGCCATACTTGTACCCCATGAACTTTGCCACCAGCACCATGCTTCACTCGGTATTCGGCTAGTTGCTTTCAGTACTGCAGTACCCACAGCCAGGGTGGCAAGCCAGCAAATTAGAGGGCTCGGCAAGAAGTACACGCCACTGCAGTCGTCGCTGAGGCCCGCTTTCTGCTGGGTGAAGAGGCCGTGCAGCACGCCGCGGTACGCAACTGGCCACCCCCAAAGGGGGCCGTGGCTGGGGTGGCTGTTGGGGAGCCGGGGCACGTTGAGCTCGTACCGGTCCAGCAACAGGTAGTAGTACAACTGTAGGGGAAGGTAAGTGCACACGAGAGCACTAGATTAGGAGATAGGTCAAAGAATTGCACCGTGTTTGCAGTGGGTGTAAACGTGCAAACAGAACGCGCGCAAGCTTGTGCTTGAAGTAGGAAAGCTTGGTAGGGCCAGCACGCTCACTACTGGAAGAGAATACCATGTACCTGTTCCATGGTAAACTCTGCCATGCGTGCCCACACACTGCAGCTCAAATCATTGCTCGCGTCGCTGCAGTCGTAATTGAGGGACAACAGAAGCTGTTCGGCCAGCCCATCCAGCCAAGACAGACTGCTGCTGCTGCTGCCACTTCCGTTAGACGAGGAGGATTCCGCAGCCAGATGCTTCTTCGTGAGGGCAAATGCTGCATACGAACCTTCTTCCTTGGGTTTCAGCGGCAAGAGCGAAAAGTGCCACACCAGTAGACCTATGTAGGTAGCGCACGTTATCACCGCGAGCCCAACCACGAGGGCAGCAGCGAACCAGCACACTTCCGACTGAGTGGCTGCCGCTCCCAGCGGAGTGGCGCCTCGGCGACCAGCGTCTACGCACGCAAGCACGAGGCAAGCGGCGCACCAAATCGCAGTGGGCAGTGCTACCCCGAACTTGGAGGCCAAAGCGCAGCCTAACGCAACCCCGTCGAGAGCTAGCAGGGCTAGCATCTGAAGCCAGCGCCACAGATAAGACGAGCTATTGAATTCTTCTTCGCCGCGAGTGGCACTTGAGGAAGCCTCTGAAGAGCTTGAGCTATCCTGCTTTGGTGCTCCTAGATCAGGAGCACCCTGGTAAGGGGTAGTGCTGGTCGAATCGCTAACACAACGAAGAAGCCTAGCGTGCAGGTTAACGACAAGAGCTACGCACGCTAGTGCGACCATATCCAACAGGTGCACTCTAGAGAGCGCGAAGAACATGGGCTCGCAGGCTACTAAGCTTGCACCGGCTAGAGCCGCGCCCCGCGAAGCACCATGCTGCCGGGCAGCGCCGTAAAAGAGTGGCACAAGCAGGGTGCCAAGCGCACACGGTACACTCCTCATTTGCCACATGTCGCATTCCACCCACGCCATGTCCTTGTTGTACGCACAGTCCGGGGCCCCTAGCAAGACCACTGCCACGTAGTAGTGCAGCAACCGCGCGAGAGGCGGGTGCAAGTCAAAGAACCATTCGCCGTGCTTGTAGTGATGCACAATCACGCCCATGTAGGATTCATCGTAGATGGGCGTTCGAGGCGAATCTAGGCGGTATGCGCGGACGAGCCCAGCAGCTACAGTTACTGCGACCAAGCCAATCCAATGCCACCGCCGGCTACCATCATAGTTGCTCTTGGTCGCAGCTAGTGGCGCCATGGAAGTAGAAAGCCCGTCCAAAAACCAAGTTCTAGCTTGTTTTGTAAAATGCCGTCTAATAATTTAGCTTCTAGTGGCTACTCTGTGTTACAGACTGTATGTACTAATACTAGTAGGTGCGATCTAATGTAGCTAATACGAGACGCCGAGAGACGACTTCTTTATGTAAAAGACTCCGAATTCGTTATTCGTAGTCAAGAAAAGCCAGGAAGGCAGTGGTTTCTACGGGAGGACAAAAGACTTCGCGACACTGCCATGCCGCCATGCTGCCGTGAAGAGCTACGAGCTATGAGCTATGAGCCATGAAGCCATGAGCCATGAGCCACGAAGCCACGCATGAAGCAAAAATTCTTGATGTGAACATAACAGATATTTTAATCTTGGTATCAAATTAGGGATCACTTGTTATCTCGTTGGTTTGCTGTGCGCCTGTGCGCCTCTTTTTCGTTTGCTCTATCTATCTGTGGCTAAGAAGTTGGGAGCGTTAGACAATTTCATTTGTGTCTAGTTCATCGTACTCTCAAGAGAGTGGGATGGCTGAGCCTGCGACTGCCTCTTCGTTCGATTGTGCTGGAGTCATTGATGATGCCATGTTCTATAAGACCAAAGCTCTCTTGGAGGCCATGTCGCTAGCCTCAGAGACAGCCGGGCTTGGTGAATTAACTATTACGACACAGGCGTTGCTAGAGCCGGCTTTCAATGAGCACCTATCAGGCGAAGTGCAGCGGCTGAGAGGCGCTGCTTTTGATCACTCAGATTCAGTGCTAATCATTAAGGTGCGTTTGAATCGGCCATTGATGCAACTTTCTTCAAACGAATTGTAGTTAAGAAGCAATCAAATACTCGAATGGGTCTCTAAAATGATTCACTCAGCTTTCCTTGTCATTCTACGGCGTAGTATATTTGCGTATAGATAAAACCCTCTCCATTCTCAAGTATCATTATTTATGCCTCTTGGTATTTTAGCGTAACATTTCATTCCTCCTCCTCCTCCTCTAGGACGGACAATACTTTGGAGGATACCCAGACCTTGTCAAATACTGCAAATCGACGCACCCTAGCCTCGCATTTCCAACAACGCCAGACAGGGAGTACGACGAAGCTGGCAAACTTGCGCTCTTGTCGGTGCTGCAGGCTTCTGGCCACGCGTACTGCTACATGGACTTCAAAATTGGGGACGAAAAGAAAGGCCGCCGCGTGCTCTTCGAGCTTTACCACAATTTGTGCCCCCGCACGTGCGAAAACTTCCAAGCGCTGTGCAGCGGCACGGGCAAACTCAAGTACAAAGGGTCGGTGGTGCACCGGTGCGTGCCTGGTGGGTGGGTCGCAGGGGGCGACGTGGTGTCGGGCAAAGGCAACGACGGAGGCTCCGTCTTTGGCGAGACGTTCGAAGACGAAACGTTTGCCGTCAAGTTTGACGCGCCGGGCATCCTCGCCATGGCGTCGAAGGGGGCGCACACCAATGGGAGCCAGTGGTTCGTGACTGTGGCGCCGCTGCCGTGGCTCAACACTAAAGCAGTGGCGTTTGGGCGAGTGGTGCGCGGCATCAAGCACTTTCAGACCATCAACGCAGTTGAATGCGTGAACGAGCGGCCTGAAGACCCGATAAAAGTGGACAAGTGCGGCCAGGTGGACCTCACCTCAGTATTTGACTTGAAGTTTTAAGCAGCCCCAATACGGGCGATAATTTTGCATAGGGAGTGGGCTTCGAGTTCAGGGCGTTGATCTCGATTTCGATTGTCTAAAAGTCTAATCAAATAACCGAATATTAAAATCAAAGAACAAAAGAACAAGGTAAGGTCTTAGATTAAAGGAAATCGAGCTCGCAGATTAAATCCAGTTCAACGAACTCCGCATTTGGCGGTTTTAGATGCCCTCGAAGAGCAATCCCGTACAAAAGCAGTAAACGGTAAACGAGAAACGAGGTGAGACCACACGGGGCCACGGAAGTGTGCGATTTTTTAATTCGAGTTCAATTGGGTTCGAAGTTTGAAGCTGGAAATATGTCCCATTGTTCCTGCGTCTCGGCAGCACATATATGTGAGAGGACTTCTTAATAGGAACTACAGTGGAAATTTATTTCAAGAGGGAAAGGAAATGCAGACGAATAAGAAAGAGATACAGGGCACGCAACACGCAAGGCCGTCTTTTATTTTCCCCTCTTTATAATGGTTGTTGTACTTAGAGCTCCATCAGTAGCATCCTGAGCGATTCCATCTCAGGCTTAGAATTGCCGCTGGTAACTTCGTCTCTTGACTTAAGTTTGCGAGCTTGAACAGATTTCTTGGCCCTGGGAGGAGGCGCGGCTGCATCGCTTTTCTTGGCCACTTCACCTTTCGTTGCTTTACTCGATGCTGCATGCTTAGGTTGCTTCGGGTTCCTCACCCCTTCCTTGGCTGCCTTCTTGGTTTCAGCAGTCGGTGAAGGTGCGGTAGAGCGCGCATTTTTGCTGGTCTTGCCTTTGAGTGGCACTGAGGAGGTTATCGGAAACTTCTTAGCTTTCGCTGCTGGTGTGGTAGCGGACGCAGTTGCTTTGGCTTTTCCTTGACTTTTGTTTGATGACTCAGTTGAACCAGCGAGGGGTTGGTTGCTGCTCTTGAAAGCAGGTGCTCTGTTCTTTGAAGACTGAGAAGTCGATGCAGTCGCAGCAACAACAGCAGTAGGTTGTTTCTTATTCCCAACTTCGGGAGTCGTTGCCCTGACGGCAGCTTTCGATTTCTTGTTGACTTTCCGAGCATTTGAGGGTGCATGCGTTTTCGAGTCAGAAGCCACCTTGTTTTCCATGAAAGACTCGAAAACGTTGTGAACGTCACTGCGGCGCGCCGTGCTCTTGAGAATCAAAGTCTTGGGTTTTGCTGCTACTGCTGCTGCTTTGTTGGCTACTTGCTGGAAGATTTCAGGATGTTCCAATTTTAGTGCCTTGAACTTTGCCTCTTGGCGCCGCCGGCGGTCTCTTCGTGGTGTATTTGCGTCTCCAAAAATTGATACAGGTGGCTTCAAAGTCGCTATTGCTGGTGACGTTGCAGATTGTTGCAGCTTGAGCTCGGTACCACCTTTCGCGTTTGCGATGACACCCTTCTTCTTACCTGGCTGCTGTACCTTAGATTTGGTAGGCAGTTGGTTGTCAGGTTTTACCGTCTTCTTAGCTAGAGTATGTTTCAGAGAGGGCTCAGCTCTAGCTTTAACTGAGTCAGCCGCCTTCTTCGCCTTGGGCTTTTGTTTCACGGCCGGCTCAAGAATGGCATTTGCGCTTTTGCTCGCACTTTTTTTAGTTGACCCTTGAACCATGATTGAAGCTCTAGCAGTCTCGATTATGATGTCCGAGTGTTTCATTGAAGCAATATCTTTCATTTTGGATCTATCATCGGCAAATCGAACAATCAATCTTTTCGAGCCTACGCTTTGCGAGCCGCTACCGTGCAGTGCAGCCTTCGCAGCGATTGCATCCTCTACCGAAGATGTCTGCACGAAGGCGTACGCGCCGTTCGATGTGTGGCGTCTATTAACATTCAGCACATCAGCATGTTCTGAGAACAGTTCCTGCAGAGTCAAGGATGTTGCTTTCATCCCAAACCGTGTCACAAACAGGTTCCGCGTTGCCTCACCCTCTTTCTGTTTGGTTGAGAAGGCAGGCCCACAACGAGTGAAGAGGCTCGACCCACCGCTCAGTTTATTGGCAGCGATAGGTACAGGAGGCATCCATGCCACCACCATGTGAACATGGGCAACGAAGAGAAGAGCTCTGACGGGCGCCATCGAACACATGTTCCTTCGCGTCAAAGTCAACTTCGTCTTCTTGTGTCTTCTTGTGCGTGCGTGTTGCTGCAAGTTCGTTTCAAATGTCCGACCACCCTTGGTCCGACGTCCACGTCAATAATTATCCCCCTGTACTAGCTTGTTTCCTCGACGGTTTGGGACGAAATCGAGAGTCGAGTCGCGAGGTTGCGAAGATGCTAGCCAATTGAATGGCGCAAAAGCAGACGACATACATACTTCAGGCGTGCCTGCTGCTGTGCTTGGCCGTTCCTGCAGCACCTGTGCTAGAATCTTGGCATTACAGAGCTGTGCGGGCGCGTAGTGTCGAAGACTGCACCGCGGAATGTGACGAAGACGACAAGTGCCGGACATGGATTTACAATGTAGATACACGCGAGTGCCGGCTAAACGAGTACATTCACACTGCTAAGAACATTCACGTAGCTCGCGACACTGGTATCATCTATGTATCTGGCGTCAAACACGGCAAGAAACGTCTTCGGGTACGTAAAGCAACACGTTCTCTAAGTAGAAAACATCAGAAAGGCACCATGCAACGCGTGGGTGCAATCATTTGATCTAGCGCGACAACTTGCCTTTTGTACCCAGGCTAGATTTAAATATCTTAATTCGTTTTAGTAACATATAGATCATGTTCGCGGAGGCTCTCATGGCGTATTTTAACCTTAACCACAATTTGAACTGCTTACACATCCTTTGCACCACGCTCTCCTTTCTTACCATGCGTGTGCTAGCATGCGGCTATGATGAACAACCTTGACGCAAGCACTCCAGCTATCTCCGCTAGTCGCCGCCTCGCTGCCAATAATACATCTGCTACTCCAGGCGCTCACGAAGCACAGCAAGGATATTCTGAGCCTGATCCCTGGGGTGACCTTAACCAATGGCTCTCAGCCAACGGCATTCAAAAGGTGCCGTCTCCAGACATTGGAGCTGGTGGGTCTGTTCCGGGTGCAGAGGCGACCGTTCGCCCTTGGCAGGATTATGCTCGAGGGAAAGATGACCTCCACTCGCTTTGCGTAGCGTTTGGGGTGCCGGCATTCGAGGAAGGGCTCCGGGAGCACGCGAAGGTAGGGCAAGGGCTTCTTTCTGAGGTTGGCAAGCAAGGCATGTGTGCACATGTGTGAAAGAGAGAATCAGCACGTAGGTAAAATGAGATGCATTTCACTGTTCCGTCGTTTGAACAATCTTTAGGGTGGCACCGTCAAGCACATTTTTGCGATTGGTCGAGAAGGCGTAGCAGCAGCAGGCGTGCCCAAGACCCCCGGCCACAAACTGTGGCGAGCCGTGGTTGAAGCAGCAACAGTGACGGATGCTGACGAATCAACGATAGAGACGCCAACTACAAAGGGAGGTGTGCCAGGGTCGGTCTCGCATACCGAACCGATCAGTAGCTTTAGCAGTGGTAGTAGTCGTGAGAGCACAGCAGGGAGATCGTCGAGAGGAAGGCTGGTTCGGGGCGTTGGTGATGCACGGCTGAGGGCGGCCAGAGCTGTATTGGATACAAGCGGGCCTTTCGCCTGGGAGCGCGGGTCTTGGCGCAGCCCTGTCACCAATGCGTGTGCACTGCTCAAGGAGCTCCTGCCAAGCAACTCATTACCAGAGGGAACTGGTGACTTAGGTAGCAGCAGTAGCAGTAGCAGTAGTGGCAGTAGTAAGGGTGCGGTTGAGGTATGGCCAGAGCCACCAATGGCCAAGGTGCTGCGCAGCTGCCCTAATATGGCAACGTGCTTGAAGTACGGCGAAGTTGCCAGCGAGGGCCGAAGCAAAGGGTGCGTGTTGTACTCGAATCTCTCTTTGACTGTGCGCGTGAGCGGGATTATGTTACCGTGACTTGTACGTGGTCGTTTCATCTTTACTTCTCATTGCCGTACGCTCTCACATTGCTCTTGCTTGCCTTTCTTTTTATCTAGAGAGCGAATATTAGACGATTCTTCCATCGAAGACGTAACGTCCCTCTTCGCTAATGCGTCCAAAATTGAGGTACGAGATTGCTGGTTGGATTCCAACATTACTCGCGCTTGTATGTTTTGCATGTACATCTGTGTCCTACACGATCTTGTATTTGTCTGAGATACTCTCTGTCCTTCTCTTTCCTCTTTGTTTTTCTCGCCAGGGCGCGAAAAGCCTCTGTTTTCGGGTTCCCGGTGCCTTCGAAGTGAAGCAAGCGAGTGGGAAAGTGGTTCCAGTGCCCGACGACAAGACCCTCATGTGCGCGAGGAAGCACGGCGGCGTCCCCTGCTGCAGCGGAGAGTGGCGCACCGACAGCACCCGCGTGGTAAGAACTATGAAAATTGGCTTTCCTCATACTCTTGGGTAGGAAATGCCCCGAAAATTGTGGCCCTCTCTTTTCTTCTTACAATGAAGTGGTAACAGTGTTCTGATGACAATCATGCATGCTTACTTACTTCCACAGGTGCCAGGACAGCGGCCGATGTGCACTGCTTGTTTGCCGCATTTCATTGCGCTAGGCCCCGAAAAGACAGGCACCACGGACTTGTACAACAAAATGAGCAAGCTTGATGGTGTTGTGCCAGCGGCAAGGAAGGAAACTGGCTGGTGAGCGTGCACGGATGATGATGATGACGATGATGATGATGACGATGGTTGCTCTCCCTCTTGATCTGATTTGTCTCTTAGGCCGATTTCCTTCTTTTTCTTCTTTTTCTTTTTCTTCTTCTTGTTTCCTTCTCTTGAATTATTTCCCTGTTTCCGTCACTGTCTTTCTTAATTTCCTACACGGCACTTGTTTAGGTGGACTGAGAACATCGTCTCCTCGCCCCACCACATCAGCATCGCAGGCTATGGGATCAAGTACTTCAAAGAACTCGACAACGCAATGGCTTCGGTAAGTCTAAGAATAGAAGTAAAATAGAATAGAACGAGACTGGTGGGCTAAAGCTGTGCTCCAAAAGTAATGAAATGTAATCATTTGTACCTGAAATTCGTGTACTTCTATTGCAACAATATAAGTTCTTAATATTAGTTTATTTGTTTTTCGCTTGACTTTCGTTATAACTCAACGGATCGTCAAGATGAGTTCTACCACATGTGCAGAGGAAGGAGGAGGCAGCCGTAGTCAAAGTATAGCTCCAAAGTACTCCACGAGTGCAGCAAGAGGCGAGCTTTGGGGCCGCAGACGGCGGAGTTTGTTAAGGAGTCACGAGCACAAGAGCGCGAGTAGCGTGTTAGCTCACATCGGAAAGAAAGCTTCTGGCCAAAGGAAGGGCACAGACCGAGATCGCGGTGGAGAACGTGGCGAAGAAGAAGAAGAAGATAGAGGCGGTGGGGTAGAAGCCACGACTGATCTATCAACCGCCAGCACCAGCTGCAGTGGTAATGGTGGAGGTGGCACGTGTAGCTTGATTACTGGTGAAGCAACCCCAGCGATGTTGTACTGGGAGCACAAGGGCCTAAGCTTGCTGCCGAGATGGCTCGCTTGCGTGCACCCAACTGTCAAGCTCATTGTGACCCTGCGTGACCCAGTGCAGGTATTTGTGGATTTGGATGGATGAGCTTGATGCAAGACTCTTTGCTTGCTTTAAGGATTTGAAATGTGTGATGCTTCCTACTTCACTTGTTTCATTGTTTCACCATTTTCTGCAACTTTGCCTTCTCGTTTTCCCCTTCATTTTCCTACTTTAATCTATTTGCCTCTGCTAAACGCATCCAGCGCACCTACAGCGACTTTCACTTTTTCGGCCGTCTTCAAGCGGCCAAGGGCACTGCGGTATTGTATTGGATTTTCAATAGTATAAGAATAGTTAAGGTTGCTTCTGTGAACTTCGCTTTTAGTTTATTTGTCTATTCTTGATCTGCACGTGCTTTCTTTCGAAAATACGCATCCTCAAAAGGTACTGTATCAATTTATTCTCTTCGTTTGTATTGACTCGCTGTTCCTACCTACGTACTGTATAAGGCTGGCCTGAAGACTCTCATGGGCAGTGGGATGTCCAAAGAAGCAGCGCAAGTGGCCTACATCCAAAGTTTAAACAACCCCAACACCTTTGACAAAACCATGCGGAAAGAAATTGCCGAACTCGAACGGTAATTGAGACACAACTTCTGATCAAGGTCTTGCTCTGTTCTCAAGTATTACTACAACTTTGCCTCTGTAACTTGGTTCCTTCAATTTTCAACCTTCTTCTCTCTCCTCATGTGCATTCAACCACCACCACGGACAGGTGTTTTGCCCACGACCACATCACCGGTCAGGTTTATTGGGCTCCGCCTCCATCGAATGGCAGAATTGCGTGGGACTGCGAGGTGCGAAAGTTTGATTACTTCTTTGCTTTGCTTTGCTTGTTTTGTATTGAAGTCTCTTGTGATTCTCATTCTAACTTTGAATACTATTGCCGACACACATAAACTCTCATTGCCCAGGACATTCGCAAGGATCAGCTCTGGGTTCTCGGGTCCTTATCAAAGCGCTTGCCCGGCCGTTTACTCATGTCCTTGTACCCCATGCACCTCGCGAGATGGCTCCAGTACTTTCCATGCCAACAGCTCCTGCTTGTCAAGAGCGATGGGTCTTTTGGCGAAAGAGGTGTGCACATTGGAAAATTTACTTTCTCTTCGAGCAATGGAAAATTGAACCTTGTGTTTTGTACCATCTTGATAAACTGATTTATTCTTCCTTTTTTTTTCACATTTCTTGATTCCTCGTGCCTTCATTACTTCTTCCTTTTTTTCTCCTTTTCTTTTCCCCTTGCTACCATATTAGTGCTTCGCCCCATCGCCCAGTTCATCGGCGTGTCGGAAGATTCCGCGGTTCGTGCAGCTGCTGCAGAGGCCGTAAGACCGGAGCAATTCACTTACAACCATGAAGCCAACGCGCTGAGCCAATTAGCCAACGGAGGGAAAACGGTAAGTGTAGCCAAGAAGTATGAGCGCGCAATACCAAACTGAGCACATTCACAAGAAAGGAGTGTAGAGTAATTAGTGCAACAAGCCTCTATGAAGAATGGTGTACTTGCTTTTTCGACCTGCTTTTTTTTTGGGGTACTATTACAATAGGACAGTGGCGAAGAGCGCACATTGTTTCAATTGAACAGCCGTCCTCTGTCTATCTCATCTCAATGCCCCTGCTCTCACCCCCCGTTCTTCTCTCTTTTGTTCGGGCACAGGTTATTAAGCCCCCGCCCATGCTGAACGGGACTCGAGTGGCCTTGCAGGCGTTCTTTGAAGCTCACTGGAGTGCGCGCTTTCAAGATCCGATCCACCAGAAGGAACCCTGTGCAAATACGCACGTCTAAGCTCACCTACTAAAGAACGCGCGTCTCACTCAAGCCCACAGAATGGTGACGATTTCTTCCTATTATTAAATTCGGAATGCGGAATGAGGGTTCGGTTTTGGTGCTGTGCATATTTTTTCTGTTCAGCTGCGTGCCTAGTCCATGGAAAAGATTACCAACCGAGCTCCCATCCAAGTGGGCAT
>Ga0136554_1001013_pt1 | contig 11072 bp, 8 predicted proteins | sample AntRauTorckE5431_FD_104637 | JGI IMG/M metagenome (GOLD analysis project Ga0136554, IMG submission 104637) | Saline lake microbial communities from Rauer Islands, Antarctica - Metagenome Torckler E5 #431 | ecosystem: Environmental > Aquatic > Non-marine Saline and Alkaline > Saline | place...
GACCTCTACCACCGCTCCACTATGGAGTTTGTGATCAATACGATTTCTACGATTGTTAACGATACCATAATGTGCACGTCTGCCTAAAGAAGTGTGTATCTTGTAGGCAAGGTCTAAGATAGTGGAGTCTTTAGGCAAGATAATAATCCTATTTTTAGGAGTGATGACGTAGATACTATTAGGCTTAAAATGAGTATTACTCGACTCAAGATCGTCTCTGAGTATTTGTAAGTTACGGAGCATAGAGCTTCCCACGGTGTGCTGTTCTCTATGTTTGTATAGGTGATGAGAAGCCCTGCCCTGAGCAGCGTCCATGTACATCTGTTTAGTAGTTATTTGTACTTCTAGTATTAATCCGTAAGGGCCTAACAGAGTTGTGTGCAGAGCCTGGTAGCCGTTGGGCTTCGGGTTACCAATGTAATCTTTAAAATAACCCATGATAGGCGTAAATAAAGAATGCAGCTTTCCCAGGATCACATAACATTCATCGGCAGTGTCTAAGATCATGCGATAAGCATATATATCTTTCATGGCCTCAAAGGGGAGCTGTCCTCGATACATCTTACGGTAGATACTATAGGGCTTCTTTATCCTACCCGTGATTTGGTGAGAAACACAGTTTACAGCAGACCTTAAATACTTCTGAAATACTAAAATGATGCAATCAAGAGTGAGCTGGTTACCAGCTAGCTTTTTTGCCAGCTCCTCAGTAACAATTCTATACCTTACCGGATATAAGATCTTAAAAGCTCTGTCTTCCAACTCTTCCTTTATAAGGTTCAGCCCCAGCTTATAAGCTAGATGACTATAAAAATGAAGAGCAGTGAGAGAAAGGTTCGCTAGATCTTCTCTACCCTCGGGGAAACGTAAAATATGGAGGCACTTAGCTAAAAAGATTAGAATGACCCTCCTGTCCTGTAGAAGGAAAGTCAGCATGTTAATGCTAGCCGTGACGTCTTCATAGGCTTCAGTAATGTACTTAGATTCTTGGCACTCACTCACAATGTTAGCAATGTTAGCTCCATAACGAATGCGGATGCTACTAACAGTTAAAGGACAAATAGAGTTACTCACATAGAGTAAACTGGCGGCTAGTATCTCATAGTCCAAATGCATCTCTGCTAAGATGAAAACAAGACCTACGTTTTTCTGAAAATCTCTGTGACTAATACCATCTCTCTCTAGATACATAGAAAGGACGTCTAGATAGATATTAGCAAACCGTTTTTTGTGTTCGATAGAGATACACAAGGTCATAAGTTCGTGTACTTTACAGTATAGGAAACTCATACTTATTTCACCCTTTGCGCAATAGAGGTAAAGCTGGAGATAGTTTTGTGGGTAAGGGGGTTAATGCAGTTATCCCAAGATAGTTCTTCATTATCCTTAACATATAGGCGCACCCTTTCATATAGGGCAGGTAGTATAGGTTTTAGCCATCTGATGATGATATAGAAATGCTGCAATGAACTGGTACATAACCTCTGTACAGCTTGGGGATCAGTATGAACCAAGTTCCAAGGTTCTAGGTCGGAAAACTGCTTATTAACTATATCGGCTAGGCTTTCTACCTTTTCTATTACCTTATGAAACTTACGTTGCTCATAAGCTTGAGTTATCTCTGCGTGCCTTACTAGGAGTGTGCCTCTGTTATAAGTGTGTATATAGTCAACGTCTAGTTCGTTATTAAAGTAATTCTGAAAGAAGGTACTACTACGGGAGGCAATGTTAACAATCTTACCAATCACAATATGATTGTAGATATGTTTCATCTCTTCGATATCTAGGTTGATATCAGCCATACTCCCAGTGGATCTACGTGCTACAAAAAATCGATATACTTCCGGATCAAAGGAAGTTAGGAACTCTTCGGCTCCCACGTGCTCTTGTACAGCGCCTTTACGAGACTTAGATATTTTTGCAGAATTTATGGACAGAAAGCCATTTACAATAATCTGGGTTGGTAAGCGCCTCCCCGTAGCCTTGAGGATAGCAGCCCAGAATAAAGCGTGAAAGTATTGAATATCTTTGCCCACAAACTGATAGATCTCAGTACGGCTCTCTGGATGCCACACATCATTCTCAGGTACTAATGATATATAAGCTAGAATGGCATCAAACCAGACATAAAAGTACTTATCGGGGTTATCAGGCATACTGATTCCGTAGTAAGGGGCATCTCTAGATATACACCAGTCTTCTAGGGTTTTCTGCTCCCAGAAGGACATAGCCTTTGAAGCCTCGTGAGATAAGTAGGTAGGCATCTCGGTAAATAGATGTTTAAACTGAGACAGCTTGAAGAAGGTATGCTCACTCTCTCTCATGACTGGGGTATGACCACTTAGCATAGACTTAGGCTCTATAAGATCATTATGGCTATAGCTCTTACCGCAAGCTTCACATGCATCCGCATATTGCTGGACAGCCTTACAAAAAGGACAAGTACCTTTGATGAGACGATCACTAAGGAACATCCTTTCTTGCACGTCATAAAACTGAGGCACAGTCTTATTATAGATCAACCCTCGTAACTTCAATTGTTTATATACCTGGTGCACCAACTTCTGATGTTGGGTACTATGCGTATCCCCCCACACATCAAACTTTATCTGAAAGCCTTCTAGGATTCGTAGATGACTTTCTTTATAGGAAGACCATAGCTCAGTTTCAGTTTTGCTTTTCTCACGTGCGTGAAGCATAATCGGGGTCCCGTGTACATCACTACCGCAGATGTGTAGACACTGATCTCCCTGTAGGGTACGAAAAGCTTTGTAGAAATCAGCGTGTAAATATCCTATGAGATGCCCTAGATGTAAGGGGCCATTAGCATAGGGTATAGCGTTAGTTATGAGAACTTTGCTCTTACTATTTGCACTCATACATCTTTTCCTTGTGATCTTCGTATTTTATTGCTGCAATTTGGTATTATGGATGATAATTCTGTAGATATTTCAGAGGATTAACCCAAACTCAATAAATTGTATATGAAAATAGAAGAACCTTCTTTACAGACAAAAAGTAAGTGGTATAACTTTGTCTGGTCCATAGTAGGCGGGTTATCCAATAAAGCCTGTCTGGCTATTTTGTTAATATATCCGACTTCTGAAGCGCGCTTGTTCTTTCCTACCGGGAAGGAGCATATTTGGGTTTTTTGGTTATTAAGTGGTTTGGGATATGTATCACGTATCTTCTATCCCCTAATGCTATCCCCTGTAGGGCGAGTTAACCGCATTAAAGAAAATCAAATATACAACCTCATAGGCGTCTGTAGTGTCCTGGTATATAGGTTCCTTCCAGGATTCGAGACATGGGGGTGGTATTCTACCTTTATTACTCTCCTAATAATCGCCGTACAAAACATATGTTCAAGTTGCGATTATCCTTATATATCTATAAGTACCATTAACTCCTTTCCAGAAGATCAACGCTTGATGGTAGGTACAGTTAATAGCCTGCCTATGCCTTTAGCTACGAGTATCTTACTACAGGCCTCAGAGAAAATACCCCTACGCCAGTTGAGCTTAATAGTCTTTGTCTTTGGCCTGATGGGCTTAGCTTTTAAACAATTCTATTTGATGGATAAAATTACTCTTAATGAGGCTAGTCCCCCTAGAAGTCTCAAAGTCGGTAACATCTTGACTCATCTCGGTAACTTCAAAAAGGAAATATTCGCCATTGTGGTACCGTTCTTAGCGTTCTCATATGGCTTTGATCAGATGTCATATAAGTGGTGGTTGGAAGTTATGACGCGTACCTCCATACTTGCTTCGAGCCAGGCAAAAAATGCTTTGACCATCTGTCTGGGTATTGCTACTGCTTTAAAAATTTATCTACTACTCTTTCATAGAACTATCTCTATAAAATCCGATAATTTATTAAGAAATATTTCTTGGTATGCCATGATTTCCCTCCCTATGCTCTATGTGTGCTCCATCTGGCAGCTACCGCTTGTAGGGTTGATTCTTAACATACCTGTGAACCTTATCCTGAAGGGTAATGTGTTGTCCTATTTCCGAACTAGAATAAGCCAAGAGGTTAGTAATAGTGATCTAAGTAATGTACTCAACCTAACTACGGCTGTACTGCAGCCCATCGTTTACGCTCTACCCCCTTTCATCACTTATAACGTAGGTAGTATTAGCGCTAGTTGGGGTCCTGTAGGCAATAGTATTGCCTACTGTTTGTTTATATGTATTTGTGGTATCTTATCTACCAACTTATCTAAGAAGGAGATTTAATATGAGCAACGTTAAAGTTATTCAAGAGCTAGTTGAGACCATGAAGATAAGTGGGCCACTGTTAGTAATATTGTGGTGTGGCATATCTCTAGCTTTAGTCTCGTTATTTAAAGATTCACGGTACTTGAATTTTCTTACATGGACTATACCATGCGGTAGCGTAATTCTGCTCTTACCTAACTATAGCGGGGAGATCCTGAAGCTATATAAAGTTCTTACTGCTCTTTATGTCGGTGTAATGGGCGTCTGTTTTTTGAAAAACATACTTGGCTCGCTAATAAGGGTAGCATTTCAATTCGTCTGCCTAGACTTGCTAATTAGGTTTTTCTTTAGCATTAGCCTTGCTGATTTGACCAAAGACTTGAAAATACTCCCTGCTCGGATAGAAGAGTCCGTTACGAAGATAGTCAATATTAACAAGCAAAAGAATAAGTTCAAGAAACAATTTTTTACAAAACCCCAATGAAAAAATATGAATACTACTGAATTCGCCCTGAGAGCCTTCTTTGGGATTTCTCTGATACTGCCAACTTTAATAATATTTTTTAGAGCCGTATATACTCAAATAGTAGCCATTTTAAGAAGCTGGTGCATACTCATAAGATCAATTCTAAAAGTCTACAAGCTTAGTGCTTTAATAGTTGTCATCTTCCTACTAAATTGCTACTTTGCTGCTTACTTTAATTTGAAGATCTGGTAGAGTAGTTTTAGTAAACACTAATCAACTATAACCCGAGGGAGGGAGAATAATATGAATCATATTACACACATAGCTACCTGGCTATTTATGGCTTTTAGTGCTTCAAGCGCAATAAACCGTGCAAGTGCTGAGACATCAACATCTGAAGCGCCTAATATAGTAAACCAAGAGGTAGTAAAAACTAAAGTCTTTGTCACGTCACCACAGATGGAGTCCTTAGTTTTCAGAGCTCTAGGAGATTCGGTAGAGATTTATGTGCTACTAAGAGCTAATGATGATCCACATACTTATGAGCCCACCCTAAAGGACCTAAAAAGTTATAGAGAGGCGGATATCATTATCTTAGAAAACAGAGTAGCCAGCTTAGAAAGCCAGGAACATATTGGTAAAAAGTTCATTATCTGCGAGCATTCGGAATACTTGAAGCAATCTCAGGAGCGCAAAATTAATACGGATCACAAGCACGTTTCTTACAACATTTTTGCTTATCAAACCGCTCTAAATATTCTAAATAATGAGGTTCTAACTGAAGAGCAGAAGTTAGCTAATAAGGCGGGTTTAGAGAAAGAACAGGAGAAGATTGATCAGTTTATCGAGCATATAGCATCAAGTGCCGCTGCGCGAGCACAATCTAAGCAATACTCAGCTATCCTAGCTATTGAAGGTATTGCTAACCCACTAGCAGAACATTGGTATTTCGAAATCAACGCTCTTAAAGGCCAAGATGATGTTAAACCATTCATTATTCCAATGCGTATATCTTCAGTAGGATGTGGAGAACATAGCCACGGAGAGACGTCTGGAAAGACTTTATTAGACGCTATTATGAAGCTGCAGGAAAATATCAAGCACGTATGTCAAGGACAGTTACCTAATAGCGTGATCTTCCTAGGAGACGAAGCAAGCATAAATCAAATCAAGAAGATCACAATTACAACAAGTACAGAGGGCCTGACAGACAACTTTCGCTACGTTACTGTTTCTCACAATATGGACAAGGTGAAGTTTGAATCCTATATTGAATGGCTTGAAGACGCGCTAATGCAACTAGAAGAAGCGGCAGCATCTAAACCGCAGGCTGAACCTGCAACGAGCTCTGAAGTAAAATAAAGGACTCGCTCCTAGCTTTTCAGGAGGCGTGTATGGGTTATGAGAATCATAACCCTAATATCTCACATTAATCTATCCCATCCCCCTACCAGCCAGTATAGTGCTGATAGGGGGCGTTGGTTCAGGTAAAACCACACTCTCAAAAGTATCTTAGGCAGCACTAAGATATGGGCAGTTAAACTGTATAGGAATAAATAGGTATTTGGCGGAGAGCCATAGATCCATGGCATTCTCACCTCATAGAGCTCCTTGTAAGTACTACCTTTAGTTAGATTAGTAGGCTTACTAACTAATGCGGCGGGTAGCCTATCATTACCTAACTAAAGCTATACTGCGAAAAGGCATAAAGCCTAACAGCTTAGCAATAACTTAGGATCCAATACCTTTTACAGCATAGAGTTATGACTCTCTTTCTGACGGTGAATATCAGCTAGTACTTATTGCACAAATTTTGATTAACGAAGTGACACTACTGGTATTGAATAAACCCTTTCGCAATTTAGACTATGCTGGTGAGCTTCAGCTAGTAAAGGTTCTAAAGAAAGTGCTTACGCAATATAAGCCGGTACCATGTGGTAGCATACTTTTGCTCTTGCCTAACTGTATTGTGGAGAGCTTCACTGCATACAAAGTTCTTACCGCTCTTTATTGAACTGTAATGGGACTATGTTCTCTGAAAAATATAATAGGCTCACTGATAAGAATAGTATTTGACGTACTAATTAGGTTTTTCTTTAGTATTAGCCTTAATGATTTAACAAAGGATTTAGCTATATTTTCCACGTAGATAAAAGAAGCCATTACCAGATCCTTTAATCTCCATAAGCGAAAGAATAAGTTCAAGAACCAATTTTTATAAAACCCCAATGAAACAATATGCATCCTATTGAATTTGCCTTTGGAGTCTTCCTTTGTCTTTCTCTTGTAGTACCAGCGGTATTAAGAGCTTATAGCGTTGGCTTGCACTCAGATGATAGCCTTTTTAGAAAGCTGTTGCAGCTTCACTAGGTCAACGCTACGGGCACACAAACTTTTGGCCCTACTGAATATCATCTTTATGCTGACCTATTACTTTGTTGCTTACTTTCATTCGAATATCTGATAGAGTAACCCTGATAAACACCTATGAAATTATAACCCCATGGAGGGAGAATATATGAACCGTATTGCACACATAACTACTTGGCTATTCATGGCGTTTAGTGCGTCAAGCTCAATAAAATGGGAAAAGACAGAGCTACCAAAAGTGGAAGTTCCTAGTGCAATCACACAAGATGCAGTAAAGAACAAAATCTTTGTAACATCGCCGCAGCTAGAATCCTTGATTTCCGGAGCCTTGAAGGATTCAGTAGAAATTTACGTTATGCTAGGTGCCAATGACAATCCACATACTTACAAGCCCACCACAGAGGACCTAAGGCACTATAGAGAAGCAGATGTTATCATCCTAGAAAATCGCGTAGCTATCTTGGAAAGCCAGGAACATAGTGGCAAAAAGTTTATTATATGTGAGGACCAGTCTTTTTTAGAGGACTCCAAATTGCATGGCATTAATACTGACAACAATCATGTATCTTATAACATCTTTGCTTATCAGACCGCGCTAGATATCCTAAATAATGAGGTCCTAACTGAAGAGCAGAAGCTGAAGAACAAAGCTAGTTTAGAAGAAGCACAGATAGGCATCGACGAATTTATCGAGCTTACCTCTGCTACTGCTATGATCATGGCGCCATCTAGGGACTACTCAGTGCTTATAGCTATGGAAGGTATTGCTAATCCCCTGGCAGAACACTTGTATTTCAATGCCAACAGTTTGAACGAACAGGATGAAATTAGATCATGCATTATTCCAGTGCGTATATCTTCAATAGGACGTAGAAAACATAGTCATGGCGCAGTGTCTGAGCGAGATTTGTATAAAGCAATATTAGCTTTGCAAAAAAAGATAGAGAGTGCTCACGGCCATAGACCCTATAAACTCATTTTTCTTGGAGACGAAGAGAGCATAGCAGCAGCTAAGCGGTTCACCGTTAAAATACTTGGAGACCAAAGAAGCGAAGAGGTAACACTAGGCATCTTCTACTACGTCTCTGTTCCACACAATATGGACAAGGATCAGTTCGAATCATATCTTGATTGGCTGAGTGATGCTCTAGGAAAACTATACGAAGCAGTATGAAGAACATGCTCCTAGCTTTTCAGGAGGTAGCTATAGGTTATGATCAACGTAATCCACTAATAGCTAAGATTAATCTCTCCATTCCCCTGTCCGCCAGCATCGTGCTGACAGGGGACGTGGGTTCGGGCAAAACCACCCTCTTAAACAGTATTCTAGGCAAGACCAATATCTTAGCAGGCAAATTGCCTAAAAATGAACAGGTCTTTGGTCAAGGCAATAGGGCAGTAGCCTTTCTACCGCAGCGGACTCCCCGCATAGTACCACCCCTCTTCAGAGTAGTAGACTTATTGACTAACACGATGGGTATACATTTATTTCTACCTCACCAAGAATATAGTGAGAGAAGATATAAAGTTCAACAGGTTAGCGACAACCTAGGCATCCAACATCTGTTACAGCGTAGAGTCATGACCCTCTCTGGAGGTGAATACCAACTAGTCCTGATTGCACAAATTCTGATGAACGAAGTAAGACTACTCATCTTAGATGAACCCTTTAATAATTTAGACCGTGCTAGTAAGCTTCAGCTAGTAAAGACTCTAAAGAAAGTGCTTGTACAATATGATGTCAGCCTAATCTGTGTACTACACGGTGATATCGAATGTGCTTGTGATATCTTTACACACGAACTACGTCTCACTAATACTCGGCCTAGACAACTTATCCTGCACCTTTGTCCTAAATAAAACCTCTTTACTCCTATATAAGTCTTGTATTCTTTATACCTCGCCTTCTTTTACAAGTTAGGCCTCTCTGCAGTATGCGTTGGTATGCTATCAGGGATCATTAGTACCTTTATCTCCTTTAAAAGAAAGTCATTTGTTGTACATTCGCTATCACACACAATGTTAATCTCTGGAGTTTTTGCTAAATGCTTGGGTATCCCCGGTATACTGGGAGAGTGTCTGATTAACGTGCTTATCTGTAATTCTATACATTATGCAGAGACACACTATGACAATGCTTCTAATCTATTTGCTAGTATGTCGGGCTTGAGCGCTCTAGGTATCTTGCTGCTAAGCTTGGATCAAAGCCTATACGTCAGTCCATTTTATGGTTCTTTCTGGTTTATGAGTAAAGACCAACTACTTGGTCTATCCCTACTAGTTCTAGCTTTCTTAATCTTCACCAAATTTTGGGGTAGGATCTACATTATGCGCAGCATATCGCAAGAACTCTATGAGCACGTTGAGTCTAGCGCTTATGCTTTACTTAATTTCGCCTTTTATACGTTGTTAGCATTATCTTGTACCTTACTATCTAAAGCTACCGGTGTTTTTTTACTCAATGCTAGCTTGGTACTACCTGGTATGATTGCTCTGCAATGGGTAGGTGATATCATACCCAACTTATGTGTAAGCGTAGGTGTATCCGTAAGCGCCTTATTACTAAGCTTATTTATTTCTGCTAATTACGACATTGCTCTAGGTACGATACTAGCCCTGATTTTAGTAAGTTTATATTTTGCTAGAACCTTATACCTTACAGTAAACTCATACGATAGCTGACACTAGTTAGTTTTCTTATTAACAACAAGGTTTTATTACTATGTCTTTTACCGAAAACCACATTCTGCCTCTAGGTAATAGAGTTCTGTTAAAAATCTCGACTTCAGAATATATGAGCATTGGGGGCATTATCATAGGCCCTACCTCTGATAGAAAAGTTAGATCTGGGGAAGTCACAATGGTTGGCGCCGATACTACTCTAGTGCGACGTAAACAAACAGTGCTATTCGATCCAGCATGTGCCGTAATCATTGATATGATGGAAGATAAGCATTATCTCTACATCATCAAAGAAGAAGAAATATTAGCAATCATTGATTAAGGGTTAGACTAAAATGTCAGTAAAAGAAGTAAAGTTTGGACACCTAGCAAGGGAGTTGCAACTAGAAGGCGTCAACATCGTAGCTGATGCGGTAAAAGTAACCTTAGGTCCTAACGGGCGTAATGTTGTTATAGATAAAATGTACGGTGATCCGGTTATTACTAAAGATGGAGCTACTGTTGCTAAAGACATAGTATTGGAATGTAAATTTCAAAACATTGGTGCTCAGTTAATCAAACAAGTTTCGGCTAAGACAGCTGAAGAAGTAGGTGACGGGACTACCACTGCTACTATCTTAGGGCAGGCCATTTTAATTAGTGGTATGAAAGGTATTGCTGCCGGTATGTGCCCTATTCATATTAAGCGCGGGCTGGACACAGCTACTAAAGTAGCTTTAAAAAGTATTGAAACACTTTCTACGCCATGTGCAGATAGTAATACTATCAGACATATTGCTAACGTTTCAGCTAATGACACTATCTTAGGCGGTATTATCTCTAAAGCTATCGAGAAGGTTGGACACACTGGGGTTATTAGCGTAGTCGAAGGACAAGGCTTTGTTGACGAGATCGACATAGTAGAAGGTATGAAATTCGATAGGGGTTACATATCTCCTTATTTTGTATCCCATGCTGAATCCACCTCTGTAGAGTTTGATAACCCTTGCATACTAGTTACTGATCATAAAATCAATAACATGCGTTCCTTGGTTCCTATCCTGGAAAATGTATCTAAAGCTAATAAACCTCTGCTAATTATTGCTGATACAGTTGAGGGTGAAGCTCTCAGTGGTTTGGTCTTTAACAACGGACGCGGGATAGTAAAAGTGGTGGCAGTTAAAGCTCCCAGCTTTGGAGACAACCGAAAAGATATTCTAGAAGATATTGCTATCGTGACCGGAGCTAAGATGATTAGTGCAGAACTAGGCTTTAACTTAGATCAAGTAGAGTTTGGAGATTTAGGGCATGCTGTTAACGTAAAAATCAATAAAGACTCCACTACTATTATTGGA
>Ga0136554_1001016_pt1 | contig 11057 bp, 12 predicted proteins | sample AntRauTorckE5431_FD_104637 | JGI IMG/M metagenome (GOLD analysis project Ga0136554, IMG submission 104637) | Saline lake microbial communities from Rauer Islands, Antarctica - Metagenome Torckler E5 #431 | ecosystem: Environmental > Aquatic > Non-marine Saline and Alkaline > Saline | place...
AAAAAATGGTTATTACCAAATATTTGGTAATAACCATTTTCGTAATTTGAAATATTATAAACAATGGTAGTATAGATAGACTGATTTTCATGTTATTTTCTAAACATTTCTGATTGGATAAATTGTATTTTCAAAGAGCCTTTAATTTCTGCAAATGGTTATTTGCGAAAATTAAAAATAATATCTGTATCGTTTTTCTGACTATAAGATTTCCAAATATTAACTTTTAAAGGTTCAACTCGTTTTTCTGAGTTGAACCTTTTTTACACAATAATTATTTTCAATCCACTAAAATAAAACTGATAGAATAGATTTAATTATCTACTATTTCTATCATAAATATCGTAGGCTTTCTTTGCTGCACTTTTTGCATTCTCACAATCCGAAATAGATAAAATGGTATTTTTTAGCACTCCAATTAAAAATGCCGTGCATACAGTGAATACGATTATCTTAGTCGGTGTAGCGTGATAGATTGACATTCTCGCTTTTACGTTATCGTTCATGGGTTTTAGTATTTAGGATTAGATAATAGATTGGTAGTAGATGTTTCATCTACGGCATTTATTTGGACGAATAAACGCCACATTATGCCTAAAGCAATAATGATTAAGATGGTAAAAAAATAGCCTTTAATGGTCATTGCTTTTTAGTTTTTTCGATGATATAATCGTATTTCCCTTTAGTTACTTTTTTGAGATAATAACTTAAATCTCGTTGTACCCATGCGTTACGATTCTTGAGTACATGAAGGAGCGAACCTATCACTAATTCATTCTCAGAAGATTCAGGGTAAAACGCCTGTAACTCTTCCAATAAAGACTGATGGAAGTTTTCTTCTCGGTCTGAAAATTGATTTTCAAATTGATACGCTTTTTGGTTATCCACAGGGATAACTGTCTTGTCAAGTTCGTTATGATTCTTCAGAACTAATGCTTCGACGTACTGACACATAGATAATCCTAAATCTTTTGCCTCTCTGGCAATCCTCAATTTTTGTTCAGGTAGTATGCGACAGGATAACGTCACTTTGCCCACATTCTCGGTAGTCTGTACCATGATTTATTAAGTTAAATTATGAAATAATATGGTATAGATGCAGTATCTACAAGGTGTAGAGCCTACATCTACAATACATCTACAAAGATATGTACAATACATCTACACTTGCCAAACTATCCGAGATAGGAATATTAAGACCAAAAAACATAAAAAAAACTTATCTTTACAACACTATATATTTAACCAAAAAACAAAAAACCAATGAAAATCAGATTAATACTATTACTCGTCTTTTGTGTAAACTTTAGCGGTTGTTTTGATGATACTCGACAATATGAAACAGTTTATGGGAGTGTTAATCCTGTCGAGGATAAGGTTTGGATTTGCGTAAGTCCAACGGCAAAGAAGTACCATAGTCGTAAATGTCATGGATTAAATAGATGTACGCACACAACGGAACAAATAAGCTTATTTGAAGCTAAAAATAGGTACTATACGAAGTGTAAAATATGCTATAAAGACTAAGCTAAAAACAGGATAGACGTTGCATCTATACTTGGTAGATACAACGTCTATATCACTTTTTGTAAATGCTCAATTATTTTTTTACGATGAGTATCAACACTTGTAAAGTCTTCTGTTCTTCATCGGTTAAGTATTTTTCTATTAAAACCTTATCAATACCTAACCAATCGAATTTAAGTACAAGATTCTGCTCCTCTTCATAATTTTTGCCTAAAACTAATCTACAACCTTTACTTGGTTCTATTTCTCCTTGTATTACAACTATACTCGTAATATTTGGAAAACCAAGATACAAGCAAAAATACTGAATTGGAGTTAAATAGTTTTTTACATTTCGCGCAATGATGTTATTGGCATCTAATACGCCTGTTAGTTTAGATGCAATTGCACCGTAGGTTACTCTTTTCATGTCTTATCTTTTTAATAGATACAGCATTATAGCTATACCTTTTAAGACAGCCGCAGATACTTCTCCAATCGACGAAGTGCCACGCCCCTACCACCACCTGGGTACTGGGGGGGCAAATTAAGCTATAAGAGAAAGGATATTGATTTGATTACTCTCCAATCCCCTTAAAAAACACCTCCACAAAATCCTCAATCTTCATCAAAATACGTTCAAAAACCCTTTTCCGTTCTCGGATTTTTGGCTTTTCATTAAGTAAACCGATAATGTCGCTGCGTAGTGGTTTACGTTGGGTGTAGATGTAGTTTTTGACAACAGAATCTAATTTTTCATTGTTCAAATCCTCGTTTTTAGCTAAGTTCTTGAATGCCTTTTCTTGCTCATCACTCCAGAAGGTATCAAACTGTTCCGAAATATCGCTGCTTTCCTTGATTTCTGGTAACCGTTCATCTATAAACTTCTCTATCAAGTCCTTTTTGCTACGTAACGTTGTGCTGCCGCCTAAGAGGTCAATAATCTGCTTTTTACGTCTGCCCTTTTCAACGTCTTCCGTCTCGTTTTGATAATCTTTTAAGAGTTGGAGAATGTACGCCACATTGATTTCGTCCTTGTGTATGAGTTCCAATTCAAAATCAATCTCATCTAAGATGGATACTTTTTCTTTTTGTCTATCGGTTTTAACCTGCTCATGTTTATCTAAATATTTGGATTTATAATTTTCAAAATCCTGCTCCGTCATACCCAAATCCCCAAAATCAAAATCGGCAAAGGATTCTGCTACATTTTTGACCCGCATCAATTCCCGAAAGGCTTTGATAAATTCTAAATCTGCGTTTTCGTCTGCCAACGTATCAACACTTTCAACGGTCGGAACGATTTTTAATAATTTCGCTAAGCTTTTGTTGAATTGTTCGACGTAAGTTACATACGGTTCTAAAAATATTTCCTCTTTGGCATTTTTGTTGGAAAACAAGGCTACGGCTTCATCTGTGTTCTTTTTTAAATTGCGAAAACAAACGATGTTACCCTGTGATTTCAGTTCGCCTATAATCCGATTAGTACGAGAAAACGCCTGAATTAAACCATGATATTTTAAGTTTTTATCCACATAAAGTGTGTTCAACGTTTTGCTATCAAAGCCCGTCAAAAACATATTGACCACAAATAAAATATCAATATCTCGGTTTTTTACTCGTTTCGATACGTCTTTATAGAAGTTATAATAGGTTTCGGTATCTTTCGTAGAGTAGTTGGTTTTGAACATTTTATTATAATCCTTAATATATTCGTCCAACTTCTCCCGTGTGTGCAAAGTCGTATATTCGCCTTCTGCTGTTTCCTCCGATTCTGCTGCATCGGCATCGCTGTCACCATCATCTGCCGCAATTGCTACTTCATCGGTTTGGCTGTGCATGGGTTTTCGTTTATAGTCGCCATACCTTCCGTTCGCATCTTTGTCGTCCTCATTTGTACCATAACTGAATATGGTCGCAATTTTCAAATGATGTTCTCCAGCTTCTTTTTTGCGTTGGAATAAGTCATAATAATCCATCAACATATCAATATTGGAAATACAGAAAATAGCGTTAAAATCGCTATTGTGTGTTTTCTTTTTATGATTTTCGATGATATAATTAGCAATCAAATCCAACCGCTTTTCATTTGATAAAACCTCTTTGGTATCAATGCCTTCAACTTTAGCATCAGTTTCGTCCATTGGCTGGGTTTTCCGTTTGATAACGTTGTAATATTCTACCGAAAATTTTAATACATTTTCATCTCGAATGGCATCGGTAATGACATACTTGTGCAAACAACCAGAATCCTTTTTTTCGTCTTCTGCCGTCGTTATGGCTGTGATTTCTCCAAACAACATACCGGTTGTTCGTTTACCTAAATTGTTTTTTACCGAATTATCAGCAAAAATTGGTGTTCCTGTGAATCCAAATAATTGAGCATTGGTAAAGAACTTCGTAATTCGTTCGTGGGTATCGCCAAATTGACTGCGGTGGCATTCATCAAAGATGAAAACTATCTTTTCATCTTTAACGCCTTGCATTTGCTTTAAATACTTGTTTTTATAAATCGCTGTATTCAGTTTTTGAATGGTCGTAACGATGAGCTTGGTCGTATCGTTGAACTGGGTAACTAACTGCTTGGTGTTGTCTGTACCGTCCACACTTCCTTTACGAAAATAATTAAATTCTTTGATGGTTTGGTAATCCAAATCCTTTCTATCAACTACAAAAACAACTTTATGGACTTTCGGCAAAGTCATCATCACTTGTGCCGCTTTGAAAGAAGTTAGCGTTTTGCCCGAACCCGTCGTATGCCAGATATAACCATTCTTATTCGTGTTCCGAACTCGCTCCACTATGGCTTCCACCGCATAATATTGATATGGTCGCAAGACCATTAAAACCTTATCATTTTCCTGTAAAACGATGTATTTGCAAATCATTTTGGAAAGGTGGCAACGCTCCAGAAATACAGTCGTAAAGGCTTCCAAATTAGTAATAATCGAATTGTCTTTTTTTGCCCAAAAAAACGTTTGCTTGAATGATTGTTTTCGATTATTGGCATAATACTTCGTATTCATGCCGTTACTAATTACAAAAAGCTGCACAAACTGAAACAATCCCGAACCCGAAGCAAACGAATGTCGCTGATACCGATTGATTTGGTTAAAGGCTTCTTTCATCTCAATTCCCTGGCGTTTCAATTCAATTTGCACCAACGGAAAACCGTTTATTAGCAAAGTCACATCATAGCGATTGGTGTATTTGCCGTCCATCGTAATTTGGTTCGTGACCTGAAATAGGTTTTGACACCAATTATCAATATCCAGAAACTCGATGTAAGCTATCTCACCATCATCTTGCAACAATTCCATTTTTTGACGCAAGGTTTTCGCTCGGTCAAAAATGCTTCCTTTATTTAGGTGATTCAGAACACGTTGAAATTCTGTTTTGGAAAACTGCCGCTTATTATGCGTTTCTAATTGTCGCTGTAAATTGGTTTCCAATGCTGCGTTATCCGCTATTGTTACACGGTTATAGCCTAATCCTTCTAATTGTTGGATTAAGTCCTGTTCTAAGATGCGTTCAGATTTTGTGGTCATTATTTTTAAGTTTTTTGTAGGGCAAACGGTACTGTCTTTTCCTATTTTTATGGTTAATAATAAAACGAAAACAGTGATAATTATAAAAATATCCTGTCCAAATTTTTTGTTTTTGTGGACACGTTTTTATTTCATGTACATAAAATCCAATTTCATGTACACGTTCTAATTTCATGTACACAAAATTAGATTTCGTGTACATGAGTTTAAAGTTGATAATCATAATTAGCAATTACATCCATTAAACCATTATTCACATAATAATTTTGTTTACCAACTTTGATTTTTGTTAAAATATTAAAATCATCTTTCGCTAAAGCATTCAAATATTTTGCTGCGGTTCTTCTTTCTATATTCAAATCTTGCTCTAAAAATTCAATCTTCGTATAAGGATGTTTAAACAAATTATTAACCAAATCTTGTGAATAAAATCGGTAATTTGTGCGGATATGATGTTTATAATTCAACATCAATTCCTTAATTGCTTTAATCAATTCAATCGACTGTTTCGCAACAACCTCTATACCTTCCAAAACATATAAAACCCACGCTTCCCAATCATTATCCGTTCTTACTTTTTGTAACAATCGGTAATAATCGGGTTTCGTTTGTATCACATATCGACTAAGGTACAATACAGGTAAGTCAATCAATTCTTTAGCAACCAGATACAAAATATTAATAATCCGTCCACAACGTCCATTACCATCATAAAAGGGGTGAATACTTTCAAACTGATGATGAATAACCGCCAATTTTACCAAAGGGTCAATATCCTGTAAATCATCATTATTGATATATTCAACCAAATTACTCATCAAATCCACAATAACTTGCCGATGTTGAGGTGGTTCGTAAACGACTTCATTTCTATCGTTTTTTAAAGCCGTTCCCGGTATTTTTCGATAACCTGCATCATTTCCTTCTAATTCTGAATGGATTTCTAAAATAGTTTTATTCGTAATTAAATGGTGTTCTCTAACTAACTCAAAACCCTTTTTTAATGCCGAAGCATAATGCTGAACTTCTTTCGCTGCAATGTTTTCAATAAAAGATAGGTTCAATTCTGCTTTGAATAACTCGTCATGTGTTGTGATTATATTTTCTACCGCAGAACTATCTTTAGCTTCTTGTAATGCCAATGTATTTAAAATAATAGACGCATTCGGAATCGTTGCCGCAATCCCTTTGAGTTCAGCTAAAGCTGCTCTTGCCTTTGGTAAACGTTTTAAAATCGCTTTGCTATCAAAATCAAAATTCGGTGGCAAACTACTCGGTCTATAATTCTCCATGATTCATTTTTTATTACAAATATAATCCAATCTCGTAGGGCAAATAGCGAAGACAATGCCGCCTATCCCGAAACCTCGGGTTTTGCCCTACGTTTCTAATCATACAAACATCCCCTGCAACAATCCCTTTTTATACCTTTCCATTTCCCCGATTTCATCCGATACCTTTCCTATCCGTTCATCTATCGAAGTTAGAAAGTTGGCTATCTTTTGTTGTTCGGGAAGTGAGGGAAGTCTTATTTTAAATTTTGAAAATTCTGTTTTATTGATAATTGGTAATGTCGTATTAGCTTGAACCGATTTAATTTTAGGTGTCATAAATAATAAATAATAATATACGTATTCATTATCATATTCTTTTTTTGGAATTAAAGAATTGATTTGTTGATTTGTAACGCAAGGTTTTACTGATAAACACATTTTTCCTATACTTGCAATACAAGTATATATAATTGTATTTTTTGGTAAAGTATTCATCTTAAGTGTTTTAACAACATATCGTTTTGTATTTAATTGATACTTTTGATTTTCATTTATATCTGTCGGTGTTATAAATTGAATTTCTCCATTCCATAAATTTTCATCTGTTGTACTTGGTGTTTTTCCTGTAATTATCCTTCCAACCTCCCCCAACTTCTTCACTTCCCAATCCTCAAAATCCCCACCAACATCATTTTTAAACCGAATTTCCTGTTTAAAAATCTGCTGCATTACGCCTTTTTTGTAGTCGTTTAATAATTCCTTTTTTTGGCGTAACTGCTGTATTTTCGTATCGGTTGCCGTTAGGAAATTCGCTATTTTTTGTTGTTCGGGAACGGTGGGAAAGTTTATTATAATTGTAGCTAAGTGCTCGGAGTTAATCGCAGGATAACTTGTTCCCGTACAACGAACTAAAACCTTTTTCACGAAACTATCGGTATGTAAAAAATGATAAATATAATTTGAATCTGAATTATTCTTACTTCTTATTTGAGCGTATCCTGTTGATGCAACATAATCGCCATCTAAATTGAAGTAAAAATTATTCTTTTGGTAAGGTCTTACTGTTTGATATAAAATATCATTTTTCGACAAAACTCGTTGAGCTCTACTTGGTGCACTTTCTTTAAAAATTAAATTTTCTTTTAATAAACTTCCACTATTTACGCTTTCTAAATCAATGTAAATAAAAGAGTCCGCTAAGTTTGAAGTTTTAGGATTTATGGTTGTAATTGTTCTTAATTGCTTCATTTCCCATTCACCCTCAAATTCCTTAAACCTCAAAACAGGCGTATTTTTATAATTTGTCATTTATCCTAATTTTCAAAAATGAATTAAAATGGCGGTTCAATTCCCAACTGCTCACAAAAATCCGCAATCGTTTTATCAGTTTGTTCCATCTCACTATTGACTTGTTTCAAAGCAACAGAAACGGCCGCCAAATCAATCGCTTCTTCTTCCTCAAACGTATCGACATAGCGAGGAATATTCAAGTTATAATCATTTTCCGCAACTTCGGCTAAGGTAGCCGCATAGCTGTATTTATCTTTGGTCGCTCGACTTTCGTAAGTTGTAATAATGTCGTTGATATGGTCATCGGTTAATACATTTTGGTTTTTATCCTTTTCAAAATGCTGACTTGCGTCAATAAATAAAATATCCTCATTCGCTTCACGGCACTTTTTAAAGACCAAAATACAAGTCGGAATAGACGTACCAAAAAAGATATTGGCAGGTAAGCCAATGACGGCATCGAGGTAATTTCTATCTTGAATCAAATATTGTCGGATATGTCCTTCGGCTGCTCCACGAAATAAAGCACCATGCGGCAACACACAAGCCATCGTTCCATTATCGTCCAAATGATGAATCATATGTTGGACAAAAGCAAAATCGGCTTTAGATTTTGGTGCTAATTTACCGTATTGTGAAAATCTATCGTCATTACTTGTAGTCGGATTCGGTTTCCAATTGGCAGAAAATGGCGGATTGGCAACAATGGCTTCAAATCGTTTATCCATGTGTTTTGGTTCGGTCAAAGTATCGTCTTGTTCCAGCGAAAAACGGCTATAATGGACATTGTGCAAGATCATATTCATACGAGCCAGGTTAAAAGTTGTCCGATTGAGTTCTTGACCATAAAAAAGCATTAAATTGTCTTTACTTTTACGCTTGATTTCTCGCTGTACTCGTAACAATAAAGAACCTGAACCACAGGTCGGGTCATAAACAGATTTCAACCGATTTTTACCAACGGTTACGATTTTTGCCAATATTTTAGAAACTTGCTGCGGTGTGTAGAACTCCCCAGCCTTTTTACCAGCTCCACTCGCAAACTGCCCAATCAAATATTCGTAAGCGTCGCCCAGTACGTCAGAATCCACATTCTCTAATTGAAAATCTATCAAGTCCAAATGCTCCAGAACTGCAACGATTAAAGCGTTTTTATCGTTGGGATTTTTGCCCAACTTGGAAGAAGTCAAATCCAAATCCTCGAATAAATCAATATAATCTTCCTCACTGTCCGTATTCATCGTACTCGCTTCGACGCTCCGTAAAATACTCGTCAAATCATCTAAAATGAAGTTGGATTTATCATTATTATCCCTTTTTCCACGTTTCGCAATGACGTGAAACAGCTCCGAAGGCTTTAGGAAGAAACCCAATTGTCCAACGCTATCCTCTCGCACCGCTGCAATAATTTCCTGTCCATCTTCCGTATTTTCATCAATCTCATCATACTTAACTTCATCTGCCAACAATATTTTATTGGCATGAATCAACATTTTTTCGGATAGGTACTTATAAAAAACGAATCCCAAGATATAAACCCGAAACTCATCTGCATTCATTTTTCCACGTAATTCATCTGCTATTGACCATAACTGGCGTTGTAGCGTCTTTTTTATTTGCTCTGACATTTATTCGTTTGTGTTTTGTTGGATTTTAGTGAAATCACTCAAATGACAAATATAGTGTAAAGTGGTATAAAAAGTATTTGTATGGTTTTATATTTGTTTCAATAGATTTTGATTTTTTAGAATAGATAACGCTAAAAAATGGTAATAGAATTACTGATAGGAAGTAACATAGCATAAACAGGGGCAAACCAGAGTTCAAATAACGATAAAACAGGGTAACCAATTGATTACACAAAAAAAAACTACACCTATCGAATTATTGATAATTGTAGTTTGTTGTTTTATCACTTAATGGTGATATTATTCATTTTTTAATTGTTCGATGATAATTGTAGCTTCTCCGAACGTTTTGACTATTGCTTTGATGTCCTCTAAAAATATTGTCTCTTCTTCTATCGCATTTTCTTGAGAGAAGAACCATGATACTCTTTTATCTGCAATAAGATAGCCAATAGAAAAACCGCTTTCAAATTTATAATAGTTTTGTATTTCATTCGCTTTACTTGCTGCATCTGCTCTACTTTTCTCAAGCAATATTTCTAATGCTGCTCTTGCTTCTATTAATTCGTCACCTGTCAGTGACGCTAATAAGGGTCTTGTGTTATTGTCACCTATTTTTATTTGATAGAAATATTCTACCGATGTGCCTATTGTAACTTTCCGTATTCGAGTTTGCGTTTTACCACTAAATTCCATCGCCAAAGTTGTTAAAGTATATTTTACTGGTGTCAAATTGTAATCTTCGATTTTTAAACCTTTCGTTTCAAAATCTTGTGCGAATAATACTGTTGACGCTAAAATAAAAATGGTAAAGGTGATTGTTAATTGTCTCATAATTAAAATTTGTTTTATGCTTAATTTGATACGTTATTATTTCGTTTAAATTGAAAGTAATCAGGCTTTTTAGATGTAAAATACCATGTAAAAAAAGAGTATAAAATACAATATGATAATTACGCTCATTTTTTCACGCAATCCATCTGATATTGGCTAAAACTGACAGTGTAACTCTTTTTAATTGTTCTGATATTTATTTGTCTCAGTTTTATTGAATTCTAATAAAACTATTCATAATGACAATATAAAAATAAGACAGTATAAAAAGAGTTTATACCGTCTTATTTTTATTTCAATAGGCTCTAATTTTTTAAAGTGAAAAACGCTAAAAAATGATAGCAGAATTACTGATAGGAAGTAACGTAGCATAAACGGGGGGCAAAACAGGGTAACCAATTGCCTACACAACAAAAAAACCTACACCTATCGAATTATTGATAATTGTAGGTTTGTAGTTGCTGTAATTACTTACCTGTTTAGATAATTTTAAGAATTAACTCAATTGGATTGAACATCAAAATTTCCATTTTTTCGATTTCCAACCTTTTTGTTAAATCGCAATCCTACTTTCACTGGATGCGCGTTTCATATGAAAATTTTGACATTGCAAAACAAGTTGACTTTTTCAGAATGTCGCAATCCTACTTTCACTGGATGCGGGTTTCATATATGCGATTATCAGTTATACTGAAAAAAACAAGAAGAGGTCGCAATCCTACTTTCACTGGATGCGGGTTTCATATACAATGAAATACAGAGGACAATTTGGCACTTTCAAGCGTCGCAATCCTACTTTCACTGGATGCGGGTTTCATATCCATGATCACTGACTTTGAGGGGTTTCCCAAAGAGCTGTCGCAATCCTACTTTCACTGGATGCGGGTTTCATATAATCTTGAATACCAACCGAGAGAGAGTACAATTGAATGTCGCAATCCTACTTTCACTGGATGCGGGTTTCATATAAGTATTAC
>Ga0136554_1001018_pt1 | contig 11052 bp, 9 predicted proteins | sample AntRauTorckE5431_FD_104637 | JGI IMG/M metagenome (GOLD analysis project Ga0136554, IMG submission 104637) | Saline lake microbial communities from Rauer Islands, Antarctica - Metagenome Torckler E5 #431 | ecosystem: Environmental > Aquatic > Non-marine Saline and Alkaline > Saline | place...
GACCGGCATTGAGAGCACTTCAGATGTGGGTATGGGTGCCTCAAGCCCTGCAAATCCCGGTGGTGGGAGCATTAATTGCAGTGGTGGTGGCGGCGGTGGTAGCCGAGGCAGTCATCAACCAGGCAGCCAGGGCCGCAGCACAGGCAGCAGAACCCGACAAAGTACTAGCAGTACCGGGAGCAGAAGCCGGGGAAGCTGCAGTGGCAGCAGGCATTGGGATATGGACGGGGGGGCATCAATGACGCCTCACGATAGCAGTTTCCGCAATTGCAGAGATCCTCTCCTTTTACAAGAAGAAGTAATAGATAACCCAGCAGGCAGTTCAGTAGGTAAACAGAGCTCGAGAGGCACGAGCAGTAGCAGTAAGAATTTAGTTGTTCCAAGCAAAGATAAACGCAAAGAAGAAGTACTTGTAGACGATGGCAACGATGTGAACGCATGCGACAGTGACACATGCTCAGTGTACGAAGCGCGAGACGTTGTGCTCTTGCTGAGGTGCGTGTGAATACTTAGTTCTTTTTTATTGAATTGTGTAAGTTATCCTGCGGCGATATCGGGTTAGGAAGTGGTCGACTTTATGTTTGCCCACATGGGAAAGATTGCGAGGCCGTGAAGAGTGTAGTGGCACTGCTCTTTTGCCGAACAATGACATCCTAAATTGATTTGGCGTCTGTATATTTTTTTTTCGTGTTTTTGCTGTTTGCAGGGGCCACGATGCTACTTGGAGCATTTCGACTATAAATAGTGCAAACGAGTCGAACATCGAGGAGTGGCAACCGGCAATGCAGGTGCAGAATTTACTTCGATTTTTTTTTGAAGTAATGGGCTACACTGGGATTTTGCATTCTTTCCAATTTCCATTGTTTTTTTTGTCTTTCTCTGCCTATGAGCCCTTGGCTTTGTGCCTTTTTCGCCTTTTTCTTTATCTTCTTCAAATGCATCCACAATCCAACATCATCCGCATAGCCTCGTTGCTTCGCAAGATTTACGACATCTTACTTTTGCCTTTTATGGCACGTACTTGCACAGGTCATATTGCCATGGAGTTGTGCCGCTGCAGATCGATTAGCGATGGGGCAGCGGTCCGTTGTGTGCTCGGGTCGCTTTCAAAATGCTCTGTTGCAAGCAGAGTCTTCTCCTTATTCTGAAGGCGTAGTTGAGAACGGTAATAAGAGCCAAAGTCAGAAGAACAAGGCTAAGAGCAACAGCAGCAGCAAAGACCTAGGCACAGGTGAGGGTATTTCTGCCGGCGAAACAACGTCGCAGCATTTAAGTGCAAGCGAGGCCAGGCAGTTAGAAGTGGCCGCAGCCGTATTGGCACGGCTCGTGCACCAGCCGCCTCTGCTCAAAGATGGCTCTGCGTTCTTGGTGTAGGACTTACAATGCGTTTAGTTGCCGAAGATGCGGATATGCCGGATACCGGGCATGTCCCTTTTACAGTTACAAACCAGTGACATACCCCCGTATCACCCATTCGCCATTTAGTCCTCGTTTAAGAAAAGGGCGCCCTTGTTGGTTTTCTATTTTCTATTAGTATTCCTATTGAAATGTTATACATCGCTGGGGCTATGTTTGATGTTTTGCTAAGTCTAAGTCTAAGTCCGGCGTATACCCAACACAGCACATAAGGACGTCGGATGTCGACCATAGAACGCGGCCCTGATCTCTCCAGGAGCCAGTAGCTTTTAATGGCCTCGTGCTTCCAAGGCCGGCAAAAAGAGGTCTATTCTTATTCATGTCATTCCCATATGAAATCGAAAAGGAACATGCGCTTGCCACACAAACAGCAAACAGGTGCTAAACTCTCAATTGTCAGCCAATGGTCAATGGCCTATGGCCTGCTCATGTGCTATTCTACTAGCCCACTTCTCAACCACACGCCGCCGGCGTGGTCATCGTCGCCACGTAAGCACAGGTTTCGGGCTCCTGCACTTCCAGGAGCTCGTCCACCGCGCCACATGTAAAGGTGAGCTTGAGCGACCGCTTGGGGCCGTTCCAGCATTTCGCACCTTCGTCAAAAGTCATCGTGACGACCTCTGCAGACGCTGCTGCCTTGGCTGCTGGCTGGCCGGCGTTGCCGTTCGAGGACGCAGAAGGAGGCGCAGGCGTGAAAGCCAAGTCTTTGAATTTGCCCAAATCCACCGAGTCTTGCTTGGCATCCTTGAAAGGGCACACCTTTGGGCGAAAAGGAAAATAAAACATTAATTAAAGATTAAAAGGCAATACGAATAAAATGTACAGAAGAGCATAATCACCAGTGCTTTTCATGTGTGTGTCCACATGCGCGCATGGTTATAATGCACACCACAAGCGTTGTCCTACTTCGTACATTTTGACGCGGCGGTAGTGCCATTTCCATAATCATCGCACTTCCTTCACAACTCCAAAAGATTATCCCAAAAAGAAGATGTGGTCCAGATGATAGACAACATCACCTTATCGGACGTCTCACAATTTCTGCCCCCCTCTCTCTCTCTCTCTTTCTCTTGTCTCTTTCTGTCTTCACCTTGTACTCGAACCCGTCGTTTTGCTTCGCGAAGCACTGGTTCCCCAATGCCGCATATTCTGGCCTCTCCACGGCCACACTGCTCACGGCTGCCGCAGTCGCGTCGTCGACGGCGGTCTTGGCCGATCGTTTCGCGGCGGCCGCAGAGCGCCAGGCGTCTTCCGCCTAGTAGAGGTAGAGTGTGGCCATAGGGAGACGGGGAGATGAGGCATGAGTGAGAAAGAAGAAGAAGAGAGTGTGAGAGAGAGAGAGAGTATTAAGGTACAGAGTAAAAGAGAGAGGAAGAGACAATCAGAATTTACTAGCAGAAGGCGTGCTGAATATTCGGGCGTTACAAACGCAAACTAACAAAAGAAACACGCCCTCATCTTTGTTTCTACCTCTTTGGCAGCAGGCAAGCGCCACGTGTCCCATTCCGACGGTTCCTCCACTTCTTCGACCGTAAACCTAGGGTTTACACACACATGTTACAGCATTTCGCGCAGACGTGCAGGCACAGAAATAAGAGAGAATTAAGTCGACAGAAGTAACTGTTGGCAGAATCAACGCTTCGAGCTTCCTTGTCTTGCTCCTCTGTGCTAATTTTTCAGATACCGTAAGTATTGTAAACATCCACTTGGGCATGTATACTCTACACACGCGTAGAGCTTGAGAAATTGGTTCGATATTACCGCGGCTTCGAAGCACTGCCTCCTCTGTGGCTCGCATCTTCTGCTGCTGCTTTGGTCATCTCCCCCAGCATCGCCGTCTTCTTCAACTCTTGCGCCAATTCCGTAGCCATTTCTTCTAGAGCCACCTGGGCAGCGTTGGCCGCTGACGTTGTTGGTGCTGCCTTCGTTGCTTCATCTGCAACAGCTTCGGACGGCGTTTCTTCTGCTGCTGCTGCTGCCTCCGGTGTTGGCGGCTTCAGAGGAAGTTTCTCAATTGCTTGGCTCAAAGTGGCGTCAAATTCGGTGGTTAAGCTTAAACCAAGCGCGTTGCCGAGAGCAGTTAACTTGTCGTTGAAACTAGGGCTGCTGCTGCTGCTGCTTTTGCTGCTGCCATCAGCTTCTACTTGCACTGACGCATCACCCGTGCCAGCAGCAGCATCACCACTGGCAGCTTCAGCAGATGCGCCATCCTCTGCGTTCTGAAGTGGTGGGTACAGAACGTCGCTTGCGGCCAGGCCACACGAAAGAACTTCAACGTCGTCAGTCTTGTCCGTTACCTGTGCGTGCGCGCGCGAGTAAACCATTTTAGAGACACACACAAATGATAGACTGAGAAAAGTTCGGAACAAGAAGGTGAGGCGAAACGCACACAAGAGAAGGTGGCATATTCATGTTAGCTGTGCTACAATTATGCCACGCCAGCTTACATGAACTGAGTATCAATATTTACGGTTACAAATACAAGGCCAACAACAACAACAACAACAGTAGCCCTGCTTCAATCCGTTGTTACCGCTTCGTCCAGTCGATTCGCCGCGATGCGCATCAGAGCTTCCACGCCCGTGTCGTTGTTGGCCGCCGCAAAATGCAACAAGAGCCGCAGCCGGCTCGGCGCACCTGCCGGCAGTTGCGTGAAATCTAGAGCCGACGCTACGGCCGCTTCGGCCGCGGCTTTTTTCGCGTCTCGTTCGGTCTTTTCGGCGGTAAGCAGCGCGTTTTTCATGTTTTCTGCTTCCAATTCTTTGGCTTCGGCGTCCTTCAGTGCTTTCACCGCGTCGTCTTTGATTTTGGCCTTCTCAGCCAAAAAAGCGGCTCCACGCGCCTTGTAGGTCTCCAATTGCGCTCGCCCCGCTGCCCACGCTGCCTCTCGCACTGCGGCAGCTTCAGCTTCAGCCGCTGCCCATTTCGCACACTCGTCGGGGCACAGACCCGCAACTTCGTCGCTGCCGTCGCAGCTGTGTAACGGAGCACAAATTGTTCCAGAGATGGAAATGCACGAACCAACCAGTGGAGCGACCGAATTATAGTTAGCAAGCGAATTAAGATTCAAGTCGGCTTATGGTGAAATGCAGGTATATCTGCGTAATTGTTACTATTCAAAGTATTTTACGCTTGAGTATAGAATATATTCAATTTATTGTTTTGAGGTGTAGAAGGTGGGCTAGAGAACCGAAAGTGGCCATGTGAAAATGCTAGGAGCTAGCTTGCGTTCAGAACAACGCACCAATCGCACACGCCATCGCCGTAGACGCTAGCTGACACATGGAGCGGCAAGTAACCCTTCGTGTCGCGGCACGTAAAGCGCGCACCTGCGTAATCTCCCACGGCTCGCGGCTGAAGGCGAGCGCACGCGTTGGTGGCGGGCTCATCGCTTTGGTCGTTTGGGCAGTCGCTGCCACACACATGAATAAAAAAAAAGGGTGCTCAGTGAGAACAACGGCGCTAGTCATAAAATACATCTCTTAACGTTTATATGGAGCTGGGTGTCTTCAGGGAAAGAGTTCGAGTGCCTTTTAAGGGAGCAACTGTTTCAAATACTCCGATGGCAATAGACAGTGGGCTTCGTTTAGCTTGTCCTTAGCCTACCAGTAGTCGTCGTTCAACCAGGCATCGGGTATCACCCGGCCGTCGCATTCAAATCCTGACGCTAAGCGCCCACTCACAACTAGCAAGGCTACCAGCGGCTGTGCCCACCTCAGGGCTCTCATCGTACCAAGTTGGGAGTCCTGGGCAAATAATAATGCTTCCTTCATTTTTTATCGCAGATTTTAACCCGCCAAAAGGGTGATGACACGTGTACTACAGACTCTTACGGTAGTATTACTGTATTGTTTACGGAGCAGTTCTCACCAGGGGACACCCTAAAACCTGGTTCTCACGGCTTGAATGATGACTTGAATGGCTGTTCGTTGCTGAACCAAGGGCTATTACTACTAGATCTCGTTCAGTTAGTAATAATCGCCCTTGGTTGAACCTTCGCGGCACGGGAAAGCACTCAAAGTCAAACCCAATTGGGTGCGATTGATGGACCGCAAAAACTTACGGACTCTGGAGAAGATCAACTGCGGTACGGACCGGGCCGTAGCCAATTTTCGAGCCGCAATTACGGAAAACCCATCATCAATATACCACATGGTAAATAAGAACGCGCGAGCTGCCAGTCCTGTCCTAATCCTAGGGCCTAGGGCCCTAGTGGCGAGAGTGGCTAGAGTGCCGCGCGAGGCGCGAGAGTTACCTGGTGCCTAATAGCTAATAGGGTTGGCCTGCTTCCTACGTGTAAATTACAGATCACTAGTGCTGAAATATTTCCGGCCCATCGGTCCCTGCCTCAGATATAATAATTTATCCTTATAGAACCCTCTGAGGTTTATCATTCTCAATCTAATACTTGAACTTAAACGCCAAAGCCACGAGACCAGAGACTCGCCTAGGGTAAAGTCCCCCGTGTACGTAAGCACTACCGCGCAGGGATATACCAGGATACCCATAAGTCCGTATTTGTTTTCTCTGTCAGTGAACTCGCAGCAGTAGCTAGTGTGCCATTTGTGTGTGGTCCGCCGTGACATAGTGCTCCAGCCCAAAGATACGTCCACACCTCGTTACTTCAAAAGTGGTGAACCACAATTTGCCAAGCGTAAGGGCTTTTTCGAAGAACCACCCATGAAAAGCTAGATTAAACTACCGAGCTTAATGGCTGAGCAGTTCACTCACATGAGTTGTTGGACTATAGTAGACTTCGAATAGGTTAAATGGCTTCAACAGAGCCCGTCCACAATCAGCTTGAGCCAAAGTATTGCTTGAAGTAGTCAATCGCCGGTTGGTGCACCGCACGCGCGCGTAGCACCGCCTAACAAAAATTGCATATAAAGTATTTCAACCTCAGTCAAATGCAAAGATCAAACAGAACAAAAAAGCATTAGTGTTCCTGTCAAGTTCCCATGAAAATAAATGCCATTTCATCACCTCAGTGTCAGCCTCGTCACCGCAACTCTTGCAGCGACGTGATGGCTTGGCTAAGTACTGCAGTCGCGCCCGATTTTTTTCTAGTGTTCTTGTAGTCACGGGCACATCCACATTTTCGCGAGCCATTATACGCGGAATTGGTGCGGCGCTTATGAGCAGCACGGCTGCCCAAAAGTTTGTCCGCATGGTACTCAACTTGTAGATGTAGAAACAGGAAACCCTTGTCTAAAGAGCTAAAAGCCGGAAACCTTTTTAAAGCTCCTGCACCAAATAAATTCGAGAAGAGTTCTATTGGCTACCCTCTGACCGACTTTAGCCGCACCACTGGATGGCCATCCTATGAAACACACGATAAAGACGACGCGCAGACGATGTGAAAAATGAACAACATACTACAGGCTACATACTACAGGGTGAATTTGCTAAGCTGATCAAGATCTTGTTTATAACGACTACAGTACTGTACTTGTTGTCTTGTTTGTTGTAATCAGCTCACAGCTGCTCGCTACACAGTCTACTTCGAAAGCGAAAGCGAGTGCACAGTAAAACCGTAATTCTTTGAACGCCACAACAACAACATGTGCCATGAGTTATCCATAGAACTTCCGTAGTTTCCTATTCGAAGTTCGAAGATCAAACTCAAACTATGAGCTGTGATCTGTAAAAAAAAGTTATCGATATCAAAGCACTCATCACCGGGTTCAGTAAGTTAATACAGCGAAATAAAATTTCTACATTTTGACGTATACCCAAAGAAAACTATTCCAATTACGGCGATAATCTCACTATCGCTGAGTTGTGGTGGTGGCTTATCAACCCATACCAACCACCACACCAACCCTTAATTCCCATAAAAACTCCAATAAACCTATGGTACTAGATATGGTATTATATGTGGTGTCTTTTACCATATCCGCCATCTCATTAGTACAGGGAATTGAGCTGATTGCAGATCACCCAACTCAGCTATAACAACACCAAATATTTCATTGAGAAAAAATGCTCCGTAGCACCCGACTATATCCGCTTTTATCCTTTTGGTGCGCTTAGCAGAACAACTTCGTCGTCGCTTTCAGAGTTGCAATTCTTGTCTTCAGTATCTCTTCTTATTCTTGGACCTTGAGACGCCTCCTCGTTCGGCAGAGCCTTGCTTACGTCAAGTTTATCCATGAAACCAAAAGATAATGTGACGAATACTACCCACTTGCTCCAAACCACTTGCTGTAATTTTCTGTCACTATAAAGTACCGCTAGACCGTACCTGCCGGCGCGCGTTGCAACTGTACTGTGGTCCACCCAAGCAGAAAGTGCCGTCGAAACCGTTGCACTTCCTCTACGAGCAGTGGCGCAGCGGCTACACCACCACTGTGCACGGCGACGTCGAGTAGCCGCCAAACTTGCCCAGCGCCGCAACGCCCGATGTAACGTTGCCACACGAAAGCGGGCTCGAATGTCTCCAGCGCGTTCAGTTCGTAGATCTTTGTGAGAGTCGATAGATAGCGACGATGTGCTATGAGTTTCGACCTGCCCTTGAGCCTGCAATTTCTGATCTGTGCGTGCTTGCAAATCCATGGCCTGTCTAACGCGCTGCGAAAGACCTTTTAAGCGGCTAGGTGGTTTAGCCTCAAGAGGTAACGCCACCGAGAGCCTTGCTACAGACCAGCCCAATTCTGCACGCTCCCACGCACTGCCTTTTTCTTTCGAAAGGTATTTGTCATCAAAATTGCTTAACGTAGGTGTGATAACATCAGCGCCATCAGCAGAAGTGGCGTCAATTTCAGCAGAGTGCGGAGCAGCATCAGCACCAGTTTCTGATGCCCCGACTTCAGAAGAACCGCAAACAGATTCCATATCATTGAAACAATCACAGTCTCCTTGGTCTATGGCAGTGTCTTGCGTACGCGGCGGCAAATTGTCCATGTGAGCCACCAAGAAAGGATTGTCGATTACCAACGTGTTGCCTGCCGCCTTCTTGTCGGTGCTAGAAGCCCAACTTCCATCCACACAGGCATCCCTGACCTCGTGTGATGCACGGATATCGTCAGAACCTGCAGTGGTCACCGACCACGCCTCGCTACAAGTACTTCTGTGGCAAGGGTCCAACGAGGTTGGAATCTCGCGGCTATTAGGCTGCTGGTTGAAGGGGTCAAAGCACCTGGCTTGTGTCTCGTTGTCTAGAGCAAAACTTTCGTCAAGAATTAAACACCCAGGCCTTAGCTCTGGATCGGGACTATGCATGGCAGCTGCTCTTGAGTGAATGCTTGGAACAGCACTTTCATCTTTGGGGCTTTTGGGGGCTAGAATCTCGACGGCCATGTTGGAAGCCAGCGCTTCATATTGTTTCAAAGTACAGTGTTGAGGCAGCACAGAGGCACCGGTGCTGTCATTCTTATTTTCGTGAGCGACATTGCCCTGAGACTGCACTCGAGTCGCCGAACTGCTGAGGCATACTTCAGTAAAAACAGCATTTGGCCCCTCAGTGGATGGTGCTGCAGAATTGTTATGTAAATGTTTTTGAGGTGAGGTGCTTGCTTCTGTACTTACAGCTACAGGCTGGGCAGCAGTATGCGGTTGAGAAGCATCTATATATACATGGTGCCGTGGGCTCGTATGACTTGTCTCTGTAGATACAACACTCCTGCCGCTGCGGTGCTGCTTCAGAAGAGGCTGATTTGAGCGCCCGTGCATAGAATTGGAATCATCTTTGCCCCGTCCTGGGCTTTCAAGCGCATGTGATTTAGACGTAATTGCACGCTCGTTTGTTTCAGGAGGGGAAGCTTTTTGCTGCAATGCGAGATCGTGCTGATGCCCAAAAGGGACAGCTTTCTCATAGGGAACCCACGAATCTTGATGCTGTTTCAGGAGAGCTCGGGCACGGATCAAAACTGCATCTTGAATTCCATCATCCATTGGACAACTGGCAACTTTCCTAGGAATCTCGTTGCCTAGCACATCTTCAACTTTGGCTCGTGCGTCCGCAAGTATGGCCTCGGCGCGAGCTGCAATGGCAAGCAGATCAACGCCTCCAGAATAAACGAGGGGCTGAGGAGCCATGCAAGGTGAGGCAACGGAAGCTGAGCAATTTGGAGCATGTTTATTCTTCATTAGCCTAGCGTTGGCCTCCAAAATTTGGTCAGGATAGTAATTGAGAGTGTTGCTGCTAGTAGGGTTGTTGGCATTTGATTGAGCTGGCGATCTCTCATTTAAGCGCTGCTTGAGCTCCCCCAATCTACGGTGACGCTTTAGAGCGAGACTACGCGCCTTGGTGATAGCAGGAAACTCGTCATCCATATTCTGTCAGCTTGCTTGAGGGGCTCAGAACAATCAATTCGTATCACTACCCTACTACTACTTTATGTAAGTATAATGCAATGCCAAACCTACTTCCGTCCATAGCAATACCGCAACAGCACCTTCCTAACCTCATCAACATGTCAAATTCTCTATTGTACCAGCTACAAATGCCTAGCTCTTAGCTCCTCTCGGTCTCTCTCTCTCTCTCTGTACTTGGTGCTGTGCATTTTTAGCCAAGTATCCTACTATAGCCTTTCAAGCAACCAGGAATGCGATGGAACCAGAAGGCCTGAAACGCTCCTGATTGGCTTAGGGGGTCGGTGTTTGTAAAGGTCTACCACATTAGTGTGCTCCAGCAGAACGAATACTGCTTCGAAAGCAAAATCAAAAGCTCAGGTTGCCCCTCGGCTAGGGTTTGCGCCTTCGCATGAAGCTTCTTTTCGTGCTTCCTAGTTCGCTACCATTGAGCATTCCAGATTTTTTTATGCGTAATCTGACAATTAAATGTTACCATGCCTGTTTATCTCAAGGTGTTGTTCTAGGCTAGATCACTTGCACGGAGCACTTGAAAACTACCCGGTCTGCTGGATAATCTTATCTGGTAAGTTTTGTCCAGTCTGTCTAGATCGGATCGATCGGTCAGTCCAATCAAGAAGGTAGACTTTAAGTATAGATTAGTTCTTTCCGTTGACCATATTTGAGATTGTTTTGTTGCCGTTCTTATTCAGTGTGTTGGTTAGGTCTCTCCGGTCTGTCGGGTCTGTGGTTTGGATGGTCCGTACAGCCCAGTCTAGAGAGGTAAATGGGCACTCTTACTAGAGTCTTTTTTTGGTGACCTGAAATGATATTACTTTTGTTGCAGTGTTGGCAGTTGTTGTCTTGATGATCAGTTCTGTACGGTTCGGTCTGTACGGTCCGGTCTGTTGTGTGAGGGGCGGTATGCACGTGACCATACTTTTACATTGGCGTTTAATAGGCCATGCGTTTATAATGCCAATTGAAATTGATTCCCCATCCCTATCGATGACATGCAACGAACAGTTTTTAGTGTTTAATCAATGTCGGTGTGCGGCCTAGCATGTGCCTATTCAAGCCACTATATTCTTCAATAGTTAACTTCCCTTGGATTTCCGGATCAGCTGACTCAAAAGGTACTGCCCTGAGCCAATTTTAATTCGTTTGCATAGTACGTTTCAACTTCCCAGCTACGAAAATAGAGAACTAAGGAGTTTAGCCTGGCATGAATAAGCATGAGCGGAGCGAAAAAACGAAAAAGCTTAACGGCTCTTAACGCAACTTAACGGTAAGTCTGATATCCGAAATTACACTAAAAATAGCCCGAATTGGAGTGTATTGAAC
>Ga0136554_1001022_pt1 | contig 11043 bp, 12 predicted proteins | sample AntRauTorckE5431_FD_104637 | JGI IMG/M metagenome (GOLD analysis project Ga0136554, IMG submission 104637) | Saline lake microbial communities from Rauer Islands, Antarctica - Metagenome Torckler E5 #431 | ecosystem: Environmental > Aquatic > Non-marine Saline and Alkaline > Saline | place...
CCCCGGGCCCTCCGTTTTCCGAATCCGGGGCGGGGTTTGGGGCCGGGCAAATGGTGGGCCCTTTTCCCCCTGGGACGAAAAGGAAAAATGCACCTGGAGCCCCCTCCCCCCCCCCCCCCCCTGTCCATTCATAGGGCACATGTTCACTCGCGAGACATTTGATTGCGTAATTTTTGATTGTCCGCTTCATTGTACTGAAAAATTGTATTATTTTGCATGTGACCGTACGCGTGAACCTTCCATCGACTTGATAGTTAAAGTATGCATTATTTGTATATCATATTAGGTCTGAACATGGTTCCCGGTGACCCCCCTCGCGTGGTGTACCCTTTCGCCGATGAGGCGCTGTGGCTGACCAAGGAAAACAAAAGCAAGAATGGCAACAATAGCAAAGAAGGTTCTTCCTTCTCTCACCCGCCAGTTCCCGTGAGTGCAGAAACCGAAGCGGCCGCTGCTGCTGCTCGTGCTGCGGCCGCTGCGCTCGGCGCTACCGTCACAACAACGAATGTTTTGCCGAATGCAACCACCATGGCTAGTGGAGATGCTACTGCTACTTCAAAGTCTCCCCTCAAGCAACTCAACAGCACAACTCTCTCTAGCCCCGAGTCATCGAATGGCCCGTTAGACAAGTAAGCCTTCAATTCTGACTCTGTACTTTTTTATTGTTTTGTACAGGAAAATAATGCATAGTTGTAAATGTAGATTTCTTTTTGTTTTGTCTCTCTAGTTTCACGCAATAAATTTCACCACAAAATCCTCCAACTTTACTGCTTTTTACGTCACATCATTTACGAAATAATAACCACAGGTACGCTCTGGTGCTCACTTTAAACGATCAAGCGGCAGATCGGACTGACCATCGCTTCGATTCACCTCTTGTGGATGAGTTCAGCCATGACGATGAGGATGATGATGCATCGGTGGTGAGTTAAGCATAAACCTTTGTCCATTTTTATGTCCAGTTGAAATGTGTATTAGATTGTGTACACCGCAACTCTCGATTTGTTAAGTCAAACGCAATGTAATGTATGCTTTTATTTTCAGTTTCTTTCATGTTTCCATCGTTTCTTTCTCTCGCATCAGATGTCCACCAGCACGCGCGGTGATTATTCCATGGCGAGTACCTCCACTGCTCAGACTTCCAAACCGAAATCCACCGCCAAATTGCATGCGCACGATGTGTTAGGCCCCGCGGATGTTGCCTTCGTTCAGGTACTCATTATCATTTATTTTTAATTTATTTAGAAAAGAATCTGAATTTCCAATTTTTAAAAAAAAGCTCTTTAAAAATCAAATGAGGCTTTATATTCGAATACACTTAAGGTGTCTGATCGGAGAGTTTCCTCTAATTTGACTACGAGTACTAAGTAGTTTTGCGTTCTTTCTTATTATTCTTACCTATGGATGTACGCGTGTAGGCGTCGGCTCTGTGCCTCGAGCAATGTTTACATGCTATCAACGCACGCATGCGCCGATCTGCACACCGAGCTGCTTGCCTTGCCACTTTGAAGAGAGCGGCCGATCAGGTGCGTGGTATTGCAACGATGTCTGCGCATATACATGTAGCGCATGTTTTTTTTCTATGCAAACGAACGCGTTCAAATCAGCATTACCATATTTTGTGCACACGAGTATGTACTTTTTTAAAGTGTTGCACTTCTCGAGGCGCTCTTTCTGACGCGCTTATCCCTCAAACTCAGGTGGTCGCCTATGCAACTACGGGTATACACTTACCTTTTACCACTTCTGCCGGCACTAGTGCAAATTCACCCTCTATGATGGGAAAACTGTCGTTTGGTGAGAATTTCAACGCCGCAAGTGCAGCGATCTGGCTGGTGGGTCTGCTGAAGAGAGGACTGCCGGTGGAATGGGAATGCGGATTATCTCTCGCCAACACCAAAGGAGGTAGCTCTTCTTCTTCATCCCCTTCGTTGAGTCAACGAGGGCGCGCACCTGGCGAGTCGATGTTAGTGCATTTGTTTCATTCGTCAGCCACAGTGCCACTCGTAGGGAGATACTGGCAGCGTGGGCAGCATGCGTCGTTTGACGTGCTAGACAGTGGGCACACTTTACTCGTGGCCGAAGAGAAGGGCGATGAAAGCAACGACGACGAAAAGGACAAGGCAGACGAAGAAATTTCTCCTCCGTCTTTTTCTTTCGAACGAGAAGCAAAGAATGGACTTGGATTGGAAACTGTAGCCTCAGAGCAAAGAGCGATGTCAGAACCAATGATGCCATCTTCATTATCATTATCATCTACCACGAGCGTGAAATTAGCCCATTCGACATGGCCGGCTGGTTTTGCCGTTTCTCAAATGCTTGACGTGCCGTTGCCAAAAGTTGAGGATTCTGTTGCTACTGATGTTGCTGCTTCTAGCAGTGATGCAGCATCGGTTGGTGGAAGCTCAACCGAGCTAGATCTGGAAAGCAAGAGTGCGAAATGGGACCCAACTTCGATGTGGTGCCTCGCTACGAATGGTTCCGATGGTTCTTCTGGACAGAGCGATGGAGATGATGATGACAGTGCGTCAGTTGCAGACGAAGGCACAGAGCTGGACGTTAGCATTTTGAGTGCGACTGGCTTAGCAAAGGTATCATTTGAGAGGAAAGTGGAATACTATAGTTTTTTGGGGTCTCGTATTTACTCGAGATTATGATCGCTTGATCACCGCATATATGAAAATAACGTACGCTATTGCTCTACATCTGTATCTGTCTTCCTATTTCACTCGTCTGATTTCTCTTTCTTATGAGCATGACCTTTATGTCACTGTCTCCGTCGAATCGCCCTTTTTCTTTTTATAACATTCTAGGCAGATACGTTCGGAAAGTCGGACCCTCGTTGCGAAGTATATTGGAGCAGCCAGTTAGTGCACACAACTACTACGATGCACAAGACTCTTGACCCAATCTGGCGTTTGGAGAAAGTCAAAGTGCGAGTCAGCAACGATGGCCAATCAGCTGTGTTTGCAGAAAAGGAAAAGGCGAATGCAGTTACTGATGCTGCTGATGCGGCTAATAATGCTGCTGATGCTTCTTTAGAGGTATCAGAACATAAAGGTGGAACTAATGACACGTCTTCAACTACAGTGGTGGACACTAGTAACTCAGCTGTCAACAACCAGAGTGTGTGGGAGCAGGGCTTAGTGGTTGAAGTCTATGACATGGATATGGGGCGGCGAGGCAGTTTCTTGGGACGAGTGGCTTTGTCGACGGATGAGGTAATCAGTCTAGGTGCAATTGCGCATGTACTTTCCTTCTTTTTTTGTGCTCAATTCGAAAATACAAATTACATTTGTGATTCGATATTGTAATGTCTCATTTCTTCTGCCTGTATCCTTCTTGTTCACCTTTGTCCTTTAACCTTTGTGTCGTGGACGAATGGAGCAGGTGCTGGAATTGGCCCGCGTGTTTGAAGGTCAGCCGTCCAGCGAGCCGCCTGAGCGACCATCTGAGGCAGGGTCTCGCAAGAAGGGTCCCAAGAAAGGACAAGTGGTTTTGGACCTGCAACCGAAACCAGGTGCGACTTCACTTGACAAGCGTTTTTTATTTAAAGATTATATTCGTTGCATTTCGTTTCGTTTTTTTTGTTTCCGAGTTTGTTTTGGTGGAGTGAACTGTTCGATATTCTTGCGGTTTTGAATTTTATGCTTGAACGGTAACTTCGGTCTTCGCACTCAATAGTTCTGCGTTAAGAAATCAGTGAAGGCGCCCGCTTATCCATGTATCTACGTACCTGACGCTCGCATGAACCCATTTAATTCTTGTTTCGTGTTTATATTAGGCCTCTCTGCCAAGGATCTCAAATTCGTGCAGGGCAGCATAACCCTCTCCGTAGCAGCCCTCGGCGACTTGCCTCCAACCGCTCAAGAAATCGCCAGAATCGAAGCCGAAGAAGCTGCTGCAGCAGCAGCGGCCGAAAGTGAAGGAGGCAGTGGTGATACCCCCCCTGTATCAGGTGTCTTACCTCCCGCAGTGGCCTCGTATCTCGCCGCCCGCTACGCACAACAAACCACCAAACTGGCACTTCGCAACAAAGCACTACAGCCGGGCGTGTCAACGGCTCAATTGTTAGCGCAAGGAAGCAGGGAGTCGCATAGCAAGGGTATGAGGAGTGGTCTTGTTGGATCGGCACCAGTGCCAACCACTGCAGGAGGAGGCGGAGGAGGAGGAGGTGGTGATCGAGGTGCGGACATGCGTCAAGATGGTGCTGCTGCTGACGATGCTGATCATATGCCAGCGGAGTTGCGCTTAGCTGTATTAAAGCAATACGCACCAGCTTTACCGGTCGCGATTTTGCCGAGCGAGATGCACGAAGTGAAGGATACCAGTCGGGCTCCCTTTGTGATGGCACCCCTGCTTGGGAATGGAGGGCTAGGGGTGGGTGTGCTCTCAGTTCGCATGGCAACAAGTGTTATTACTTCGAAGGACGGCGATGCTACAAGGGGTACTACTGTTAACAAGGGAGTTCCAACGCGAGGAGCATCTGCAGCGGCAGGAGCAGCAGCTCGAACACCGCAGTTGTTGAACCCGCTTGTCGATGAACACACACCTGAACCATATCAAGAATGGTTGACAGCCAAAGGGGTCGCCACTAAATCTGCTCTGCAAGCCGTGAAAGACCGCGCCGCTGCTGCTGCCGAACAAGATCGCACGCGACGGGAGAAAGAAGCTTCCGAGGCCGTGCAGGCGCGGGCACAAGAAGACAAGGCGCGCGCAGTAGCGGCAAGGAAGAAACGAGAAGCAAGAGCTGGGCGTGGTCAAGTAGGCCGGCGAGGGGCAGGCTCTTCGTCTAATGCAGTGGCTGCAAAGAAGAAGAATCAAGAGCAGAACGATGATGATGAGGACGAGGATGATAGCTGGAACTCGGACGATGCAGATGGCGTTGCGAGTGTACAGGGTGGAGTATCAGAGAACGAAAATGCGGCGGTGTCAAAGCTTGACGAAAATACAGGAGTAGCTGAAGGGACCATTGAAAACGACAACGATGAGACGAACAGCGGTGTTACTGTAGACGCAATCACTGCAGACCCAGAGGAGTTTGCTGCCGTTGAAGACGAGAATACACTTGCTGCTGTAAAAGACACCACTGCGAGTGCAAATGCCACTGCTGTGCCGCCCTTGGTACCGGCTCCTGTGCCAATCTCTGACTCCGCAAACAACAAAGCGCTTGATAAAAGCACGCCAGCAGCAGCAGCAGCAGTTGTGAAGAAGAAACCAACAACTGCTGCTGTTGTTGCCAAAGAAGAAGAATTGATGTCATCTCCCATTCCTTCGACAGACCCGCTGAGAGGTTACCTGGAGGGTACTCCAGGTCTTCCTATAGCGGCACTGAATTCTTTCCTTACTGCCAACTCCGGTCGCAGTGGCGGCGGTGGCGGTGATAGTGGTGTACCTGGCGCTAGTTTCGGACCAAGTTCCTCGATGTCGTTGTCGTCTCCAATGAAGGCTCATTCTCGGGGAGGTGCAACGACGACGAATAACTTCAATGCAAATGCGATTAGTGGCCAAGCGAATGATGATGCTGAGGAAGGAGATGTTGTCTCGTGGGAGTCCCTGCTGGCTTGGGCGCGTGTACAGGGAGACGATGGGTCGATGCCAAGAGATCCCGAGGTCATGGACGCTGATGTGGTAAGATGCTTCGGTTGTAGTTGGATAACATACTCAGATAATATTGGTATCAATTAGAGACGAAAGGTTTTTTTTTTTCAACTATCGATCAGGGTGGAATGTTGACTGAACAAGGGTAAAATGTATATGTAATTTGATCTTCACGTGTGGCCTGTTTACTGCTTTGATATCTGCAAGTATCTGATCTGCCCTCTTCTTTTCTTTCTGTTGCTTTGTCGTTTTACAGGTGAGTTACATTCGCGATTGTGGAGAAGAACTTGGCCGATCCTTGGATGCTCTCCGAAAAGCAAACACTTTGCAACAAGTCCTTCCGACGCCACTGCTAGAACCGCCTCCTTCTGCACTTGGATTAGCCCGTGACGAAGAAGAGGGCGACGACGACAGTGAGAAAGAAGATGAAGATGGAGGTGTTCTTGGCGAAGAAAGAGGAAGTAAAGGCGCAGGAAAGAACTGGAACAGCAACAACAGTGGAATGCTTCATTCACAGCAGCAGCAGCAGGTGCTGCCATCGCCAATGATTACGAAAATCAAATCACCAAACGTGTTTTGCGCGTGTGTGCAAGACGTGTATACCAAAGCCATCGCAGTTTTGTGGCGCAGTTTTCCCAGGCTCTTGAGCGTCGACGTGTGGCAATTGTGCGAAGCTCCGAGCCAGCCAAGACCGCTGCTCAGTCTGAGGTGAGGGGGTGGTCATGTTGTGTGGTGATGTGTGGAGATGGTGCGTGGTGTTGTCTGTGTGCGACCTTTTATGAGCACATTACTTGGGTGTCTTAATATCTTCTGGTCTTGTCTCCGTTTTTGCCCCATTTTGCACTCTTTTCTTCTTTCTATTTTTCGATTCACATTGTGTGCCTCACACGCGAATGCGGCTCCTTCGTTTGTGCACGCAGGTCGGTGCTGGGGCGAAACGAGTCGGAGCCCATCATCCTCGAAAGTGCCCGGTCCGGGGGGCTCGCGGAACTTTCCGGGAACCTTCCCTGGGCGACACCTGCGCTGCGGGCCCTGCATGACCAATGGCCAAGTGCTGGCGACATTGAACAAGCACATGCTGTTGACGACACGACTTCGTCTGCTGCTGCTGTGAACGAAAACTTGTTGTTTCGATCCTCGTCAGGCCAAGTGCTTGTGCCTTTCTTCGACCCTGGCCCACGTGGCACTTTTCTAGCGCAGTCGCCCGTGTCGCAATCATCGTCCTCGTCGTCGTCGTCGTCTTCGAAAGGCAAACGCAAACAGCAGGTGCTTCGTCGTCACGCCCTGGTGCTGACTGGAGACCCTCGTTTCCCCTGGGATGCCTACCCAGCTGCCCTGGCACGAGTGGCGCTGCACTGCAGCCAACACATCCGCCAAGTGCGCCAAGCAGAAGATGCAATTGCTGGAAAGAAAGAGGAAGCGCTGGCAGCTGCTCGACGAGCTGATAACGATGGAAGTAGCGACAGTGACGACGGTAATAGTGACTGATTTTAAAAGGCGTTTTTAGAACCGAATTCGAGTCCACTTACGGTAAGTGACACCTAATACTTCGAATAACTGAGTTTGGAGTTCTTATATCGTTTATTGCTATTGTAGTCTGAGTGCAATTCGAAAGCGCAATCACCATCTAGGCTAACCAACTCAAATGGTTTGGCCCTGGAATAGCCATTCATAGAGCGCCGAAATAGAGGGGCACTTCAAGGAATTCCAGTACGACTGTTATCTTATCTAGATATTTAACATCAAATATTTACATTTGGGCTGAAAAGAGAAAGGATTCAGACCCTGCTTCTGCTGCTTTCTTATGAATACGATCACCAAAAAAAATGCGTTGGATTAGCCAACCGAAATATAGATACAAACAACAGAATCATGCATTCAGCAAATCAGTCGATTCCAGCGACTTCCTTGAAGGCATCCCAGTCGATCCCAAACACCTCTGCTTGGCGTTTTAACTTCACCAAATCGTTCAACTTCTTCATTTCCAGCAATTTTTCCATTTTGGCGCCGCGGTCCATCTCAGCCAGAGCGACCGCATACAAATTACCCAGGACTTTCTCGCGGTCGCGCGCAAGGGCACCACCGTCGCCGGCAGCCGCGAAAATGCCACGGGCTTCTTGCACCAGATCAATGGCGCCGCGGTGGTCTTTTGCTTGAAAGCACGCGGACGCTCTCGCGAAAACCTTGTCGCCAGCTAATTTCGCTTCTTCTACTCTTTCGTGATCGACTTGCAGTGAATTGATACTGCTGCTGCTGCTCAGGGCCACTTTTTGCCCAATGCGCTGTTGCACCTGTATTTTATAATGCACAAGTAAGAGTGTCTTGATTCAGACTGACGTTGTATCTGTTTCGAGCATGTAGCACTACCTCTATAGCATACAAGAAAAAAATAGAAATAACGAGGTGCTTTTCTGTATTTGTTACCATGGCAACAAGTGGAGCTCTTTCGTCGACTAGTCCAACGGCTCGATAGCCTTCCATAGCTGAGCCTAAGAGCTCTTGAGCTAGCCGAACATCGCTATCACCAAGCGCAGTGAGCGCTCCACTCAATGCTTCGTCTGCAGCACCAGTAGCACTCGACTGATCAGGCTCAAAGGAGGCGTCACTGCTCGAAGCTGCATAGGTTAAAGTGGGTCGAAGTTGAGCTGCTGAGTTGCGGACAAGGTCGTGTCCTCGGAACACCAAAAAGCTAGTCCCAGGGCGAACCCCCGCGAAGAAAAGTGTGCCGAGGAGTTCGAGGCGCATGTGGATTTAAATCAAAGCAAGTGTGCCGCTGCCCTTCCTCAGTTTTTGTCTACAGTTTCAAAGTCAATCTGGTATGTTCGAACCCTAGCTAGCACACCCGTTGATTGTGTTTATTCGGCTGACTCAGATCAAAGATGCACGGAAAAGTCGAGTGAATGAAAGGGTAGAGCTCTAGAAGATACAAACTACGAAGAAGCTACGACGCAGCGTTGAAAATCTAGCTAGGTAGTGATTTAGTGATTTTGGCGCGCTTTTAGCGTAGGCAAGAAACAGGCTAGCTAAAGTGGCTAATAAGTATAGTGGCTCTACAGTAGCTCTGGCTCTGGCTACGTACTAAGTACAGAAGTACAGTAGTGTACTGTAGCAAAAAAAGTAGAAAGTAAGTGTGGGCTACTTACCTCATAAGGAATGTGGCATTTTGAGGGCTTCGTTGTTTTCGAGAAAAACGCGTTTGAAGTCCAATGAGGTAAGACGCTAGCGAGCTCGGGTGCCTCGGCAAACCTGATCTAAATGGCATTAGGACCATGTTTCTGAGCCCGCCCGGCAGCTAGCGCCCGTGGGAGGCCCCAGGTGTTGCATAAGACGAGGCCTCGCATGACGACAGTGCCGTCGCGGCCTGCAGTACGGCCTCGAAGTCCGACAACAGCGAGTTGGACTTGGCGGCGCTACGAAGCCGCGACTGCATTTTATTCTTCATTATTTCAATGGATTCCAGCGATAAAGGGCTCTATCGAAGCGCCTCGGCGTGGGCTAAAACATATGCGAGCTAGAGCGAAATGGAAAACCCCATCTCGATTCGGGTTCCTAATGAGGTAGCCCACAAGTGTACTACACGAAGAAGAAGAAGAAGAAGGGGGCTTAAAAAATTACACGAGCCCATGCAAGTCGAAGTCTCAGCCGCCAGCCTACTCCTCTTCCTACTTATTACAGTTCCCATCTAAGAAATTCAGAATGGCCGCAGAACCCCGAGTATCTTAAAAATCGTCCAAATCCCAAACTTGCAGCAGCCCGCTGTCAATGCTGCCTAAGACCACCATTTCTGATTCCACTGCTTTAGGTACTTCTTCTGCCACCATCTCCGAAGCCTCATCAGAGCACCATGTTACAGCTGGCTCTCTCATTGCCATGCGGACTACAGGCGCATTGCTGCTGCTCTTTTCTGGAATGGATGAAACATTGGCGCTTCTTTGGGGAGGAAGACTAGAGGCGGTTGCTGCTGCTGAGGTGGTGGCAGCAGTTGCAGCAGCGGTTGACTCTCCAATCGTGTCTCGGTGCAACACTAGAGATGCCAAGTACTGAAAACCTGCTTCAACGTTGTCGCCATCTTTTGCTGAGGTCACAAACCTAAGAAAGAGAAATAATGTGGCGGCAATTGAAGAAGAGATTGTAAGTGAAAGGTGGAAGATGGCAAAATATGCAAGAAGGAATTCTCCTATTTTGGGGTGTATTCAAAAACATGAGAATCAATTATCCATTCCTCATCCTTTTCCCTCTCTCTTGATTTGCTTCTCTCCTCCCTCTATGATTCGATAAGATCGACAAGCGAAATGTGCTGCCTACTACAGTAGCGGCAATCCTCGCGCTCCATTTCTCTTTCTCCATTCTCCGTGCAATGCACGCACTCACTCTTAACATTACGTTTCGTCCCTCTTACACGCACACCGGTTCTAGTACCGTACCATTGCGCAATGTCCAGCTCGCGGCACAGGGCCTCCATTTTTGCACCCGCTTCGCAGGCAGCAGCGCCGGTCAAGAGCAAGTCGCACTTGTTGGCAAAGAGCACCACCGGCAAGGGGGGTGCGCCAGTCGGAAGCTGAATTGAGGCGATAATACAGAGGGAGGGAGAGAGAGACAGAGAGAAGGGTGAGGGCATGCCAGAAAATGAGAAAGGAAAAGTTAGCACGTCTTAAAGGTCAAAGACAGAATGCGCCGTCCTTATAAGAAACACAGACAATGCATCGACAGCGCCGATAAAAAAATGGAAATCTGCTCTTCCCATATAAGCTGTGGCACACCTTTCTTTTCTCTCCCTCTCTTTTCTATTCTCTCTATCTCTCTCTCATACACCCTCTCTCCGTTTCTTGGCGCCCACTCACTTCTTCCGCGGTCCACCGGTCTAATTCGTGTTTCCACTGCCGCACTGCGTCGAACGTGCCTTCCCGCGTTAAATCGCACACAATCGCGGCGGCTTTGGCCTGCACGGGAGTGTGGAAGCGTGTGCACAAAAGACAGAGAAACAGCGCCAGCGATGAAGCAAACAGAAGAAATGAAATAAAAAGCTATCCTTGTGGAAGGATAAATGTCAAGAGTACAGAAAAAGCAGCGTATGTATCTTGCGAGCGCATTCGAGAGGTACACGTAGCACACATTTTTCAAAAAATGTGTAGCAGTTGTCCCCATAGATTCATCCATTCCAGCTACACTGCAAAGGTTAAGTTGAATTGTTGATTTCGCTAAGTAATTTCGTCCTTAAATTCTACATGTGCTTTTACCTTTCGAAAGTAAGCTCGCGTCATTTTTGCGAAGCGATCTTGGCCGGCGATGTCCCACAACTGCAAGCGCACCTGGGATGTATGAACAAGGAGACAAACCAAGCAAATGAAAACACGTCAGAAACAGGCAGTCCTGCATGAAGCAAACAGAAAATTCATGCCTAGTTCTAAAAGCTTTCCAACGTTCCTACGTAAGCAGTTGGCA
>Ga0136554_1001024_pt1 | contig 11028 bp, 7 predicted proteins | sample AntRauTorckE5431_FD_104637 | JGI IMG/M metagenome (GOLD analysis project Ga0136554, IMG submission 104637) | Saline lake microbial communities from Rauer Islands, Antarctica - Metagenome Torckler E5 #431 | ecosystem: Environmental > Aquatic > Non-marine Saline and Alkaline > Saline | place...
CCAAAACCTCTTTCGGCTCCAGCACTAGAGTTGTTACCGTTATCAATCGGAATACCATCAACCACAAATAAAGGTTGGTTATTTCCTAAGAAAGAGTTTGAACCCCTGATGGTAATTCTTGATGAACCACCTAAAGCTGAAGGAGCTCCTTGGATCTGAACACCAGCAATTCTACCAGTTAAGGCGTTTACAATATTGGTTTCTTTCGCCTGATTCACAACATCACCTTCAATCTTAGTAATGGCATAACCGAGGCTTTTCTCTTCTCTTTGGATACCAAGGGCGGTTACTATAACTTCTTGAAGTACTCGGTCGTCGCTTGCCAACGAAACATCAATAATTGACTGATTACCAACCGTAACTTCTTGGAGTTTGTATCCAATAAAGCTGATTTGAAGTATATCGCCCTTCTTTGTCTCGATGCTGAATTTACCCGTAGCATCCGTTTGGGTGCCTCTGGTAGTGTTCTTAATCCGTACACTTACGCCCGGTAACTCCGAGCCATCTTCTGTTGCTGTAACAGTACCCGAAACCTTACTTTGTGCGAACGCAAAGGTGGTTAACAAGACCATCAAACAACTTAGTAGAACTTTTTTCATAAAGTTTGTTTTTTTAGTTATTTATTCGAATTTGGAACTTGAACATACGACACGCAAATAAAATGTAAAAGATTCAGAGCTAAATAATTTAATATATATAAGAATAGTACAATAAAAACACTAATTTATTAAAAATAATAATTTATTATATTGATATAATGCCTACGTATATTCATTAGGGTATATGTAATTTTTCAATAACCGTAATAGCCCATTTTTATACGATAAATAGGCTCAAAAGGCAGATGTTTATATGGCGTTTTGTCGCTTTGAGGTGGGGCTCGCCGTTCGGTTTGATTTTGACGATGTTTGGTAAAATTTTGCAAAGAAATTTTAGGCACATTCTCAGTACTTATTTTTTCTCGGTCTGTACCTCTTTTTTATTTATTCGAGAGATTAAGGTCAGTTCGGGTTTGCAAACTATTCGGAACTAGCAACGTGTAGGTATTTTGGCTTGTTTAGTTGCGAGCACGTTTAAGGTTTTATCAAAGACAATTCTTTGGGCACAAAAAAAGAGTCCCGAACAAGCGGGACTCTTTTTTTGAAATACGTTTCTGTTAATTGATTGAATCAATTACTTATCCCACCAAGTGCGGGTTTCCATTTCGTCAGGACCTTGCCGAGCAACGGCGGCGGTATAATTTGTTTCATTTAATGAGAATTCATTCTGAGGGTATCCACGACGACGCGGGATTGCACGTTTCAAAGAAGCATCAGGAGCTGGCTGTAGTAATGGATAATCCAAACGCTTCCACTCGTTCCAAGCTTCTTGCCCTTGCATGTAAAGTGCAATCCACTTATTGTCACCGATTGATTTTTTCCAGTTATCGGCATCGTACGTAACAGTAGCTATGTACGCAGTGCCATCTACACCCCACTGCTCCATTGACGCAGCAATGGCAGATTTGAATAAACTTGGTGCATCTCCAGAAGTCCATCCGCGAGAAACAGCTTCGGCTTGATTAAACAACACTTCAGTAGCGGTCATAATAAAGTACGGAGCATCTGCGGCACGCACCGCAGCACCTGGGAACGAGATTTCATCGTTAGTAATACTACCAGCAATTGAGTTACGCACACCGTATGGCATACCTACGTAAGTAGCACTTGCATCTCTTGGAGCCGGAGCTGGATCAGCAAATACGGGTAAGCGTGGGTCATTTGTAGCTAACATTTGGTCTGTTAAAACATTGCTGATAGCGTAGTCAGTACGAGTCAAGAAGTGAGCGTAGTACGGATTCCAGTTATTTGCATCTGGCAAGTAGCGGTACGTCGCATTTTCGCTATTTTTAGTAATTACTCCACCAGCTAACGCTGTTGTAACAGCAGCTTGGGCTTGAGCAGGGTCAACTTCTGACATACGCATTCCAACACGCAGTAGTAACGAGTAAGCAAACTTCTTCCAAGCGTTCATATCACCGTTGAAGATGATATCACCAACTACACCTCTTTCAGAAGTATTGATTTGCTGGGCAGCCTGAGTTAGTTCAGTAACTAAACCAGCGTAGATAGCTTCCTGCGTATCGTAAGCAGGAGAGAAATTCTCGTTTCCTTGTAAAGCTTCACTGTAAGGTAAATCTCCCCACATATCGGTCATTTTCTGACAGATAAACGCTTTCATGATACGGGCTACCGCAATTTGATTGGTATTTGAACCCGAAGCGGAAGCAAAACCTTTAGTAGTTTCATCCGTATTCAACTTGATGATTTCTTCTAAATCAATCATGCCGCCATCATCACCGCTTCCGGTGAAGAACGTGTAGAAACTTGCTTGTGGTGATTCGTAACGTGAAGTCTCCGTGTACTGAGTTTCAGCCCAATGCTGAGCATAAATAATACCCGTAGTTTGAAACTGCCGACGTATCATACCACGCATGGTATTGGTAAACATGTAAGAAGTAGGCACCTGACTTACGTTATTTGGGTCGACATTCATCTTCTCGAAGTTTTCGCAAGATGAAGCAAGGAATAAGCTTGGTATAAGTAGTAAAGCCCAGACCTTTATTTTGAATATTTTTTTCATATATGTATATCGTTACTATTTTTAATCTTTGAGATTGACTGAATTAGCGTTCATTAAAATCCGAAACTTACGTTGAAACCCATTGAGCTAAACGACGGGTGTTGCCCGTTTTCAAAGCCTTGGATATTTCCAGAACCCATCGCAGATTCAGGATCAACGTTAGGAATATTCTTGAACAATACGGCCAAGTTACGACCCACAAAAGCCACACGGGCATTTTTGAATGGCGTACTACTTAATAGCTTTGAAGGAATTGAGTATCCGAAGTTAACCTCGCGAAGTTTGATGAAACTCGCGTCGTAGATGTACTCATCACGGTAATTACGTAGGGTTCCCCAGTAATCTACTGACTCAAGGTAAGTTTGGTTTTCTGTACCATCTGATAGTACACCTTCTGCACGTACACCACCACCATTAGCAACTGGATCACGTTGTGCAACGCCACGGTCGTTATTGCCAACAGTGTTCGAAAGTAATCCAGAGTAGCTCCCGTAACGGTTGGTTACAGAGTAGATGTTTCCACCTTTCTGGAAGTCAACCAATACACTTAAAGAGAAGCCCTTATAAGAGAATGAGTTCATTAAACCGCCAGTGAAGTCAGCAAGTACTGAACCTACACGTTGGTTACGATTGATTACGTAGTATCCGTTCTCATCAACCAATTTACGACCTTGATCGTCAAGCTTGATGGTCTCTGCAATGATTGTACCATAAGGCTCGCCAACGAAAGCGTTAACCGAAGGTCCCCATGAAGCAATTAGGTAATTATCAAGACCAGGGGCCAATGAAATAACTTTGTTGCGGTTACGTGCGAAGTTGAATGACATATCCCAGTTGAAAGTACTGGTTCTGATTGGGCTAACCGTAAACTGTACTTCGAAACCTTTGTTCTCCATTTCACCAGCATTAACATAAGCACGGGTAAAACCACTTGCTCCCGAAACGGCGATATCTAAGATTTGGTCTGATGTTTTGTTTTCGTAGTACGTGAAGTCTAAGCCCGCACGACCATTGAAGAAACGTAAGTCAGTACCAATTTCTATTGATGTAGTAGTCTCAGGACGTAAAAGTGAGTTGTTCAACGTATTTGGTACGTAGAAAGCAGGCTCGCTACCGTAGGGGTTACCCGCACCATAAACGTTGCTAAGTTGGTAAGGGTCGGTATCGCTACCTACTTGAGCCCAACCGGCACGTAATTTACCAAATGATAATACTTTGCTTTCAAAAAGGCTTGTGAATACAAAGCTACTACCAAGAGCAGGGTACAGATAAGAGTTGTTTGCAGCTGGAAGCGTTGAAGAAACGTCGTTTCTCAACGATGCATCTAAATAAAGAATGTCTTTCCAACCTAAATTTAAGCTACCGTATACACTATTTACTTGCTTCTCATTGAAGAAGTCAGTGACTGCCGGACGGTCAACTGATGCACCAATATTAAAGTAGTTTGGTACGTTTAAGCCGCCAGCGGTTGAAGCTGCGTTTAAGTAATACGACTGCATACGGATGTTAGCACCACCAATGGCAGCTACCGAAATATCACCGAAGGTCTTATTATACTGTGCTAAGAATTCAAAGTTGTTCTCACGAACGTCACGAATTTCTTCGCTGTACTTATCTTGAGGAATTGACCTTGATGCAATACGCTGCTCCCGACGATCCGTGTAGAAGTCAGAACGTACAAAAGCCGCAACTGATAACTCAGGAAGTATCTGGTAAGATAAACTGGCATTACCAAACAAACGACTACGTGAATCAACTGTTGGACTTTCATTAAGTACCCAGTACGGATTCTCCCAATAAAGAGGATCCAAGTTTGTTGGACTCTTGATATTCCAGGTACGGTCAGCACCATCAGCAGTCTTATAGTTACGTAGTTTATCCATGCTTATCTGACGCTGGAACCACTGGTTGAAACTTGTAACGACGTTACCTTGATCTTGACTATAGCCCGTACTTGGACGGCCGAAGGTGTTAGTCTTTACGTAATTTGCCGAGATACTAGCTGTTAACTTGTCACTTAGCTTGCTGCTACCTGAGAAGTTTAAGGTGTTACGATCCATCTTACTATTAGGAATCGTACCTTTCTGATTAAGGTTTGTGTAAGACAAACGAAATAATGCGGCATCACTACCACCACTCAACGCAATATTATTACTCAAGATACGACCATTCTCGTAGAAGCTACGGATGTTATCAGGATTCGGCGAAAATGGAGTCTGCTTTCCGAAGTCGGCATCATCTGCGTACCAGCTATACCACTGACGCACTGGCTGACCGTCCATTCTTGGACCCCAGCTTTCATCAGCTGCGTAATTTACAATCGGCTCGCCGTTGTAAGTATCAAATGATTGCTTGTAGCCACCACCGTACTCATTTTGGTATTCAGGCATTATAAGGATATTGTTAAACATCGTTGACGAGTTCACCTTCACACCAATACCCTTGCGCTTATTTCCTTTCTTGGTTGTGATAAGAATCACACCGTTTGAGGCACGAGAACCGTAAAGAGCGGCTGCGGATGGCCCCTTCAGTACGGATATTGACTCTACGTCGTCAGGGTTAATATCCTGAGCTGCGTTACCGTAGTCGGTACCACCACTACCACGTTGTGTGTTAGTCGAGTTAAAGTTAGAGTTGTCAATTGGCGTACCGTCAATTACAAAAAGTGGTTGGTTATTACTCGAAATAGAGTTTACACCACGTAGGATAATACGAGATGAACCACCAATACTACCTGGAGAACCGGTAATCTGTACACCAGCAATTTTACCTTGTAGTGAGTTTACTACGTTTGTTTCTCTTGCTTCAGCAAGGCCTTCGCCACTTACTTGTTGAACTGCGTAACCTAATGAACGCTCTGAACGCTCAACACCTAAAGCTGTGACCACAACTTCTTGAAGTACTCGATCATCACTTATCAGAGAAATGTCGATAACCGATTGGTTTCCAACTGCAATCTCTTGAAGTGCGTATCCAATAAAGCTGACCTGAAGAACATCGCCCTTCGCGGCTTCGAGGCTATATTTACCCATAGCATCTGTCTGTGTACCTCTTGTTGTATTCTTAATACGTACACTTACTCCCGGCAGACTGGAGCCGTCTTCTGCTGCCATAATGGTTCCTGAAATTTTGCTTTGTGCAAAAGCAAAAGTAGTAAGGAACAGCATTACTAAACCTAGTATAACTTTTTTCATAAAGTATTGTTTTTGTTTAATTATTGAAATTATCAATGACCAAGTTACAATACTTCACGAAAATGCAAGGTTTTATTATAGAATTTATCTATAACTTACAAGAATAGTGCAATAAATACCTGAAGTGATTCAATATGAATAAGTCAAAAGGGCAAAATTAGTTTACGTATATACGCATATGCAGATTTTAATTTTTCATTAGCACTAGGAAGCAATCTTTTACTATTTTTTTCGCCCTAAGTACAGTTATTTATTTGGGTGCTTGGTTTTGTACAATACTCGAAAGTATTTTTGGAAAAAAACGTTTGAGGTAGATTCCTAAAATTTCCTTTCCCCCAATAGAGATTTCTTCTTTATTTTTTTGAATAGCATTGACAATCTTCTCTGCACACTTCTTTGATGAAAGACCTTTTAGTTGGTTTTCATCCATTTTGCCGTGCGAAGAACCGTCTGCGGCTATGGCGTTCTTAGAAATATCGGTTCGGATATAGCCAGGGCAGATTAGTGTAACGTGGATATTGTCCTTCCAGACCTCTGCTCGTAGCGAATCAAAGAAGCCGTGCAGTGCGTGCTTTGACGCACAGTAACCCGAACGCATCGGTGTGGCTAATTTCCCCGAAACGCTACTAGTCACAGCAATATTTCCCGACTTCTGACTAATCATAATCGGGAGCACTACTTTAGTAAGTGCCACTACGCCAAAGAAGTTTATTTCCATGATAGTTCGGTAGTTTTCAAACTGCGATTCCACTACGCTGCCCCGCTGTGATATTCCGGCGTTGTTAAACAACACATCAATACGCCCAAACGCGTCTATTATTTGATTTACCTTTTCGCCAAAATGTTCAATTTCTGTTACGTCCATTGGAAGGACAAAAACGTTCTCTGCGGGAAGGCCAGTTTTCGCTTTCACTCGCTCTAATTCTGTTACTCTTCTTGCTGAAAGTACCAATTTTATGGTTTTATCCTTTGCATATTCGTAGGCAGTTGCTTCCCCAATTCCGGAGGATGCCCCGGTAATCCAGATTACTTTAGACATAGTATATTTTTAAAGTTATGTATTTAGTTGATTCAAAATTATCAATAAAAACCCGGCCGTTGAGTTTCGCAGATAGATTTCTCTTTACCTCGCAAAATACCTTGCTACTCTTAATACTTGACGCCTTTTATCAAGTTTCGAGTATCAGTACTCAAACATCGCTTATATTTGTTTGTCAATTACTCAAAGCAATTGCCGTAAATACGCCACAAAATCAATGAAGCTGTTTCAACTACACGGAAAATTATCTACCCAGCAAAGCCTTTTTCTGGGCATTGCGGGATTACTTATATTACTAGGTTTTTGGTGGGGGCTCTCCGAAGTTCTTTCTGAACAAAAGCCGCTTATCTCAGAAGTTGATACATCTATTATTGAAGGTTACGAAAAAGTCTATCCCATTTTACCAAGACCAGACAAGGTTTTTATGGCGTACGGCTCATTAATTAGCAAGGATAACCTGTGGGGAAACACTTTTCGGTCAATATGGCTAAACCTGAAAGGATATTTTTGGGCGGTTTTGATTGCCATTCCCATCGGGTTTCTGACATCACTCATTCCGCTGGTTCGCGGGCTTTTTAGTCGGCAGGTAGATGCACTGCGTTACTTACCGCTCACGGCGCTTACGGGATTATTCATTATTTGGTTCGGTATTGAAGACCAAATGAAAATTGCCTTTCTGGCGTTCGGTATTTTGGTTTACTTACTACCTGTCGTTATTCAACGCATTGACGAAACCGAAGAGGTATATCTTAAAACCTCGAGTACGCTCGGTGCAACCGCTTGGCAGAAAATCACGACGGTTTATCTACCCGCCGTTTTCTCAAAACTGATTGACGATATTCGGGTACTAACCGCAATCTCGTGGACGTACATTATCATTGCTGAGTTACTAAACCGAGAAGGCGGAATTGGGGCATTGATTTACGTGAAAGCCCGACAAGGACAAATCGATAAAGTGTTTGCGGTATTAATCGTAATAATTCTCATCGGTTTTATGCAAGACCGGATTTTTGCTTACATCGATAAACGGATCTTCCCGCACAAGTACTATAAGGTCAATTTTCTCGGATTAAAGGAAATCCGCTACGGAATCTGGACCATACTCGGAATTTTCGCATTAAAAGTCTTTCAGGAAATTACGCTGCCTAACCTTGGTTCCACCATTAGTAATTTTGTTTGGATTGGTGTACTCGCCAGCCTAGCATTTATATTACATGGCGAACTCAAATTCTGGAATGCTAAAAAAGACGTCTCTTAAAATGGTCAACAAGTAAATGACAACCGCACTTTTCCGTTATTCTGAATTAATCTATAATGCTTAACTTTCAAGAGAAAAAATTCAATCAACTTACAGTAAACGAATTGTACGCCATAATGAAACTCCGGCAGGAGATTTTTGTGGTGGAACAAAACTGCGTTTATTTAGACGCCGATGGCTATGACCAAAAAGCGATTCACGTTTTAGGAACGGACAAAGTTGGAAAACTGGCAACGTATATTCGCATCTTCGCTCCGGGTGATTGTTACGATGAAGCGGCTATTGGTAGAGTAGTGGTTGATGCTAATTTTAGAGGACAAAAACTCGGTATTAAAGTGATGGAACACGGAATTAACTACTGCAAAAAACATTTCTCCGACTCTTCAATAAAAATCGGAGCACAGGTCTACCTCGATAAGTTTTACCGTTCGTTGGGCTTTATTCCTATTTCCGAAATGTACCTCGAAGACGGCATCGAGCACCAGTACATGAAGTTGAATTTCCGAATTGTGAATGAATAAATCTGCGATTTAGTGAACGTTTTGCCCTAAATTCTAAACTCTTCATTGTCCTCTTTGTACCAACTTTTTCACCGTTTTGTTCCTGTCAATTTCAACGCTTAGAAATTGTAGTTGCTGCAAATGTACTTGCGAAGGTAGTGGTATATTTATAATATTTCTCCCACCTTTCAGTTGCTCAGTTTGGTGAATAAATTCCCTGCCGAACGAGTCATACATTGTAATTAGAGCTTCTTTTGGCGAAGCAACTTCAAGTGAAATATTGATTGCATCAACAAACGGGTTTGGGTACGCTCTTATTGTCAATTCAGGAATTTCCTCACTTCCAACGTAGATTCCTGGCATATTAGAATCTAACCATCTTAGCCGTTTTTGCAGCCAAGTTCTGAGTTCGTCTACTTCCCCTTTCCACGTAGAAGCGACGGGTTCGGGCTGTGGCCAAACGTATTTTCCGAGAATTTGCCACTTCTGAAAATTACGGTTTTGCGGTTGTTGCAGTTCGGCTTCTAACTCATCAATCATTTGCTTGATATTGGCATCGCTGAAAATGCCGCCGCTTTCGCGTTCGCTCAAATAAGTATCCCGCACCTCACTCACAAACTCTGGGTCTTGTAAAAGGCGTTGCCACCAAAACGGCACTTGAAATCCGTCTTCGGGGCAAAGTTCGTTGAAACGATAGGCAAATAAATCGAAGCGGTTTCCCTGACAGTAATTTGCGTTTCCGTAGCTGATGTCGTAATCCCATGGCGGCCCGAGCGTCAGCTTCCCGCCTTTGCTGTCTTTATCTTTATACATAAACGTGCTAATGCGGTAGCCGTCAATATTGCGGGAAACCTCGTTCAGCAAGAAAATATTAATGAAAGATTTTACGTCGATGTATTTTCGGTAACCTTCGTTCGCATCGGAGAACTTTTCGGATTTCAACGCGTTCTCAAAATTATCTACGTATTGCTTAATGTAGTCCTGCTGTTGAGTGGATGGCTCGCTGGGATATTCGTAAAAATAACGGATTCGCTGACTCGCAGAATTGCCGACTTTATGGTCTCTAAACCACGATCCGCTGTTTGTTCCCGTTCCTTTATCAATCTTAATGATATAGCCGCCCGTGAGGTCGTCGCCGGTATTCTCGTCGGGGTCGAGTTTAGAAATATCTACTCGTCCTTTATCCCGCTTTATTTTTTCCATCAATACATAAACGCCCTGATATTCACCGTTGATAACCACTTCTACGTATTGCGTTCGGCTGGCGTAAATTCCCATTTCACGACCCATCTTCATAGTTAATACATTGTGCATTAGGCTTTTCTCATTGTACGAAGCGTACAAAATCCAGTCTTCCTCTTTTGGCCAGCCAAAAAGACTCACGTTGATATCTTCTCCGTTTTCGTCCCACGTTTCAAAACCAAATGGCTTTTTTGGGAATAATTGCGAGGAAGAACCCCGAAACTCAATCCCTATTTTACCGTCGTAGATATTCGGTGAATCGGTTTGCACGTTTTCTTGCCCATCGCCTTTGTGCATGATTTTCATACTTGCCATTACCTTGGGTTCATCCACGATGGTGCCGCCGTTAGTGTTGATGACTACAATGGGCAGTGTGGAACGCAGTTGGGCAAAACTTACCTGCACAACTACCGAAAATAGAATCGAATACAGAATGCGTTTTTTCATGGGGTTGAATGAGTTTGGCATCAAAGGTATTAATTAAAATATTAAAGGACGCTTAGAAAAACTTATGCCCAAGAAACTTGGGCATAAGAAAATTAAGTATAGATTTGTCGTGTCGATGTCAAACGATAGAAGTTTGATATTAGGAAATAGTAGTGCGTCTCTTGAAAGGATAATTTAGTAATTAAAAAGAAAATGGAAAAGCACTTAAAGGGAAGTCTGAGTACGATTGTCCTGAAATTATTGGACGATAACGGACGGATGTACGGGTACGAAATCACGCAGAAAGTAAAGGATATAACCAGCGGTGATATTCAGATAACCGAAGGAGCATTGTACCCGATTCTGCACAAACTGGAAGCCGAAGAAGTCCTCTCCGCCGAAACCGAAAAAGTGGACGGTCGCATTCGTAAATATTACCGAATCACACCCAAAGGCAACGCCACGGTAGTAGATAGAGTAGCGGAGTTGCGGGCTTTCGCCGAAAATTTGAACTTGATTTTGAATCCGAAGTTAAGTGTTTGAACCCCGCCCCAGCCCTCCCCAACGATGGGGAGGGAGCTAATTCACAATTAAAACCATGAACCTATCAGAAATCCAGCATAAAAATATCGAAACTTACCTTATAAACGAAGGACTTGAATACAAGGAATTTATCGATGAAATGACGGATCATTTTATTGATAGTATCGAAGTGAAAATTGAAAACGGAGTGAGTTTTTTCTACGC
>Ga0136554_1001029_pt1 | contig 11009 bp, 5 predicted proteins | sample AntRauTorckE5431_FD_104637 | JGI IMG/M metagenome (GOLD analysis project Ga0136554, IMG submission 104637) | Saline lake microbial communities from Rauer Islands, Antarctica - Metagenome Torckler E5 #431 | ecosystem: Environmental > Aquatic > Non-marine Saline and Alkaline > Saline | place...
AACAGCCAACAAGTCTGCACTGACGAATAGCGGCGAGTGGGAGAACATTCTGAGCATCTTCCTCTCGTGAACCGTCGAATTTGAATTCGAGCAGAATTCTTATCTTTGATGGAAGCTAGTTCAAATGCCGTGATACATATGCAAGTTTTAGATTCTGATATATTGCAATATTGTATCGTCTTCATCATCAGGCTGATTTTGTTTTTACTGTGGTCTCGGCGTATCTATCCTTAGTTGCTACATACTGCACATTTACTTTACCTCGAGGACTGCTGTCACAATAATCATGGTGGCTCATCCCTTATCTTACCTTCAGCGCTTTCGTCTCTTTCCTCTATCAGTTCCTCTATGCTGAGAAATTCTTATTATTTTCTGCTCTGCTGAACTATTCACCTTTCCAGTAGTTCAAAGATGACATCATATCTAGCAGGCAAGGGCTATATTGGATTTATTTACACACTACTAGACAGAAATGCAGAAAATGAAAAACCCGGCTCCAAAGTTATGCGGTTAGTCTAAAGCGAAAGTGTCAGCCAGACTTGGTGTCTGGGAATGGACGCGAAGCGAATCAAAGAATTGCAGCAAATCAGAGTTTATTAGTATCACGGAAAAGGCAACATTATAACCAATGCGCACTTGGTCAAAGGAATCTCCATAGACTATAAAAGTGTCACCCCTGTGCGAATGATCAAAGTGATTGAACGCAAAGAAGTGGCTTTATCCCCAATTGTAAAAGTAAGGAAGTATGGCTCAACACCAACATCTACAAAAAGACGGCATGTGAGGAGAATGCGACTGCTTTGGTACCAGGTAGAAGGGGGTTGTCAACACTATAGCAAGGTACGATACAATTGATTTCTAGGATGGACCCATAGCAGTGACATGGACATCTTCCACAGAATCATCCTACATGGCATCGAAGCTAACATTATCTGAACAGAATTGGACGCAGCAATGACTCGCGAGTGAGGAGATCTCCATCCCTACTAGGAAATTTATCATCATGCGATCCGTCATCGTAGGGATGGATAGAATCAGAGTATGCGAGTGCGTTGTCTATGCAAAGCGGCCATGGATGACCTACTAGAGTATCTTCTTGGCCTTCTTGCTTCTTTGTTGCGATTCACTTGTTGTATGACCGTCATCACAGACGATGATGGTCGTTCCGAATTTACAAATCGAGCTAGACATACATAAATGTCTTTTAGTTAAATCTTTGATCCGCACAGAATAGGCAACAACAATGTGAATTGAATGCTAGAATTTATTGAAAAAGAGGTTTGACAAAAATAGTAAAAAGATCATTTTACATTGAAAATGATCTTTCGCGGTGACTATGCTTTGCACATTGGTAGATCTTTTTCTATTAGCTACTTGCGATTGTGACCTACTGACTATTGCCTATTGTATTACTGAATAATAATTCCAGTGAAACGTGACGATATGTATTTTTAAAACAGAGAAATGACAAATGATTTTCCATCCGTATTGGGAAGGGTGATACTTTGTAGTCAATGGCCTAATCAGACGTACCCAGAAAACATCAACCAACAACAGAAACAAACAAAAAACACCATCAGCCATCAGCCATCAAGAGACATTTCGTGGAACATGAAACATGATGCAAACCTATGCAAACATCATGTACTTGTAGTTCACAATTAGTTCAAAAGATATTCTTGCGTTCCTTTCTTTTTTTACAATGAAGATTTTTTCCGCCATCCTTCTTCTCCCATCAATCTCTGCCTTTGCGCCCATTAATGTCAACCGTAGATTCTCCAGTGCCGCACTTTTTAGTGTGGCCGATGTCAAAGCTGATTTTGCGCTGAACCCCAAAACCTTCCTCTTGGACGTCCGTGAACCCAATGAATGGGCCGAGGGTCATCTTGCTTTTGCTAGCCCCAACCCTCTTTCCGAATTGACTAGTAGCACATGGATGGATCCCTTAACTGGAGCTTTCTCTGCTGGATCTTTTCCCATCGATCGTAAAACCGGTGTCGCTATTGTGAAAAATAAAAAGATCTATGTGCATTGTAAAATGGGAGGAAGAGCAAAGCAAGCAGCCAAGCTACTAACTGAGATGGGGTATAAAGACGTAGTTGCACTCGAAGAGACCTTTGATCAACTCGTAGCAGCTGACATATGCGAAGTTGTGACAGGAGAAGTCCAGGATTTGACAGATTGAAAGGAGAGTGGAACACCCCATCAAAAGGCAGGAGAGAGCGTTGAGAGGAAAGAGATTAATCCAGATATTTGTATTAGGGCTTCTCGCCCTTAGAGATATAGACCCGCACAGATACTAACTACTGAATGCGCTGGCTAAAAAAGTCATAAGTAATCAAGTTCTCTAACTCTGAAATATTTTGCTGAAAAAGTATACACCCAGTCCGAGATAGGATGCGTATTCGTATCTTAGTGATTGTAGAATCGGTTTAACTGTGTAACTAATCGATCTTATGGCACTGGTGACGCAAAACAGTCAATGAAGAGTTAGGCTCTGTACTCGACGGGATTAGCTGGGGTGGTGACAAGACGCGTCATGAGTACTATAACATTCTGATTCCAGAAGGAAGAACTTTACCACTACAAGGTGAATGCATGCGATGATTACTCTTTTCCAAAGGGATCAAACAGTATCTGTACTTTTGTGCGTTGTGAATCCAACAATATTATAATGAAATAATTTCCAGTCTCTTTTAACTAAAACATTACGAGAGTTTGCAATGATAACAGGTCACCGGAACTCAATATACAGCTCAATCTCAGCACACCCCATCTATTTAAAATTTTTCATCTTTGCGATTAGGACTTCAACAACGGTAGGATCTGCCAAGGTTGAAATATCTCCTAAAGCGTCGACATCTCCACTTGCGATCTTTCTTAAGATACGGCGCATAATCTTTCCACTTCTCGTGAGGGGAAGACCGGGCGTAGGGCAAATGATGTCTGGGCTAGCAAAGGGCCCAATTGCAGTTCTAATTGCCATCCTAAGCTCCTTGATCAACTCTTCACTCTCCTCATATCCGACAGTCAAGGTAGTGTAACAGCAGATTGCTTCTCCCTTAATGGCATGAGGGAATCCTACGACAGCAGCTTGGGAAACAGCAGGATGAGCCACAAGAGCACTCTCTACTTCGGCAGTTCCAATTCGATGACCAGAAACATTTAAAACGTCGTCTACTCGGCCAGTGATCCAATAGAATCCATCTTCATCACGTCTACATCCATCACCAGGAAAATAGTATCCAGGGTAAGGTTTCATATACACTGTAAGATACCTCTCATGATCTCCCAAACAAGTTCTAGTCATACCAGGCCATGGTTGCTTAATGGCAAGAACACCCTCTACGCTATTCCCTTCAATCTCCTTTCCTGTCTGAGGGTCAAGCACAACTGCATCAATTCCATAAAATGGGAGCGTACAACTTCCAGGCTTCATAGGTGTAACAGAGGGCAGGTTGGTAATGATGTGTCCTCCTGTCTCAGTCTGCCAGTATGTATCAACAACAGCGCATTTCTTGTTTCCAATAACTTCATAATACCAACGCCACGCCTCGGGATTAATTGGTTCACCGACAGTTCCAAGGATACGAAGACTGGAAAGATCGTATTTTTTCGGCACATCATCACCAAATCTCATTAAAGAACGAATGGCAGTGGGTGCAGTGTAGAAGATGGAAATTTTGTGACGCTGCACCATATCCCAATAACGTCCAATGTCAGGGTACATGGGAGTTGACTCAAACATGAAAGTGGACGCCCCGTTCAAGAGCGGGCCGTATACAATATAAGTATGCCCCGTAATCCAACCAGCATCTGCGACACATGCAAATACGTCGCTTCTGCGAATATCAAATGATGTGGCAGTAGTGTGTTTGGCAAAAAGCGTATATCCTCCCGTGGTATGCAACACACCTTTCGGACGCCCAGTACTCCCACTAGTGTAAAGAATGAACATACTGTCTTCCGAATCCATCCACTCGCATGGGCAGTATGGTCTCTGTGCAGCAATCAATTCGTCAAACGCCACATCACGGCCCTCCACCATGCTCACTCCTCCAACAGCTTCCCCATGATGAGAAAACACGAACATTTTCTGCACAATCCCACGACAAGCTTCCTTGGCAATTGCCGTATCACAGATCTTCTTCAGAGGTAAAGCTCTTCCAGCCCTCTTTCCTCCATCTGCCGTAACAACCCATTTACTATCAGAGCATTTGACCCTTTCCGCAATAGCATCTGCACTAAAGCCTGCGAAAATGACCGAGTGCACAGCTCCAATCCTCGCACATGCCAACATAGTCATTGCAATCTCTGGAATCATGGGCATGTATATCGTCACCACATCTCCCTTCTTCACCCCTTGACTCTTGAGCGCGTTGGCAATCTGCGAAACCTTCTTTAAAAGTTGTTCAAATGTGATTCTCTGCACGTCACCGGCTTCATCCCCCTCCCACAGAATGGCAACATCCTGTCCTCTATAATCATGTCCAGGTAAACACCAACGATCGACAGCATTGTAGCAGGCGTTTAGTTTTCCGTTGAGGAACCAGGATACAGATCCATCTTTGAAAGAACCATTTTGGACATGGGTGAATGGTGCGAACCATTCGAGTTCTGATTTGGCGAGTGTTCCCCAATATTTGCTCGTGTCGGCGATGGACTCTGCATACTTTTCCTGTGAACAATTAGTTTATGGGGATGAGATAATATGAATATGTAGGGGATATTTTCAAGTGAATTTGGGGTTCTTCTATTAATCGTATCTCAAATAATATGTTGACTACGTGTACCGGGTACGTGCACTTTGTTGAAGTGAAGCATCGATATTTCTTGTGTCCTAATATTATTCAAATACAATTCACTGATACAATTGACTGATCATGCAACTAAATGAAATGACTAACCTTGTATGCAGAGAATTGAGCATCAGAGTTGGCATTGTAAACGGGAAGAATATTATTTGCCATGTTTTTGATTATGATGATAGTGTTCTTATTCTTAATCTCTGCAACTAGACTATCAATCTCTATCAATAATTATATAATGATCGAGGATGATTTTACGCGTAGATCTTGAAAGAATTCAAAAGTATCTTTTTTTAGTTTTGTGAACCTCAACGCTCAACGGCTGGACGGACGGCTGGCCATCAGCTCCCAACCTGCGGAGGTTTCCAACTACGTGCGTTTTTTGATTGGCGAGGAATGAGCCAAAGAAGCGAAAACAACTGAAGACGAGTAGTAGACATCTGTAGACCTGTCTGTGTAGACATCAATCATCACTCATCACCAAAAACATCAAGGCAAAAAAACAGAAGCAACAAACAAGCTATTAAGCAAAATCAATTCCTACCCTCAATCATTCATCCAAGCTTCATCACTCCTCATAACTATAATAATTATACTATTCATAACAAAGCACTATGAAGTTTACCTTCAGCGCAGCATCTCTAGCCATCTGTCTTAATTACACAGGAGCTTTTGTCATTCCTCTCCCATCCAAGACAAATATCTATTCGAACACGAACGGAATCCTTTCTATTTCTAGCAAACCAAAAGAATCAGAATGGGCTTCTGTTGCTGTTGCTGCTGCTACTAATGCATCAAGGTCGACAAAAATCGCAGTACCATCCTTTCGAAATCAATCTACTACCTTCCTATACGCTACAGCTCCTTCAGATGATTCCTCAAACAACGACGAAGAATCATCCCACCCCAAGGATCCAGCATCTACCACGCCCGAACTCCTCGCGGCGCTATGGCACCTCATCGCTGCTGGATGCAAAGATCTCAAGAAAGGGTCATCCTTCTCCGTGCTTTACCCCAACATGGAACATCAATTCTCTTCAGATTCCACATACCTCGAAAGACTCATGGGACATCTAGACGCATGCAAAGACGTATGTGATGACTTTGGCATCAATACCATCCTATCACCCATTCAAACAATTAAAGAGGGAAGAAAGGTAGTCACAGGCTTCACTGTCAAGAGCTACAAGGATCCAAACAAAATTGGAACCTTCGCCTCGGACGGAGACTTTAAATTTGCTCATGATCCATTCTTTGACGATGCTGATTGGGATTCACTCGAAGATAAAATTCGGGCTGCGGCAGAAGAAGATGCCGAAGATAATGATAACGAGGAGAAAGAATTGGAAGATGATGAACCACTTGTTGATATTGTCGATAAAATTCCTGATTCTGATGATAAAATTATTGATTTGAGCAAGAAATGGGTGAACAAAATTATGAGTGATATGGGAATTTGTCCTTTTACCAGGGGATCGGAAATGGCGGGTCTTCCCATGGGACAAGTGTATTATACAGTGGATCGATCTACGTGTATTGAAGATATGTATGCTGCTTACTGGGAGGAAGTCGTCAGGGTGGAGCAGGCGAATGAGGAAGAGTTGAGTACTACCCTCCTGATTGCACCGGAGTTTATGATTGATAACGTGGAAATGTTTGAGAACTTTAGTGGGACTTTGACTCAACCTTTGGAAGCTTTAGGAGTGGAGGTAAGTTTCAATGGTGTGATTTGATCATTTTAAAGGAAATTGAAGATGTTGCACGTCAACAAACAGTTTGTTTCTGGCATTGACTTACTTGGCTGACATCACAAAATGTACACCATGCTTTACCCATCCACATAGAATTTGCTACAATTGGTGTTCTTCCATCCAGAATGGACATTTAGAGACGGTGGTGAACGCAGTGGAACTGGATCTGCAGCAAACTATGCAAGAAGATCCCCTTGGCCAATGATCAATATCTTGCGTACATCACAAGTACGCGCAGCACAAAAGGGTATACCAACAGGACTCGTGTACCAGCAAAATGAAAAGACATTGACAAGAGTAGGAGCGAAATCACTTGAAAAAATGCTCAGATTGAGGGATTGGTCTGATATCGCTGATTTGACGGTAGACAGAAAGGACATGGAAGCATTGCGCGTTGCGCAAGATCTTCAGGATACTGGAATTGTCGCAGAAGTGGACACGAGCGTTATGTATGATAGTACGCCTGCTGCGAATAGAGTAGATCGCGAACAAATTGAAGGAGGTGATATTATCAATGTTATCCTACAGGCATTGGAGAAACGCTTGACAGGTGGAGAAGGCGGTGGTGTGCTTCAGCTATCAGGTGCAGAGACATCAGCTGCTATGATGGCGAGTGATTTCTTATTGGAGCACTTGGAAGTTGTTGCAAACACTCCTCGGAAGAAAAAGATTCCTGTGAACGCCATGGCGGAGAGATATTTTGATACCGATGACGAATCTTCGCAAGGAAAAGTAAGCGAAGATGATGAAATGAATGTTCTTTTTGGCGGAGGAGGGATTATGAAGGGTAGCAACAATGATGATATTTCCAGACCATCAGCATCCCCTTTCCGGCCAAAATAGGAGTGCCATCACGACGATACTATTTTGAGCATACTGTAGGAGCAGCAGCTGATTCCAGGAAAAGTAGTTATTAAAATACATAGACACTGCTGATTATCTTAATATTAATGACGCATTCATTCCATCCATCCCTAATAACGAAGTCGCCAACTGGGTTCGAAGGATTATATTGTTGTAAAAGTTCAGAGTTCATAATGCTTAGCCAAATCAAGGAACTTTGCTGGCTTCATTGCCAAGAATGGTGGCTTGATCATGTCAGTTGTTGACTGATGGTGGAGATTTGAGGCATCCATTGTCGACAATGAACATTGCTGCGTTGTTGTTGTTGTCGATAGTCGTCTTGATGATTAATTTTGCTCCGCGACCTGTCGAACTGTGGCTTTATCACTACTGCATTTACTGACGGCTGTTCCCTACGGAATATAGAGATTGTGAAGATACAAATAACTGTTGAATCCCAATGCTGATTAGGCAATAAGGAGTGTTATTTATTATTAGTTTTGTGAGTGGTTGGCTCATTGCCGCTGGAGTGTAATCCCAAAGTGGGATTTTGATCGTGCTCGCGTGCAATATTTAGCTGATTGAGTTGTCCCTGTCGGATAAAGACTATCACATCTGATTAATGTCAAGGCAAGGTCAAGGGGTGAAAAGACTCTGGTGGGGGCATCAGCAGAGCCTTCTCTTCGAAACATTAGAGTGTCTTCTTCTAAAGTAGAGAATACTCTAGTTCTGTCTATGTACCACTTACTGAAAATTACCAAAAAATTATCTGATTTTTTCCCTTGCTTTCTACCCTCGCCACCGTATTTTGCATCTTAGCTAGGTAAGGCGATGAACTATGTCGTAGCACCACCATGACCAATCCACTGCCCTTGAGCATGACACAACCGTCCTTCAATTGATATTTTCAGCAATGAAGAGTCTCCACTACCAGAATCTAGAGGGACGAGGTTTTTCCAGTGATTGTAATCGGACTCAGACGGACGAGATGACTAACAAAACCGATTACTGATCAAAAACACTCGCCAACAAATCTCCAAAATTTGCATCTCACACTTTCTCATCTTTCTATTGCAGTCATATAAATAAATAAAATGGTGAACGTACCAAAGGAACGCAAAACCTTCTGTAAGGGAAGGAAGTGCCGTAAGCATCAGCTACACAAGGTCACACAGTACAAGGCTGGTAAGGCTTCCAATTTCGCACAGGGAAAGCGTCGTTACGATTCCAAGCAAATGGGATTCGGAGGACAGACCAAGCCCGTCTTTCACAGGAAGGCAAAGACTACCCGTAAGGTTGTTATTCGTCTTGAATGTAAGAAGTGTAAGACCAAGAAGCAATTGACTTTGAAGAGAACTAAGCACTTTGAGCTTGGAGCCAAGAAGGCAGAGACAGGTCATCAGTATTAGATTATTTGTATTTTTCTAGTTCTAAAGTAAAAAGGAAAAAATACTACGTTAATGGATGATAAGAATTATGAATTAAGAGTTGATATGGGCGATTGTGGATCAAGATCAACATGTGCATTAAATTGATGTGCTAGACCACTTGGCAATTCAAAGATATAACGCATTTACGCTGTTGGACACCTTGCCACACTTGACAAGCCAGCCTTGTTCTTGTTTTCTTCTTCATGTACCTAGTCCAGCATATGTAAATGTGTTATTCTTAATGTTTTCCATTATGCGTGTCAAATTCCACAGTCGCCACTCTCAAATCATTGAGATTGGATTGACCATGTAGAGCTTCAATGCTCAAGGAGTGATTGATTGCCCAAGGAGTGATGTACCCTAATATATCTAAGTATGTATGCTCGAAAGAAAGAGGAAACAAAAACGTCAATCGTTTTCCAAACGATGATGCGTAGACACATAATTTCAGATGTGCACACATGACATTTCTTTCTTGGGAATGTGAATTGAGACGATGCGACTCTTTCATAACAGACTTATCATTGCCAGAGCCTTCTTCCGTAGGCAATACATTGAACATAATGGAACATTGGAATGACTGATCTGCTAGCTAACCATTGTACGCTTATACTATCCCGAGATCTAAATATGACGGAATGGGAACATCTTGGCTCCAAATATCATATTGTTTGCCACTTAGCACGAATAGCAAATGCTTTTAGCTGCCTCAACCCTCTCTAGCTAGATAACCACTCTACGAATCCTCGCTTGAGTCGACAGTTCAAGATCATTGACATTTTTCTTGGATGGTGGTAGTTTCTGAAGGGTAAGATAATAATATGGTGTACAGGAAAGACACGAGATTGTCAGAGAATTTGGTGTGCATCACTGAAAGTGCAGCGGCTTCATCTCTTTGCTTCAGTAAGTAGTGTTTTTATGCATAAATGTTGCCTACTACTACTACTACTACTGTTGTAGTATCATTAAAGTGAAAATCATCAATTTAATTTTTTAATGATTTTGCATAGAGTACCTAAGAAAGATCATGTGGCGCGCTTTTTGTGATGACAAACTTGTTTGTCTGGTGGTGCACCCCTTTTTTGTGTTCTTGTTCTTTTCCTGTTTCCGATTCTTCGTCCCAAAGTCAGGATAGCATTGTATTGATTCTGTTCAATTGAGAATCTAGAGTAGGATATCTCAACGTCATGTCGAGTCCATTGCCCAAAGAATTGAAAGGACTTCTTCTGCCTGCTGCGCCAGATGGCGAGAAGGGAAGACTAACTGCTTCCATTTTATCTGCATGCGATTTACCGGAATCCATCAATGTCGACAGCGCGCTAGTATCTATGGAAATCTTGGGCAAAGAAGTCAGAACTGGGCCTCCCAGTGCAAAACATCGAGACAGGAACAGCTTCAAGTTTGTACCGGAGAAAAGTGCTTACAGTAAGGGATCGCAATCATCTAAAAACAACGAGATATCAATCTCTGCCCCGTTGGAATTACTCTACTCCGAATCTGCCGTGTTTAAAGTTATGATTGGGAATAATGAAAGCCTTGTCGCTGAAGTGGAACTCAGCAAAGTTCTTCATGCCAATGAACCAAAGTGGATGATTCTTCACTTGGAGCCAGAATCAAGTGAACATTCAGCACAAACTGCTTCCCCTACTCAAGAGGACGAACAAGATACACATGCACCGACTCTCAGATTGAGGCTCTGCATGACGGGACCATTCAGACCTGAAATTTCAGCTATTTTGTCAATGTCAAAGAGCTGGTTCGGAGCAATGGATCAGGTCACTGCTGGATCATCATCAGCGATCGATTCATTAACTTCCATCTTGCCCAAAACGTTTCCATCTGGAAAACTTCTTCTGATTCCAACAGTTCCAATTGTTGCTGCATCTGCAGTTCTACTGCCAGTTCTTCTTGGTATTTTGGCTGTTGGATTGCCATTCTTTCTGCCAATCATTGTTGGATTACTTGTGGTAGCTGGAAGTCTTGGAATTGTTGGTACCGGAGTATATCTTACATCATCTAAAGGAAGAGAAACAGCATCCCAAATTCTTGGACCGGTTGTGCAAGTGTTGACAGCAACGAAGGCAGGACAGCAAATGCTTTACGAAACAGGTCCAAGACCATCACCAGTGGCCTTGGCAGAAATCTTGCTGCCCAATGATATGATTGGTCATTTGGTT
>Ga0136554_1001030_pt1 | contig 11008 bp, 8 predicted proteins | sample AntRauTorckE5431_FD_104637 | JGI IMG/M metagenome (GOLD analysis project Ga0136554, IMG submission 104637) | Saline lake microbial communities from Rauer Islands, Antarctica - Metagenome Torckler E5 #431 | ecosystem: Environmental > Aquatic > Non-marine Saline and Alkaline > Saline | place...
ACTACCCATCTCAATCATCTCAATGCATACTCGCACCTGGTAGCAAGAGCTATGTTCGTTTAGAATGATGAATTTTCGATGGACTTGGACAAAGTCGAGTTGTATTCCCCATTAATCGCGGAGAAACGACGACAACAACTTACCAAATCCATACATCAAAATCAAAATGCCTGCAAGCTGCAAGAGAAGAAATTATAACGACATCAGAGAATTTCTCTCTGATCTCTAATAGCAAGAAGAACCTCCATTGGCCTACTGATATTTGTAAATAATTCCCTTGTTGTGGTAATGCAGTTTACCCATTGAAAATTGACGTAGATGCCGTTTATCATTCATATACATATACAGATATACATATACTTCGCCATACCGCCATATCCCATTATCCCATTTTAGAGACAGGCTCGGGGGGGGGCTGGAATTAGAAGGCGAACAGGTAGAGATAAAAAGGAAAATAGTTCAAACTTAATCCAAGAAGCTAATCAGCGTGCTTTTAAATTCATAAATTCTGAGTTAGACCAATTCCCAAACACTTCGATTAACCAACGGAAGTGCAAAAAGAAATGCGCCTGAACTCATCGCTGCATTAGATCCTTTGCCCAGGCAGTTGCCTCATCAGTGATTTCGGAGAATTGACCTTCTGGTATGTCGAGCTCATCGAGAGTAACGCCTCCGTAGCGAACACGATGGAGGTCTATAACAGGATGCCCTGTATTTGCCAAGATGCGGCGTACCATTCTATATTTTCCCTCTTTCACCATTAAACGCACGGTGCTTGTAACCATTGAACCGGGTTCGCCACCTTCAGAATTCGACAAGCTCCCGTCATGCAACTTTGCATCTAAAAGAGTTGCTGGGAAAGTGCCGTCTGAAGTCTCAACACCAGCACTTAATTCCTCCCGGAGGCCAAGTCTGGTAGCGTCGCCTTCAACCACGGCCCTGTATTCACGTTCCACACCACCACTCGGATGCAAAAGGCGCTGCGTTAGTGCTCCGTCGCTCGAGAAGAGCAACAGTCCCGTTGTGTCCGCATCCAAACGGCCCACTGGATGCAAGCCCATTCGTTCCCAAGTCACTGGTACAACTTCTTTCAGAGATGGGCGGCCCATTGGATCCCCCATACTACTTAAAACATTCAGAGGTTTATGGTATGCCATAAGCAACGGTACAGCACCCACTTCCACTCCGTCCACGGTTATCGATGCATTAGCAGGAATCTTTTCTGAAGGTGACTTCATGACCTTGTTCTCAACACGAACGCGCCCCTGGCGGACCAGTACCGCAACTTCAGACCTCGATCCATGCCCTCGATTCGATAACACTCGCTCAAGTCGTAAAGATGGAGGCTTTGAGTTTCCTTTTTTCGCTGATGCAGCGAAAGTACGCCGAGAGTATTTTACAACGTGAGTTGTGCCTATCATGCCAGAAGCTGGTCGAGTAGCATAGAATGCATCTACTCTTCTCGCTAGCAAAGCAGCTGCAAGAAAAACTTGTCTCATAGGAAGTAATGACCCGATCAAATAAGCACGCAAGCCGAGTAGCTCAGTAGTCTTGAGATAATTTGCGTTCTTGGTACCTCTCAGATACTCATAAAGCTTAATGAATTGTACCAATGTGGTCAAGTCGTTCGCAGTAAAACTTCGTAGTACTCAAGCCCGCCTGCTCTGTCAGTCGCCACTGCGTTTATGTTGCTCAAGTTTTATTTCCTTGCGCATACAGCCGCGCGCGACCTACGGTGATAAACGCCTGAAATACGAAATTTTAAAGGCCACTTCTTGATGCCACGATCAACAGGCTACGCTCCCCAGGACAGCCATTGTCTGGCAGCCTGGCATAAAAATATCTGCAACTATGGCATTACTGACTGGCAACTGGCACGCTGGCACTGGCTCGGCTCGTGCTCGTACATAAAATATCACATTGGTGCAACTTTTCCAACTGTCGAGAGTCGAGAGTCGAGAGCTGCATTTTGTTGCACATCAACACGACAAATAAGAAATGAGAATAAGCCTGAGTAGCTTATAGCTTATGGAAGCTCCGAACGGTACTCAAAAGCATGAAACCCACCATGTCCACGTAGTGCACTTGCCTTTTCTAACATCACAACCTACGCTTTACAGAAGGAGAATACAGTTTCGTCACTGCTGTCCCTGGCGGCCGTGTTAATCAATCGTCGGTTTCGTACGCAAGTACAACAAATGGTGGCAGCAGCGGTAATCGCAATCCCTACATGCGCAGAGAAGTGAGTTCCTAGCTTATGGATGATAGCTACGAGGATAACTTTAAAATTATTCAGAGTATGAATTTTCAAGACGATCACAATCGAAACGGCTGACGACTACATTATCAGTGCTCTGTGTACTCCTAGCCAACTGTAACGGTTTTCTTTGATTATTTTGCAGGCATCAACCGTCGACTACAATCCCCATTCGGGCTTACCGTCAACAGCAACTATTTCTCCGAGGCTTCCTTCATGGGATGAACCAGCATTAGATTCAGGTCACAACTTTAAACACGTACAAGTTGATAGTTTTATCACCCCGTCAGCAGCAGGGCTACCACTGAACTGATATGAAAACAAATCACTAAATCTGTTCCGTTTGACTTGCTGACAGGATCAAAGCAGCCAAATTTTAGTATGGACCGGTGGGGTAGCCCTACACTGACTGCTCTTGCAGCCGAGCCACTGCCTGTGCGGTTCGGTAATTCGTTGCCATTTCCGGCTCCGCCAAATCCTCCTTTGCACCAACGACCCATGAAAGCTTCTTCTACGACCGCCGCGTCGCCCGAGACTGCAGCGACAAACGACGACGCTTCGGTGGTTGACAAAAACCCTAAGAATAACGCAGGTGGACCTTACTATAGTGGCGACGAAGTCTTTTGGACCCATCACCAAGCGCAGCTGCGGCGACAGGGTCAACCCTCCCATTCACCCAAGAATCACCATGCATGCAGCAATGCTGAGGAGCTTAGCAAAGAGCAGCGCACCACTAGCGAGGTACATACTGCTACCAATGCCACTCCTGCTGTCCCAAGGGAACAATTGAACCAGTCACAGCAACTGCGACAATATGAGGAGCAGCAGCAGTACCAGCAGGAGCAACAATCGGGATCACGTAGCAGTCCAGAGAGTCAAGGGCCAGAGCGTGGAGCATTAGTACGATCACCACCACCCGCCCCCCCACTGCTAAGCCAGCCACCAAATTTGGCCACCTCAACCGCTCCTCTGCTGCCGAACTTTTCTCGTACTGGTCACGGCGGCGCCTTCAGCAGCAGCAGCAGCAGCAGCAGCAGTCACCGCCAGAGTCCCCACAGAAGCAACGACGATTTTTCGGCTGCAACAGCTGCTGCAGCGGAAGCACGATTGTTGGCAGCGGAGCATGAATTGGCCAAGGCGGAGATGCGCGCCCAGGCTACGGTGGCTTCTGCTGCTGCTCCAACAAGGTCCGCTTCCCCCGTTGCAGTAGCTCCCGCGCCTCACTGGATGGCAGAAATGCACCCAATCACCACTAATAGCAATAGTAGTGGTGATGAAGCAACAAGAACAGCGGTATGGAGTGAAGCAGTAGATGTGGCGAGCCACGCGGCGGCACAGCGAGTGGTAGACTCCGTCATCCCCGCTTGCAGCCGAGCAACTTCACAACTGGAGACTGCCACGCAGCAATTAGCAGCTCTGGCCCAGAACGCAACTTTCAGCATGGACGAAAACAGCTGGGGTGGGCACTTTGGGGCACGGGTAGCCTCGAGCGGGACCCCACCCCCACCAGCGTCAGCATGGCTTCGTGATCTCGGTCGGGGTCTCATCCACTTGGGGAAAGGGGCTCCAACTTCAGGACCAGCGACAGGTGCAGTAGTGGCAGGTGCAGCAGCAGCGGCAGTGAGGTCGAGCAATGATACCACGAGGCAACCTTCAAACGATGGTCTTGACGCTGTTGCAGCGCTCGCGCGATTGATTGCTGACGGGATGGGCTCTGACGGTAATCAGGGACTCTTGCGCAGCAGCAGTGGTGCCTATAAGAGCCCTTGGCGAGGGCACTCTGTTGCCTTAAATCACCCTTCACGCAACAACATGTCCAGCAAGAGCAGCACCAACCATAATAATGAGAACAGCACAGAGGTGCTTTCTTTGGCCGCAGCAGCCGGAGGAGCCGTGGGCGGCCCCAGTGCGCACGAAGCCGAGGAAGCAGTGACGTCACTGTTGGGGGGGCTGGGCGCCATGGCGGTGGCGTGCGGTGACGTGGTAGACCGCCTGCAGGAGCGGGACCGGCTGAGGCGCGCGCAACTCCAAGACACGGTGGGTACAGGGAGGGGGTGACTGAGAATTTGGGTGGGATGTTGCAGTGGCATAGCAGGTAAAACTGGAGTACTTGCAGTTGCAATCATGCTTCATGTTTCTATTTCGGGGGGATTTGGTATGTATCTCCCAGTGTATGCATTTAGGGCTTCCTCCCTCTTTCTCTCGCTCCATTTTTTACACGGGTTTCTTCTTCGTTGTCTTTGTCTTCTTCTTCTCCTCTTCCTTCTTATTTGGTAGGTGGCTCGAGTCGAGCAAGTGGCCGGTCGCACCGCTCGCCAATTGGTGACTTCCGAGCGGGAAGCCAACGCGGCCAAGCAAGTCGCGTGGCAAGCGCAGAGTGCTGCCAAAGCGGCCGAAGGAGACGCCGCGACCGCGCGACAATTAGGGCAAGCGCAGGCACAAGCACAGGTATATACTAGCGCGGAAAAAAAAAACTGCAATTTCTCTGAGAAATTTGGTATGCGCAGCCTTCCATTGGTGTGCACTCTACCTTCGTTTCTTTTCCTTTCTTGCAACGGCAACCACATCATCACTCGCTCACTTTCTCTCGGAATCTTTCACCGCCACCTCTCACATCATTCGAGGCGGCAACGCGCGACGCGAACCGTTTAGCGGAAGCTCTTCAGCAGCAAGCAGACGATGCAGCGCGGCAATTGCGAGCCCTAGAACAGAAGCACGCCCAGGCCCTGAACCAGTGTCGCTCGGAAGCGCAAGCCAACGCCACCACCCTCCAACAGCAGCACGATGCATCGTTGAAGGCCCTGGAAGCCAAACACGTCGCAGAGCTGGACGCGTGCAAGGCCAAGCTTCAGAAGGAGCAGCGCGAGGCCATCACAGAGCTGAGCCGCCAGGGTGACACCTGGTGCAGTAAAGCGGCCGCCGCAGAGGCAAGAGCCGAGGAAGCACTGTCGGGGAGAGCAGCAGCAGAAGCGAGAGCGAGGGACGCGCTGGACCGCGAAGTGAAACGCTTGCGAGAGGTGATGTGAAATCTTGAAAACGGAAAATTAATGTATACGTGCCTTTCAAAATTTTCTCTCCAACATATGTCTTCTTCTTTCAATTGTTTTGGCCGCACTTCACGTCCTTTGGTAGTACAGAACTTAAAAAGTATGTATTCATTCCAGCCACCTTTCTCTAATCCTCTCTCTTTTCACCCTTCCTATAGGTGCAAGCAGAGTCTTTGCGGCAGGTGAATGCGCGAGCCGACGCCAAAGAGCAAGCTCTCCAGGCGGCGCGAGCCTACGACCAGCAAGCTGCGGCACAGCGGGAGCAATTTCTCCGTGAGGAAGCCGAAACTGTTGCGGCCAAGCACAAGGCTGCGCTGGCGGCTGCCCAACAATCGTGTCATTTGGACAGCGAGGCTCTGGTGAAAACCACGGAGCGACGGGTGGCGAGCGAGTACGAAGCCCACATTCGCACCCTCAAGGTATGCAGAAGGAGGAGGGGGGGGGGGCTTCGGTGATAAGGGGTTAGGGTGGGCTACAGAGACGCTCTTTCGTGCTCGTATACTCGAATAAACATTCAGGAATGATTGGTATTCTCTTGTTTTTTTTTTGCCGTTGTTATGTTTCAAAATTCCTCTATTCTGCAGGCGACCCACGAGGCGGAGACTCGGCGTGCAGGGCAAGAAGTGATGCAGTTGCGCCGCGAATTGCAGCGCTTCAAAAGCGGCGGTGGCGGTGGGGGGCATCTTGGCGGGCCTTCTTCCTTCGCTCATCATTCGGCGCTTGCTTGTGGTGACGGAGGCGACGGCAACCACAGCACAAGTGGGGTTGGAAGCAGAGGAGGTGGAGGAGAGCAATCCTGGTCTGACGGAAACGGCGGCGTATCGCCTGAGCTTATGCTTGGCGATAACAATGGTGCTGTCCATTGGTTGTCTGGCCTCGATCTTTCTGGGCAGGCAGACCTCAACGCATCCTTGCCAGTCAGTGGTTCAGTGAATAACACACCTCGACCAGCTTCAGCACATGGACTGCCAGTGCGAACCGGAAGCAGAGAAGCGCCTCCGGTAGTCGCAACACCTGCTGGAGCCGCTGCAGAAAGACAAGCCCCACCTAGAGACCGCCGCTCGCCGCTCTCTGTAGGCTGGGGCAACGCTGCTAGTGTGACAACAAGAATTTCAGCACTTGGGCAGCAGCAGCAGGATGAGGATGAACCGAGGGCCTTACCTCCGAGGCAGTCAGTAGGGTTAACGCCCCCTCGTATTGGCCGAGCGCGCACCGTAAAGGGGGGCCAAGTTGGCGCTGTACAAACCGAATCAGGGAGCCAGATGCCTCAAGATAGCAAAGGAAGCAATGGCAAAGGAACATGTGTTCAAAGGGAGCATAGCGGCAAGGCAGCGGCGCTTGCAGGGGCACATGCAGCTGCTCTCGAAGCATACCTAAAAACCCACGCGTAAGCAATTCCAGAGAAGGAGGAAGTAAATTTGGGAGAGGATTGGAAGTACCTGTCACCTGTACTCTTCCTTCGGTGAGAATCCCGGGACTTCAGTATTATTAAAGCAAAGTTACAGTGCGTAGTACATCGTATAACCGTACAAACAAAACGGCTGATGAAGATGTGAAGCTGTGAAGGAAGGCTGGGTTCGAGCAGTTCGAGTTTCGGTTTTGGTAACGAACGACACCAACCAACAACGACTGAAACTGAAAGACCATTTTTTCGCTCGGCACAACAAAAAGGAATAGGATCACTGGTGGCTGGTAACTTTCGGCCACAACACTCTTGGCAACGTTAGGATTAAGAGCCGAAGGCAGTTTCAAAGAGACAGGAAATGATAGCACCAATTATGCAATAGTTGATCAGCATAATGTCAGAGCTCCTTCCGCCGTCGCCGCACGAAAGTCTCGATGATTCACCGCCGCGTGATCTGCCAACATTTCCAACTGAGTCGTTGCCCGAATACCCCGATGTTATCCTAGACCCGACAGTTCAACGGCGGCACGCGGAGCGGCCTTCGCCGCCTGAGCGCTCTGCCACCAATATGCAGAGTCTTTCCTCGCTTGACGATCTGGAGACTCAGCTGGATAACCTCTACGGCAAAGACAAAGATGAAGACGAAATCAGTGTCCTCGCCGCCACTCAGCGCAGGCTAGAAGACAGCGTCCGCGCCAACAACAAAGTCGCGAGCCGGCCCCGTCCTGTGGCAGTAACAGCGCCGGCGCAGATACTTACAGCCGAGTCCCTAGAGGCAGTAGCCGCTGAAATTTCGGGTGAGGACCGCACAGCAGTATTGCCACCTCTTGAATCCATTGAAGGCGTGCAAAATATTTCAAATGTCTCAGGAGGATTTCCTGTTGACGACAGCGGTGGGTCCCCAAGCAGCGACGCTGCTGAGAGACCTGTGTTGAGTAACATAGCGTCCATGGATGTCGGCAGCCGGTCGGGCGCGGTGTCTCGCGGCCCAGTCTCGAAGTCAGAGCATGTGGACGCAAACCCAACCGTTACCACGAAGCCAACCTCTGTGGGGGCGGCATCGTCGGGGGCTGCAGCAGCTGCAACAACACCGAAGCAGCGGAGCTCCTTCACGACCCCGAAAAGTGTGCGGTCGCAGGCGACGACGCCGACTTCGTCTTCGCGCAAATTGGCGTTTGGAGCCGACTCGCCGAGCCAGAACTCTAGAACCAGCCGCACGTCGCGCAGCTTCGACGGCGGCAACGATGCCATAGCAGCAGCCAAGCTTGAAGCGTTTCGCGGCAAAGTAGAAGCAGACAAAGCAGCAGAGAAGCAGCTGGCTGCCGACAAGCTTGAAGCGGACAAAGCAGGCAGGCGCGAAGCGGCGAAAGCTCGCATTGCAGCACGGGGAGAAAAGTCTCCCGCTCCCTTCTCGCCAGGGAACAGAACACCCGCGAAACCGTAGCTGCGCTGGTTATGAAATATCATTTTATTTCATGAATTGATTGCAAATATGCACACTCCTTTTCTTGCACTTGCACTACCGCATTTGTCAGTAATGCACGGCGCTGCGTCACTGAAAACGTTTCCGAAAACGGAAAATATTTTTACCGTAAACCTTAAAGACTTATCCTCATAGCGATAATTTTCTAGAGCATAGAGCGGGGTAGTTCTAATAGTTCTAAGGGATCTTGAGATATATGGGCCAACTAAGCACTAAGCAACATGCCATACAAATTTAACGTGCTCAAGGCACCACAAGGCACGACGTGTGCTATGATATGCTAGTTGCGTGAAACTTTACTAACTTCAGCAGGGCAATGCGGGGTGCTCTTGCTCTACTCCCACACTCCCGTGCTCTTGTCTCTTGTACTATACAGTATTTGATTTGTATCTACTGTAGATGCGAGAGAAAGAACAAGAAAGGTTAGTTTATGGTGCAGCGCAACAGACAACGGAAAGTGGATAGTAATGGCATTAGGATGGCCACTGAGATCTGAGATGACCCCAAGTGGAAGTGGCACGCCAAAGCGGGTGCATACTTTGGGTTGGCTGGTCATTCGTAAGCACAGTGCGCCATGACACCTTGTTCGGCGAGGTGGATTCATGGCGCAGCCGCAAGGCACGTAAAGGAATAGGCGCAGTTGAATCAAACACCGAGAGTGCAGCCGCTCGAAAATTATCAACGAAAAACTTGGGCAACCAACTATTCTGTGAAAGTTCGAAAAGGGAGCTGCCGAAATTCACCAATGCATGCACCACCACTCAAGGCCTTGTACGGCGCGCAGCAGCGAATGCAAGAAGAGCGCCCCCAGCAGCGCCAAATACGAGACCAGCGGCGAAGGACGAGGTTCTGAAGCGAGCCAACAGTGATTCGGTAAACGAGTTCCCACCGTTGGTGGCCGTTACTCCGGCAACTTCAATAAAAGTGCCGTCAGATTCGCGCATTACAGGCGTCACCTCAAGCACAGCCGCAGGAGGAATGCCGCCAAGAATATGAGGAAACAGTTTCGAGGAACTGATGTCGCTGGAGGTGGGCGTGTTGCCTACTGGCGCCGCCGGCTCGAAAACCGTTTCGATTCCATGCTGCAACAACGAGGCTGTGCTCATGCGTAGACAAACCCAATCGCCTACGCTCGACTTGTAAAAATGGTTGAGAACAAAGAGCAATACTGCTGGGTCAGCAGTTGCGTGCACGAACTTTCCATCCAGATTGAAAGTTTCGGGGAAGTAGAATGGCGCTTTGCCTGAGACGGCAGCCTCCCATTGTGCTCGCGGTGCGCAGTGGTACAGCCATTCGTGGCTTGCTTCCTCATGCAAACCACGCAGCCGAAGCCAGAGCGCAGGCACGCACAGGGAGATGCCAGTGCATTTTTCGGTCCACACCCAGCGCGTCTTCGCGTCACGGGGGAGCAGAACTCCTTCGCCTCCTCGCACGGTTAGTACAGCACCATCTTCCATGTGGAGACATGCGCTACCATGCGTCAGAAGAACGAAAGTATCTGACGGCGATACTGCCCATGCATCCTCTTTGGGGCCGCTCACGGTAAACACACTTTCTTGGTTGAGGACTTTATCGTCTCCGGATGTACCAAACGCACCGAGTTTCACCAGCTTTGGAGCAGGCGCCATCGTTTTGATCGTTAAACTATAAAATCCAAGATTGAAACCAAGGGTAGATACCCTTGATTGAAACACTTGCTAAGAGCTGAAAATTCGCTTTCGGTCTCCTCTGCACCGTCTACGCCCTACTTCTATGCAAAATTTACTAGCCTCTTCCTCTCGCTTTCTCTCAACTGAGTCTGTGCTGAGCACGAAAAAGTGTGTGAGATGTGAGATGGTACGGTGAGTTTAGATACCTGGTGAGCTGGTGACAAAAATTAGTTGGGTAAAATCGCACATCGAGATTTTTTTGGGAATGTTCCAACAATCTTCCGACCTTCCGATTTGTAATGGTGCTTTCTTCACGGATCATGGATCTTGCAGCGAAGCAATGACAGCACAGCTCGATAAGCGCCCTTCACGTTCATCGTAAGAGAAGTAAAATTGGCCAACGACTACTGGAGCTCTAAAGGAAATCATCAAGTTGATGGTCGAAGAGACATGAACGACAAAAATTTCAGAGAAAGTTCTGCAGTTGTACTTATGTCGGTTACCGCAACGGAGCACGTGACAAATCGTCTCCACAACTTAACTTTCCACAAATTCGTTGAGAGGATCGATTGCACAACCTTCTGAGAGAATTGTGACCATGAAAACAACCGCGCATGAAAGCCAATGGCGCAGCCGAGCAAAAACGCTAACGGGAGGCGACGATGAAATTCGCCACGAGGGATGGGTTACGAAACAGGTAGTTCGTGGGTGCAGTAAATTTTTCGGTTGTACCAACTTGATTTGAGTGACAAAGAACGCTTTTATGGTGGTCGGGAACATGATATAATTCTTTTATAAGAATCAATCATCGCATCGTGGACGATGATTTCACCTTTCTCTCTTTTTGTCTCCCATCTTTCCAACTTTTCAAGGGCCATATGTTTCGAAATTGGCGCAATCGCTACATGGTTCTTGAGGCAAGAGGATTTGGGAAGCTGCAACTCTGTCAAATTACGTACTATAAAACGTCGGCGCGTGGGCTTGATTCTTGGAAGCCGCGCGGCGTAGTTTCGTTACATGCTGCAAGTGTCGGAGTGCCTATAGACGCAGAAGCGAAGAGCTTTTCCAACGGATGGTACCACTTCAACGTGCACACAGCATGCGGCAAGCAATACCCAATGAAGTGCAGGGGCGCCGCTGAGCGCAACGCGTGGGTCGCTCACATCG
>Ga0136554_1001033_pt1 | contig 10998 bp, 9 predicted proteins | sample AntRauTorckE5431_FD_104637 | JGI IMG/M metagenome (GOLD analysis project Ga0136554, IMG submission 104637) | Saline lake microbial communities from Rauer Islands, Antarctica - Metagenome Torckler E5 #431 | ecosystem: Environmental > Aquatic > Non-marine Saline and Alkaline > Saline | place...
TCGGCTAGACGCAAATGACAGCGCTGGAGATCGTGTATCATATCTGGTACGTTTTCTAGTATGCATGCATCTGACGTTGATCCTGTTACATGTACTCATCCATCTTCTCACTTTATTCAAAGTACAATATTATATGCAGTGATCCGTTCGCAATTTCTGTAGCCAAAACTGACAACATTTTTGATCCTGCATGCGAGTGTGGTATAGATAAAAAGTCCTCCAACCCCGTTGACGCAGGGAAGTTACTTCGCAATCCGAGAGATGCTTGCATTCCATGTATATCACCAGAGGGGTTCGGCGACTGTAAGAAAGGTCCAGATGGCCCAACAGCGGCACCTACATCCGCACCTTTAACGTTATCTCCAACGATCCTTTCTCATGCTCCATCTAGTAACCCCACAGTCATCACCGAGTCGCCGACATCGGCTCCAAGTTGGTCTCCTGCATCACTCTATGATGGAAATGTATGTGCATTCGATGCTGAATGTAAGGTAGAATCGTGCGAGAATGGCCAGTGCAAAACTGAGGTAGGTACTCATTCCTGTACACGCATGCTTTCCCTATACACTATCTTACGAAGTAATTGCCTTCCTTAATCATTAGGCTTTTAGTATTATTTACCAGGACGAAGGCATTCAAAACACGCTAAGCCTTTCAATAAAGTCCTCTGACTTGAACAATGGGAGCGGAGGAATCATCGCAAGCTCGACATCATTGACTTTGTATGATAATGTTAATGCGATATATGAATTGAGCAATCGCATTCTTGTTAGAAGGAATACTAGGTTAGAATTTACAATCAACAATGAAGGAAATGCTGAAGGAGTTTATATCTGTGTTTATCGAAGTGCACCAACTGATTCAAATCCCGATTTAAGCTCATGTGCGAGCATCGATGCCAATGTTTCTTCTCAGGACTTCATCGGTGCTGGGCTAATTTTTTTCAGCGGGAGAACAGTCTATGCGAAAGCTATCATGCTCGTGCAGTCAAGTGGCAAATCTTCCATCAGTAATATCAAGATTTCCAACGAAGACGGTGGGATTTTTTGTGGGGTTGAATGTTGTGATGCTTCTGCAGACTTGCTAGAAAATCCGAAGAGATGCAAATGTATGCTTGGTTTCGTTTCTTCTTCTGGTAATGGCAGATTCCTTGAAAATGGGGACTTTTGCGAAAGTTGTGAGGTAACCCCTAATCAGTGTGGATTTGATGGCGACTCTTGTTTTGACGGCGGCGATTGTTGGAATGACAACTGTGACACTCCCAATGACGTCTGTATTTCTTCAGTAAGTTCCAATGACCGCACTTATTTTGCTTGTCCCATACTGGATCTAATTTTTCAATTCATGGCAGGGATTTAATGTAAAATTGTCCAATAGATTCTTGAATACATCATTGGATCTACTCGACAAGAGCATACACACGGGAGGAGTTCTTGTGCAAGATAGCGGGAACTCGAAAGTTGTGCATCTAATCGGAGATGCTATATCGACCTTTCAGTTGTCTGAAGCGGTTGAATTCAACAAAGGCAGCAAACTTAGATTGGATTTTCAAAGGCAATATAACCAAAATTTTGATGTGGGTTCGGTAGAAGATTCTCTAGTTGAGATCTGCATTCACGAGGAACGTAATGGCGACCTATTCCGACTGGAACACGCACCCGACGAATCTCGCTGTGCATCAATTTCTGTAGATGGCACGTCAACAATATTTTTTGGACGGGAGCAATTTCTGAACAAGAAAGTTCTCGTTCGTTTTATTACATTCAAACAGGTAGTGAATAGCGTCGAACCCTCCAGGGCAGTAGAAGTCGTTTTCTCCAAACTAATTATTTTGTTGGGATCACTTTCGGATCAAGTATTAAATGGGAAATGCACGGACTTTAATGCAATGTCTGAGCCTGAAGATGGCGAATGCGTTTGTAATTTTGGCTTTGTTTCATCTAATGGGGGTTGGATATTGAACGAACAGGCAGATGCCTGTGTTCCCGTTACAGACAGTATGGGTTACGATGGCGATGCTTGCAATATAAATCGAGACTGTTTGAGGGGTGTTTGTCAAGCAAACACATGCTTAGCAGAAGTAAGTTGGTTCCTTACTCTTTCCTCAATCTTTTTGTGTTGAACTAGATACATGCTAACTTTATTCAATTTCTAGACGACATCTCTCGTAAAGGGAAATGACCTTATAACCTTGCAGCTAGATACCGGCTTGAGCTCTGAGCTACTCAATGGTGGAGTTTTGGTGGACGCATCAGGCGATACGCATTTGTATAGCAACACAAATGTCATTTACAAATTTGATAGTCCTCTTTCTTTCAACAGGTTCACGGAAGTACAATTCAGTTTTGCTTATGGAGAGGGAATAGACAAATTGAAGTTCTGCTTATACATTTCTTCAGCCTTGATTGGCTGCCCCAGCAGCTGTTTTGAGATCTCACGCTCCGCAACTTCACCGCTCACTATTCCTGCAGCTCCAATGCTGTCGTATCAAGTAGTTGATGTCTTGTACATTGGATTCGTTCAGGAAGCGGATAATGCCGTAGTAGGAGCATTTTCTACTCTCCGCGACATGAAAGTGATGGAAGGAAGGGTGACCAACGCCTACGAGAATGGAAAGTGTACAGACCCAAATTCACGCCAAATTGGAGGCCCGGAAAGAGAAGAGAAATGCGTATGCACTGACGGATTTATTAGCTCGGGGTCTGCAAAAATTCTAAAGAATATTGACGCGTGTGTCCCATGCGTAGAAACTGAAACATGTTCATTGCCTATGCAAGCATTATATCCAATGGAAGACTTCTGCGCAAGAGTAAGTCCTTTCCATTCACTCATCTAAAAATCAAACATCGACAATTCTCACACGTTACCTTAAGGCCCTATCTATCGAAGCTCGTCTTGGTGGACTATTTTCTCAGCCAATCCAACTAAATGCCAAAGTGCAGAAAGAGCCATTCACACCCGTATTCGGTGCTGATGGAGGTGGTGGGGTAGAAGTCGTTGACAGCACATCAATTGCTCTGTACGGATCTGTCTCAAAAGCATACAAACTTAATTCTCCATACCAAGTTGGAGATTTTTCGAGGCTTGATGCTCGTTTATCTCAAACTAACTTTGACGGATTCCTAGCGCTCTGTATGAGTACCGATGCTGTCATGGATAATTCGAACTTAAATTCTACTCTGTGCTACACATTCACAGACCAGGAATCTGTCTATTGGAAGTCTTTGGATATTCCAACCTTTTCATTCAATTTGGCATTGAACAAGCCTACATCTCTATCTACGTCCTCAGATACCTCAAATCATCAATCATTTTACGCAGTTGACGGAGACAGAGTGGAAAGAATGGGAATCAACGACGACGAAGAGTATCCTGTATCAAAAACTCTATTGGAGTCGTCTCCATATTGGCAGGTTAATCTAGAGAAAGAGTATGCCATCAAAGAGATTGTCATCTACTTCACAAAAAATTCAAAGGAAGACTCCTTATCTCAATACACTGTTGAGGTTATTACTGCGAGTGGAGAAGTTGCATATCATTACAGTGAAGGTGCATCAAATATCAATAAAAATTTTGAAATAATACGAATGCCAGATAGATTGAGTGTGCTAGGGTCAGTCATCAAAATCACACTGTTGGGGGGAAACAGAATACTGGCTTTGCGAGAGGTGGAAGTTTACGAGGATACAAGCAGCTCAGCCTCGCGAATACTTGATTTGCCTATTGGCAAGCTCCGACCAGGAATGGAAGTGAATTATTTGGCGTTTGTTCAAAGCACAAACGATCGTAGATCCGTTACAAACTTTGACGACATAAAATTGGTCTATGGATACGTCGAAGACACAACTACGTCTTCGCCAACTTCATCCTCTTCACCGTCTTCGTCAACTTAATCTCGAGAAAGAGCTAGATAGAATCCAGCAGCATCATTGTGGATGTGGAGATGCTAATATGCCAACACGACATTACGATCAAGGACGGAGCCATTTAATTTATAATTTTATGAAATTGCACGACACGCAATTGCTTTCCTTAATTGGAACTTGAGGAAATAGCTTCCTACTCGAGTAAAGTTAGCTAGTGTAGTCCAAGGTTCACCACATGTTGTATAATATGTGAAACGTTAGATGCTAAAGTTTCTAAAATCGAGTGTGACATTCAGTGCTTTCATACTTTTATACAACAGTGAAGGCTAGCCGAACCTAAACAATGGAAAGAGAGGAGTTGAACCTTTGATCAAAACGATATGCGAATTGCGCATGACAAAAGTGACACAATCGTGTACATAATCAAAATAAATGTTATATAAAATAGCTCATTCGTTAGAGTTGGATCGATATATACATCTTTGTCTCATCTCTTCAATGTGGTTCCCAACAAACTGCCGCCTCTCTTTGATATTTTATTTGTAATTCTCCTTGAAGATCTTTTGAATTTCTACTCCTCAGAGGATCTAGTGTCATATCTTGTCAGCACAGTCACCCTGATCTGACTGTAATTTTCCACAAGGATTCAAATGATAACCCTTTTCCTTGACCTCTACCAAAACTTGATGAAACTCTGGTCTCGATTTCATCATCTCAATAGCAGTATCAATATCTACCACCTTTCTAGCCCGTCCACTCTCGGGCCAATGCTCTCTTGCCTCCAATACGTAGAGTGGAAACATGGCCATTCGTACATGTCCACTAGATGATGATGCATCAGATGTGAAAGACCCAAGTGACACCGTATCCGCATCAGATCTCGCTACGACCCCTCCATCAGGAGAAAAATGGTCCCTATTGTGTCCACTACCATGCAGGATATCATCCTCTGACGGGCATACGCTTGAGTTGGTGGAATGAATGGATACAGCTGAAGAATGAGAAACTGCATCTTTTGTCAGTGACGCCGGAAGTCCTGAAACAGGCCCCGTACCGTGCTCGTATTTTTTTCTGAGGGATTCCATCTCAAGCCTCCTTTTCTTCGCTTTCCGGGTTTCATACTCAACAACTGTGAGCATCTGCCCTAGAGTTCCTAAAATCCCTCCTTCTTCATATGTTTCACGCAGAGCACTGTTGTAACGAGCAATCGTTGAACAAATAAATAGATGGTGACAATGAGATGACAACCGAAAGAAGGCCAAAAAGAGTAAAATAAAATAATCACATGACATGAAAACTCACCTCATTTTCAGACTTTCATCTGATTCCCATCCTCCCTTCGGCAAGATCCATTCTTCCTTCCTGCTACTGCTTATTAACAAAATTCTACCATCCCTCATGATTGGAACAGATCCAGTAGTCAACCTCAACAAGAAACCTGTCTTTGGATCAGTCGCAAATCTCTGAAGATCCCGGCCATTCCTTGACTCCGTCCGCCGCAGAATTGACTTTTTGAAATTAGCCCACTGATTCCGCGAGATCTTTGCATCTTCAAACAGCCCCAATCCCGGTAATGGAACTTGATCACTGGTCTCAGTGTCTTCTTCCTCATCATCTTGACCAGCATCATCGTCACCGTCACCGTCATCGTCTTGACCGACCCCTTCACCGAGTAACAAATCTTCAGGCCTGAAGCACCACTTTGATAAAGTCTCAGCCGACATATTCATTTTCCGCAGTGCAGGAACACGACACACGGGCGGAGCCTTGATACGTCCAGAAGGCGCACGGGGTGATAAATTGTTAGTAGAGCCATGATTGGGTCGGGTTGAATGGTGATGAGTGGGAGATGCCGCTTGTTCAGTTCTCGAAGATTGAGATTGACCAAGTTGCACGTCTGTGGCAATGGACTTCAGGATGACCTCTGCTGGCTTATCCATCTTAAAATATTGAACCAATTGTAGGTTTGAATGACTATGCAAGTACGAGAAAACCAAGTAGATAGTTGTCCTTGTTTAGTTTGGTGGTTGGAGGTCCCGAGTCGATAAGTTGAATTCGAGGACAGTAGTGGCTCCAGATGAGGAGGAACAAGAGGAAAGCAGTAGCTCTGGTGGGGGTATGTAGTTGATTATCAATTTGTTTGTCAGCGTGAAAGATGATGATGATGCACAGAGAGAATAAGGATCGATGGATTAGTTAGTAGGACCTTCGATTATTGCTTTGGTACCTCCGTTGCTGGGATCGATGGTTGCTGGATCTGGGATCGATCATCCATCGATCGTCGGAAGTTTGGTTGAGAGGTGTTTACGCGACGTGTCTTCGTTTTTGTCACAGAAATAGCTTGATTTCCTTAAATGATAATTCTAACTTCTGCTAAAGAGGCCTAACTTATCTCAGCCACCAATTTTATCTGAATTTTATTGACAGCAGCAAAAAAAAGAAGCAGGAGGAGAGTTCAGGTTTCAAATCTGAGTTCGTGTATTTTTCACTGCTCGTATGGTGGTCCTGTTGTTCAGAACCATTCTCGACTATCAGCAACAAGTCCATCCTATTATCACCACGTGGAAGAATTTTCTTTCATCAAACATTCCACAGCAGCCATATGCATCATCTATTCTTCAGGTGTAATGCAGTCAGTTTAAGTGCATTAGAAAGCCCAATAAATATAATAATAGCATTGGCTATCGCAAGAACATAATTTGAAATTAGACTTTGTTAATTAGCATCATGGGACAATGCGCTTTGAACAACTCCTTATTCTTCCAAACACCGCCCTGATCGATCTGCGTCAGCACACTTCTCACTGAATTTGGCTCCACCCTTCTCAGAGGTCTTATCTTGTGAACCATGGAGAAAACGCCTTTTCCAATTGATCTTGCTTTGTGTCCAAGGAACAAAGCAACGAAAGTGGCGGTCTTTAATTGCAAAGAAACAGTCTTTTTTGCTTTCTTTGCGACGGGTAGTGCTGCAGCTTCATCGTTCTCGTCAACTGCTGCGCCACCGTCACAACCAGTACCTCCCTTCGGAGTACGTGCCTCCCTCACTTCGCGTGAAACATGCATGATTTGTTGCATATCCACCAGAAAACTATTTAGGTCAACTCCAAGATGATGCAAGTGAAACAGCATTCTTTGCATGTGAGCCTCGCCAGGACGATAATGACCCGAATGAGAATATAATCTTGTCAAACATCCATTATCGTCTGTGATGAGAATACCCGCTGCCGCAACTGCTTTCCCGCCAAAGAAGGATGAGTGATGGAACCGAAGTCTCGCCGCAGCACTCTTTCCCTCTCCTTTGGGCTTGGTGCGTTTCTCTGCTCCATAAATTTCATTATCTCGAAGAACGAAAATCCACCCACTTGATCCAGTTTGGACTGGGTTGCCATCTACATCAACGATCTTTGAAGGATTTGCGTCTTTTCTGTGTTCATCCGAACAGCAGCTCTTTTCTTGAGGAACGATTTTAAGTAAATACAGGGATTGATCTTCCACATCATTAATATACACAACTCGATCGCTATCCAGTTGCTCCCTTGGGCATTCGGGCAGATTCGGTAATTCCCATCCTTCTGCTTCACCTTTAACATCTAACCAATCAAAAAACATATTGGTAGGGTGGTCAAGCCTTTCCCAATGCTTGTAATATGCACGAAGATTCTTTCCGTATCGATGATGCCTGTCACTAACTTCTAACCATGCCTTACGGTGTAACTGTGCATAGTTTCCTCGTGTTATACCTCGTTTTGTCACCTCGGGAGACACAATGCCCTTGAATACATCATTATTGCGATCACATTCACTTTCTTCGAGGGGAAGTTTATGACGGAAAATTTGATAACTGGTTGACCTGCGAGAGAGCGACTTTGGTTTCCATGATGTTTCTTCTTGTTCTCTTGTTTCCCTGTTTAGTTTGTCTAGATTACTCTCTGACAATGACCGTTCAGATGGGAATCTACCGGTATCATTAGCTTCAACTCCAATAGGGCTGGTAGGGACATGTAGACCATCACTCACAATATCTTCATCAATGCTAATAAACTGAAGAGAATCTCCTTCTGGAAGGGGAGATTCAAAATTATTTCTTGCTTCCCGTTGACTGATGAGATCAAGTTGTACTTGCATGGACGTAAAAGAATTGTGGAATTGTAGCGGAGCAGTAACATCAGGGATTCCACATGCTTCGGTTTCTTGTTCCTCTTGTCCCACAGATAAGCCCAGCTCTGAATCATTGTCTGAATGCAAAGATGCACCCCCACTTATTATGGGTGGTACCTCGTCGTTGTCATCGTCATCATCATCATCAGACTCGTCATCATCAGATTCGTCGATAATTACTTGAATCATGCCATTCTGAGGTTCTCCTACTGCCTCAGCAAATTGTGCTGATTCTTGTAAGCGTCGATGGTATTTTTTCGCATGAGCCTCTAGCTGATCGGTAGAAGTTTTTGAAGTGAAAGATGTGTCTTCCGTGGAAGTATCCTCCGAATTGCAGGACGCCGCTCCATTATCTTCAGTCAATTCTTGCTGTTTAAGTATCAAATCAGCTTCAAACCTTTCTGATCTTCTTCTGGACACCTCATTACCATTCTGAAGCAAACTGGGTGATTCCTTAATAATACAGTTTGCGTCGCTATAGTGTTGCAGAGGATGATGCAATTCCATGCTTGTGGAGCAAGAATTGTTTCCGCTAGGTTGATGATCCTTCATGCTTCTTTCACCTAGATCCATCAAAGGAGGAGAAAAAGATGCTATGCTTTCAGCCCTTGGCCTTTCATAAGGAGTTGCAGGTGCAGAAGAATTATCTACTCCACGCTCCAACATTTCAGCATGATCTTCACACATCTCAGGTAGTTCTGTTGAGAATAGTCTAGAGCGACCTACTGCTGAAAGACTAATGTCCACTGAAGCCATCTCGCTGCTTGGTGGTGTCTTCTCCATTATTTCGAGGGTATCTAGTATGGTATTTATTATGGCTGGAGTATGGAGTGTGTTAACTGTGATGATTGATGATCAACCGCCTGCCGCCGGAAGCTTCTATCGTACAAAAACGTAGGAAAACCAACTTGTTCTGGGATAAGATTCAAAACGGAATCTTTTTCATCAAGGCCCTTTCTTCCTCATATTTCGAACCAAAAATGATGATGATATCGTATGTACCAGATACAAGCTATTGAAATATTTCACGCTTGTTGACAAGCACGCCAGCACGCAACCATAAATGAAGCGATGATGAATTCTAAATTTCAAATTTACGAGATAGATGGCAATACTTACATCCTACCCGTGATGCCTATTTTGAGAAAAATACAAACCTATTGGTTCACGTATCCCACGCAGATTGCATTGGTGAATGTGGTCTCATAAAAGGTGAAGGAAGGGTACACGTATTTCGCATTTAATTTATTCTTTTATCGGAATCCTGATTACTTGTAGGCCCGAAGATCCAACATCGCATCTTCTACATCTAACTCTTTCAAATCATTCATAGACCTTTCTAGAGCGCCATCCTTTTCGATCTCAATGTAATTTCTTGGATGCCCATGTCCACACGCCACACATGCATACTGGGAGGATAGACTCTTTATGCATTCCAAAGTCATTCTTTGTCGTGATAGATTATTTCCGTAACGTGGGAAGCCTGTCATGCGGCCACCATCGCGAGTTGAATACGCATATGTGTCTCCTGTAAATATCGTTCCTCCGTTTGGTTTGTGAAGGAGTGCAATAGACCCTGGAGAGTGTCCAGGTGTGTGAAGTATTATAAAATCACTGGCAAATTCTTGAAATGCTGCTGAGATGGTGTCACCAATAACGCCGCTGTCATTACTGCAATTAATCTCCTTGTGAGATCTCCCATTTAAGGTCATTATACTCAATTTCATGTCCTCTACGTTACTTTCCTCCTTCAATATAATCTCTACATCGTTGAGGGTTTCATCTCCAAGCCAATTATATTCTCCCAAGTCACCAGCATGAATTATTCTCTTCATATTCGGAAAGTGCTCTCTCCATTCATTGTGTTGGGCTGTATCATCAACGTGGGTCAAAAACATGTAATCTGGGCCTTCTCCAGATGTGCTCTCTACAAGTTCTTCCACCGCACGAATTGCACTCTTTGTAAATTTTGGAACGTCCACCATGACTGAAATGACCTGGCCGTCATCTCCATATTTCCCCTTGACCAAATATGGAATCGCTCCAAAGGATTTGTCCGAATGGTGACCAAGCATCCATACATTCCTCGTTAGTTGCTTAGGAAAGGGCAATGGCATGCCGTTCACTTTTGGATTTATGGCATACGCCCTGGATACCTGCACTTCTTCTTCGGTCATTTTCACCCTGCCGTGATCTGCACCTGGAGATGTTGCTCTGATCGCCGATACGGGGCATGCAGCTAATGCAGCACGTGCATTTCGAAAGTCGATCGATGAAGTGTCTGATGGCTGCTTGTATACTATGTGATGCTGATCAGAAGCAGAACGCGCAAACGTTGCGGGAGCAAAATAGCTACAAGCTGCACAATTTATGCACTGTTGACAAAGATATTTACAATTAGGATTGCAAGTATTAGTGCATTCAAAATCATAATGTGATGAGAGCCAAGGAACTTACTCTATCATTCACGTACAGTACTCCCTCTTCATTATCTTCCAGTCTAGCTGGCTTGGCGCTTAGTACGGCGGCTGACGAGCTAAAGCGTTTGACCAAAGTCGTCTGGCTATGAAATCCCCAAGTAGATGACACAGAAAGAGAGACGAAAAATGAGTGACACTTCATCCTTTCAATTTAATCTTTTTGGGTTTTATTTATATCTAAGAATCGCAATTGCATGCTCAAGAACATGATGGCACGAGGCACGAGCAACGAAAACAGGCATCAAGTAGCAAGCATCAATCGTGGATGCTGGATGCTCGCAAATTCGTGAAAAATGAAGCAAGAAAAACGACACCGTGCGCGCCACAAATCACGCCAAGAAAGTATCACATCTTGATCACATAAGGCTATCTAATGGAGTGTGTTTCACTTGCAAAAGTTTGCACGCCGCCCTTTTTTCCCCAAATTTTGGCAACGCACAACCGCTCTATTTTTATTACAAAATAAAATAATCACAACACCACAACACTCGCACA
>Ga0136554_1001036_pt1 | contig 10990 bp, 15 predicted proteins | sample AntRauTorckE5431_FD_104637 | JGI IMG/M metagenome (GOLD analysis project Ga0136554, IMG submission 104637) | Saline lake microbial communities from Rauer Islands, Antarctica - Metagenome Torckler E5 #431 | ecosystem: Environmental > Aquatic > Non-marine Saline and Alkaline > Saline | place...
TGCTTTGCTTTTCTTCTCTACCTGTTAGTCTTCTAATTCCGGCCCTTCGGGGCCTGTCTCAAAAGAAAAGCCCCCCCCTCAAAAATACAAACAACAACATGCAAGCGGGCCGCTTGTGGCCTCGCGTGATACTTAGTGCTCGTTTGTGTAACACATCCCAGGTCCAGGTCTTAAGTCCACGCAGCATACATCTCTTATATCTTGGCTTTCGCACTGATGATGTTGAAACGGCAACAAGGATCTCTGAAGAGGGAATTCCCTTAGAAGCAAGAAAGGCCCTTTTGAAACAGGGGACATCATGGTTGTAACGGTCCGAGGTGTCTAATTTCATTGCGCAAGCCACTCCTCCCCCCTTTTCCTAAAATACGCAGAGTAATATCTGAGGTATAAAGCAGTAGATAGAGAAGTATAGTCTTCCCAATAAGCAGATGTAATAGTCTATTTGCATAAAGCAATTTTGGTCATTTACTCTCGTGGTGTCCTTCAGTTTCAGCCTACAGGCATCAGGAGGATTTGGATTGGAGTGAGTCAGCCTCCACCTTTGCCACTCCTTAGCAGTTTTAGTAAGTGATTAAATAACAAGAGAGATGCACATGGCCGTCAGAAATAATATTTTGAGCTTGGGATTGGTCGCTAACCACGACTTTCCCTAGAACCCGCAAAAGCTTGAAGGGAATAAAATTTCACCGCGGAATCTCTCCGTGCCCGCCTATGAAATCGGGATTTCAGTTCATTTTCTACAGATGCATAGGCAGCAGGTATTTGAGCTGGGATCTCCCCATTGGCTCTAGTAGCACTCAGAACCAAAACGAGCTGCAAACCTTGTTAGACCAAGGAAGGGGATCAGGGGATGCCATAACGCCATAACCCTGCTGGGGTTAGACTACGCAAACGCCCGGTCCACCCTTCCTGGGGGGGCGTGGGATGATCGAAAGCATCAAGAACCAAGAAAGAACAACCCAACAATTTCGAAAAAAAATGGCGCGTATACCGAGACAGAGGATGGCTCCCAGTGTCCTTTCTTTAAGACTATATTATCTAACGTATCATTCTATGCCTCCTTTTACCAGGCGGATTCTGAGCCTACGCCCAAGCGGCGGCGCGCTCTAGTGGCAAGCGATGACGAAGAGGACGACGACATCCCTGAGGAAGGCGGCGGCGCAGCTACCTGGGATGACGATGGCGCGCCACCTTCCGACGAAGAAGACGGCGAAGACCTCATGGAGAACGCCATGGCGGACTATGAGGCGATCCCCGAGCTGGACCAGTACGACGACACGATGCTGGACAAGCGGAGATACGCTGACATGGACGCAGGTGCGAAGGGCGCAAGCTGGGGGGTGCAGGCGCAGGGTTGAATAGATCGTAGCAATGAGAAGGGATTTGGAGTGACGCGCTGCCATCTCGGAATCCGAATTTAAGCATGGCAGGACTACTGTGTATTCCGCTTGATCATTCACGCGTATTGCACAGTCCTTGGCAATCTAGGTCATCTCAAGTCGGATTCACTCAAAAGATTATGCGCCTTTCTAACTGATGCCACTACACTTCCTTCTCTTATGTTGCCCTTTTTTTACTTTTCCCCTCCAAATATGATTACATTAGAGTCCCGCGCGCAAGTGGAAGCGGATTTGAATGCGCGCGACCAGCGCGAGGGGCGCATGGACCGTTTCGGGGGCGAAATTGAAGATACGGGCGAAGATGCCGAGCTTCGCGACAAGCGCAACCCGCTGCAGCGCATGCAAGACCGGGTATGAGTGCAGATGAATAATTTTTCATACGAAAGAACCCTTCAGATTATCAGGATGGTCGTGCAACAAGTAGATTTAATTGTGCTTGATGGTTGCTATTCTGCTGCATTTTGTTCCGTGCCTCATCCAATAATGCTCTGATCTGTCTTGCTATTTATCATCATCATCATGGCCGCTTTGATAGGAAGAAGAGTTCGACCCGGAAGAAAACGAAAATCCGATCAACTTGGAAGCTTTTGGGGGCCCTCTGAGGGATTGGATCGGGCAAGACCGCACGCGGCGGGAAATCAAGCGAAAATTCGAGCAGTTCTTGACTACCTTCACGCAGGAAGGGCGCAACGTGCACGGAGAGCGCATTCGTGACATGTGCGCGCGGAACCAAGCGTCGCTGGAGGTGGGGATATGTTGCTCGCACTTGAAGAGGGAATCAGCGGGAAAGCGAAGGCGAAAAATGGGACCTAATTGTTATGGTGTCAGAAGAGTGTTGCACTGAGCAATGCGACTTTGGTTCTTAATGACCCCAACTATTTCTGCTCCTGAGTTTTCCCTTCTATATTAGGTCTCTTACCGCGACTTGTCGGAGCAATTTCCCACGCTTGCGATTTGGCTGGCCGATGCACCCAAGGTTCTATGGGCTCTTCTTCTTCTTCTTTGTCTTCTTTTTGATCGTCTTCTTTGACTTTCTCGGCTTCTTTCTTGTCATACGACAGTTGCCCCTGCTGTTTTAGCGGCCTTGTTTTGCACCTTTCTGTATGTATCAGTTTGTAACAAGTGAATTATATTACATTAGGACATGCTGGAGATCTTCGACGAGGTGGCCAATGCGGTGGTGGTGGACGAGCAGCACTTCCCTGCCTACAGGAGCATTGTACAAGAGGTGTGGCGTCATTGTTATCATTATTATGGGCTCTGCGCAAATACTTGCGTGTGTACAATTCATTGAATGATCGTACCCCCCCCCTCCTTTTTCAAACATGTGGTATTTCCACCCACCCTCTTTCTTCGAGGTGCACGTGCGGATCAAAGATTTGCCAATCAGCGACAATTTACGGGACTTGCGGCAAACCCACTTGAATGCGATTGTGCGAGTGCAAGGCGTGGTCACGCGGCGCTCCGCGGTAATTATGCTTTTCGCTTCTTTGTATTATTATGTTGTAGTGTATCATCACGTGGAATACAAGGAATCTGTGCCTGTTTTGGTATTTATGGAGGACGCGTTCATCGCTGTTTACGGCCCGCACTTTAAGCTCTGCAAATAAATTCATCTTCCATCCTTCCTTTTTCTCGAAGGTGTTTTATAACCATGCTACTACAAATCCATCTACCCCCCCCAGGTGTACCCTCAGTTGAAGCAGTGCACTTACAATTGCGTCGGGTGCGGGCACGTGAGTTTACCTTTCCGCCAATCCGGGGGGCCTACTGAAGTGAAGCCCTCGAGCTGTCTAAACTGCCAAAGCGACGGCCCTTTTCGATTGAACACCGAAAAGACGATTTACCGCAATTACCAAAAGGTTAAGAATGTGCAAGCACTACTCAAGTCATGTTTTTTTATCAATGCCTACCTTCTTTTTTAAAAGTACTTTTCATTCGTTCTTCACACTTCGACCATTTTCTCCCTTTTATCACACTGTCTCTACGTTGGGTATATTCTACATGTGCATGCTATATCAGGTCACTCTCCAGGAGACGCCGGGCACCGTGCCCCCAGGGCGCGTCCCCCGTCAGAAGGAAGTAGTGCTCACCGCGGATTTGATTGACAGCGCCAAACCGGGTGAAGAAATCGAAGTGATCGGAATTTACATGCACGGCTTCGACGCAGGCTTGGACCAACGAAACTCGTCGGGTATGTGTTTAGTAGTGCATATGTATTCTAGGGATAATGATGAATCTGAAATTTAGAAGTATGGTGGCAGAGCGCAAAGTCTGTTACACTCGCCTGAATCCTCGCTTCAAATCACCCCTATGTATCTTTAAGTGCACAGTTTCTTCCACTCCCTTCATTTTATTTCCTCAGGCTTTCCGGTCTTCTCCACGCTCATCGAGGCCAACCACATCACCAAGCGAGGCGACATGTTTGCATCGACTGGCTTAACCGACGAAGACCGCGCGGCCATGCTCAAGTTATCCCGGGACCCGAGAGTCGCCGAGCGGATCGTGGACTCGATTGCCCCCAGCATTTACGGCCAAAAACACGTGAAAATGGCGGTGAGTGAAGAAGTGCGACCTTTGAGAAAAAGTGACACTTTTTCTTTCTTCACTCATCTTGAATACCTCGCCTCTTTTTCATCTCTTTCAATCTTTCTTATCATTTTTGGTGTTTTTGCTCATAAGCGTGCTTGTACCTTATCTTAATTACATACACATGTACAAAAAGGTGGCGATGGCACTCTTTGGAGGTTGCCCCAAGAACGCGGGAAACAAGCATCGGATTCGCGGGGACATCAATGTGCTCTTACTAGGGGATCCTGGGACGGCGAAATCGCAGGTGACGGGTGGTGTTTGTTTGGTGTTGTTTAGTGCTGGGTTTGTATTCAAATCCATGATGAATTGGGAGATCGTTTGCCTTTTACTAAAAAAATCGCCTTTTTTTGTTAAACATTTTTCGTTAAAGACCTCTTCTTTTGTAATATCTTCTTACGCTCGTATGTTTTTTTTTGCTGCTCCTGCTCATAAAATACTGTATTAGGTCCTCAAGTACACGGAACGGATTGCGCCTCGCGCTGTGTACACTACGGGCAAAGGTGCCAGTGCTGTGGGTCTTACCGCAGGTGTGCGCAAAGACCCGTTGACAGGTGACTGGACGCTGGAAGGTGGTGCCTTGGTGCTGGCGGACCGGGGAGTGTGCTTGATCGACGAGTTCGACAAAATGAGTGAACAGGTATATAACTGTTCGTGTTTGCATGCCTTTCCGTCTTGTTTAGGTCTTCATTGAACAGCTTTACTCTTGAATGCGCACCGCCTTGCCATTCTTACTCGTTGTCTCTCTTCTCGTCTCGGCATATTCCTCCTACAATATTAGGACCGCACCTCGATTCACGAAGCAATGGAACAGCAGTCAATTTCCGTCTCGAAAGCGGGCATTGTCACGTCCTTGCAGGTAATGAAAGTATGCACAGATGCCTATCTTGTTGTGTTCGGATGAGAGGGCAAAGTCACGCGCCACCGTGTGCTTTTCTCGTGCATAACGCCTAAATTTCCCAATAAGCCACACGATGTATACGTACACACCCTTGTTTCACGCGTGAACGCGTGCTGACACACACTTCCATAAATCTATCATACACGTACTATCTGTACATGTAACCCCTCCTCCTACTAGGCCCGTTGCGCCGTGATTGCGGCCGCCAACCCCATCAATGGCATTTACGACTCGTCCTGCACTTTGGCGGAAAATGTGGAGCTCACCGACCCAATCCTGCAGCGCTTTGACATCTTATGCGTGCTCCAGGTAAACTTGGTGGTCGTTGGTGGTTGGTATAGTGTTACCTTCTCCTTCCCTAGCGGGTACCTAGCGGGTGTTTCTTTTTGCATCTCACACTGGCGCATGCCTAATCTTAAGTGTGTTTTTTTTAATTTGCGCACAATACCAGAATGAAATATTATGAGAAAGGAGAGGGCAAAAGGTGTCATGTTTTTGCATGCTCTTACTTCTTCTGCGAATAAGCACCACCACTAACTTTTTCACTTTGTATAATACATTAGGACAACATCGACCCGATTGCGGACGAGTCTTTGGCTCGATTCGTGGTAGCGAGCCACCAGCGCAGCACTAAGCAGGCCAAAGACAAGCGGCTACGGGCAGCCGAAAGTGAATTGGAAGAAACGCGGGAGGCCCTAGTGGTGAGACGATGGTGTTCGAAAAGAAGTCTTTTTTATGACTGACAGATGGAATTTGCAATAAAGGAACCTTCAAATAGTGTATGCCTTTCCTTTCGAAAGACGTACTCATTTTTTTTGTTATTTTCACTTTAAATCTGCATTATCTTCGTTCTTATCTTCCCTCCACTTCCCTTTTTTTTTGCCCCCCCTAGACGGCGGATGCTTCCCTCGCGGCCATGGGCGTGGAAGGCTTCGTCAACACGCAAGGCGGCGAAGAGTCCCAGCCTCAGTTGCCCGAAGACTCGGAATTCGACCCAGCGAGCGTGGCAGAGCATGTCGCGAGGAGGCATCAATTTGCCGCTCGCATTGCGGACCTCGAGGTGTGGTGACTGATATGCATAGAACCTTACCTTGTAGATGCTCTCCGCTCGTTGCAACTTTTCGCTCTAATTCCTTTCGAACTTCAATCCAAGAAGGAAAATGCACCTCTCAATCCTCCCTTTTTTCCTGTTTCATACTCAACCATCAGGCCCGTGTGCGGAGTCTTCAAGACGGTGGCGACGGCGGCGGCGACGGCAACAACGATGACAGTAGCAGTCCATCAGGAGGGGGAGGAGGAGCTGAGGGCGGTGGTGGCAGCGGTGGTGGTTTGCGGAACGACGCGGGCGAGATGACGATTCCTCAAGACGTGCTGCAGAAGTACATTCAGTACGCGCGCACCCACATGCGGCCGAGCTTGCACGGTCAGGATCAATAATGAAATGATATTGAGTTGCATTTTTTTTTTTTTTCTCAAAACTGCGTTTGAAGGTTTTTATTCGAATGATTGCTCTAGGGGTCACGGAGTTTTAGTACGTGCCTTAATCTTCATATCATTTTTGCACAAATGAACGAGTTACCTGTGCCATGCCTCATCTTTCTGTGTATCCTTCTTTGCTCATCACATCCGAATCCAATCAAGGCATCGACGAGGGCAAGTTGGCCCAGCTGTACTCCGACCTGCGCCGAGAGTCCGCCACTTCGGGGGGTGTTCCTATCGCGGTGCGGCACATCGAGTCCGTGATGCGGATGGCAGAAGCTCACGCGAAGATGCATCTGAGGGACCACGTGCGTGACGACGATCTGAATGCTGCCATCAAGGTATAAGGGGGTGTAGGGATTATATTAGGAAAATGGGCATCGTGTCTCTCTCTCTCGTTCTGTGTGCATCCACATACGCGGGGAGGTAGGTAAAACGCATTAGGTTCAGCCACGATCTGACATACACTTTATGTTGTTTTTAAGCTCTCACTATTTGCATGTGCTTCTGTACCTAATCAAAATTACGACGTTATATTAGGTGATGCTGGAGTCGTTCATCACGGCTCAGAAGTTCAGCGTGCGGCGCGCTCTCCGCCGGGGCTTCCAATCGTACTTGACCTCGGCCAAAGACTACCACGAGCTCTTGCTGCATGCTCTCAGGTATGAGCGAGGGAAGGTTCTTTTTAATTGGAGCCTTGTATTTATAAGTGTAATTACCAGCATGATGAACTTTTCAATTGCTACATGTAACATTCCACGTATTTTTGGCAGGCAACTGGCCAACGACGCGCAAACTTACCACATGCACCGCACGCGCGCTCTGCCCTCCAACATTGAGGTATCGCTTCTGCCTCTGACCTTCTCTCTCTACCTTCGCTGTAGCGTTTATGACGTGAATGGCCCAATTTTATGCGCGCATGCCTCATCAATTTCTTAGGTGTTTGTGGACGATTTGGAAGCGCGCGCTCGGGAATTTTCGGTGTTTGATTTGACGGATTTCTATGCTTCACCGGCGTTCCGAAACGATGGCTTTACCCTTGACACCAAGCGCAAAATGATCTTGCGCCAATGGTAACACAACAAGAATTTCGCAGCACCGAGGCTCTTAGAATATGCCTTGCGGCGATTTCTCAATGTGTTCTTCATTCCTGGCCTCAGAATTCTGAAGAGAAATTCGCTTAGGAATTGCGAATGGGATGCGCAAATGCGCTTGAATGTGCGAAGCATTAACCGCTTGGCCGTGCGCGCGCAGTCTTACTGAAAACTGTAATTTGTTATGTGGCCGTGAGTGCCGAGTGCACCGAGGTGGCTGAGTTCTATCAGCTACCAGCCATGAACTATGCATCATCTTACCAACCATTCGCCCACTATTATATCCGCCAAGAGCAAGAGGCTCAGATTTTTTTTTATTGGTTATTCATTTGGGCCTTAAAACTTATTAAAGCCGCTATCCGCTATTCGCTTATTCGCTATTGCTGAAATCTGAAGTCTAGAAGTCTAAGTGCATATGTCTTGGTTAATTGGCACATGCAATTCATACTTCATACATGGGCGCATGGGCGTATGGAAGTACCGCGTACCGCGTGCCACACTTCGGATTTCGGATTTCGCCTGCATAAGTATAAGAGGCCTGAGTGCCCACACTGGCCTCGTTGTTGATTTCAGTCTGTTCGTGGGTCTGCTTAGTCTTCAGTAAAAGCAAAATCACGAACAGAAATGGAATCCATGAAACCATAGTAGATAATAGTAATATAGACGAACTGAATCCCCAAATTCCAATCAACGAGGAACCAGGAAATTCAGATAACACAACAACACATAATGATGATAAGCGCCGTCTTCCTTTCGCAATGCCACATGAAAAAGAGATTATTTTAAGGCGCGTTAAGGCTGGAGCGGTCGGCGTTGGCGGGTGGGCCGAGGCGCTTGACCACTGCTTTGGACTGAGCTTCGGCTTCGCTTTCCGTCAAGAAGCCGTTGGCGAGGGCGTTGGCGATCTCGCGCAGGCGGTCTTGCGAGGTCTTGGCGAGGAGCTCCGCAGCGGGGCTCGTCTGTGTAGCACCGAGTGAAGAAAAAGGAAGAAGAAGAGGAAGGAAGATGAAAAGCACGAAAGGATACAGCGCTTAATAGTGATTTAAATCATGAAGCAAGACGTCGCAATATCTGAGAATTGCTTCAGATTTCTGATTTGAAATGCTCGTGTCCACAGTGTTGGCGTGTAAATGCATTGTATGCGCTCTAATATTGTACCTCCGCAGCGTTGGCGTCGTCGCCCGGCACTGCCAAACTGAACCCGTTTGCTTCCATCCAGTTGTCGTCGAGGAATTTGGACATGTAATTGCGAATCGAGTCCGCGCACAGGCACACCACGCGTTTCCCCGCCATTTCAGCAGGCGGCTGAGACTTGATGTACGCCACCTGTGGAAGTGATCGGAGTTGTGAGAAGGTTCAGCATACGTCAGAGCACTCCAGCCAGAACGAAGTTGGCAATCGGAAAAGAAAGCAAGCCATGTCAGCATCTTCCCTCTCGAAAGAAAACAAAATCGGGCCATTTTGTGCGCGCATGCGATTTGAAGACTCAACGCATACTTTGCTACTATATCCACGCCCTCTTTAATTCAGGCACTCATTCGTTCTCACCGCGCCCGCGACGCAGCTCCCGGAAGAGCCCCCCACCAACAGGCCTTCGTGCTTGATCACGGCACGAGCGGTAGCAAACGCATCGTGGTCGTCGATCTTCACCCATTGGTCTACCAGTTTGCGGTCCAGCACCGTCGGCAAGAAGTCGTAGCCAATCCCTTCCACCTAGTGTGGTGGTGTGGGTGGAGTGTGCATGAGAACAACACTATAAAAATCGGCAACAATGCCACATGGGGTGTCACAAAAATAAGAAGGCAGAATCTCTTGAATGAGCTTTCTATTGTCTGCTTCTTAACCTTGCGAAGCAAAGTGGTATACACGCCCACAATTAGTCCCTCACCTGGTAACCCTCGAGGCGCTTGTGGTCGTTGAGTTGGTCGGGCACCGCCAAAATAGAGCCCACGGGGTCCACGGCCACCACTTTTACATGTGGCATCACCTCCTTGAGCTTCTTGGCGATGCCAGTCACCGTGCCGCCGGTGCCCGCGGCCACGACCAACACGTCCAGCTATAATTAATTCATAGTTCACAACCGGGAATGAGGGAAACAAGAAGGCGAAACTGGATCTACATAATTTTTTGACAAGGAGAGATTGGCAATTGATTTCTGGCCCTACTTGAAGCGAATGTGCGCTCAAGTAGTTCAATTGCTAGTAGCAGTCTCCATACCTGGCCGTTGGTTTGCCGCAAGATTTCTTCCGCAGTGCCGTCGTAATGGCTCAGCGGGTTGCCTGGGTTCAAGTACTGGTCCAGCACGTGGGCCCGAGGCGACTGCGCAGCCAGGTCCGCGGCCAGCGAAATGTGCTGCACGCAGAAGAAGAACAAGAAGTTGAAGAACAGAAGGCATGATTATGACTAGGCTGTGGCAATCTAGGCACACCATATGGAATTAATGTAGAAAATAAGGTTTTTATCGATGCATTACATGCATAAACTTAAATGGTGATTGAGTGCGAGTAGCCCTAGCAGCCTAGTCTGTGTTTTGTCTTACCGAATCCTCCGCGTTCCAAGTGGCTTCAGTAGGTGTGCGAACCACCTCTGCTCCCAGGGCCTTCATCGTGTTGAGCTTCTCTCCGCTCATCTTTTGAGGCATGGTGATGATCACTTTGTAGCCCTTCACGGCAGCGGCCAGACACAGGCCAATGCCCGTGTTGCCGGAGGTGGGCTCAATCAGCACATCCCCTTTCTCGAGCTTGCCAGCAGCTTCTGCTTCTTCAACCATACGCAAACCTACGCGGTCTTTCACACTCCCGCCAGCCGAGAAAAACTCGCATTTTGCCACCAAGTCGATCGAAGGGTCTAAGCCTAGTTTATTGCTCAAACGAGCCAGGCGGATCATGGGAGTGTCCCCCACGAGATCCAAAGCACTGTCGCAAATGCCGTCCCGAGTGTTCGGCCGCGGCGCCGCTCCATTCTTAGTTTGGTCTGACCAAGCCGACTGCCGCTGCTTTTGTCGGAATTTCCCTTCGATGCTGTCGTCCCAACCATCGTAGGCTGGCACCGAAGCTGGGGTGCGCCACTCGTGCGCCGTTGCAGGAGAAGATCGCGTTCCCTCGTTGTCTCGAATACTCGAAAAGGAATGCGAAGCAGGTGCAGCGCGGATTACACCCTTCGATGCTACACGGGCTATACCGCTGTGAACTGCGCGTACTAACATGGGCATGTTGGAATCATAGCCTGTAGGAGCAAGGAGACACAACGGATATTGCAGATGTCAGGAAACTAGCAAGTAAGATCGGCATTGTGTCATCATCACAGAGGTCGCGTCTTGTCTCTTCACGCCCCATGAACATCGGGTTGAGCGGCATTGTAAACGAAACATTTCAAATGATACAGAAAATTATATGTCATGCTTCATGCACATTACAATCACGATTGAGTCAGGGCGGAAGGCAGTGGAGACGTGAGAGACTCGCCGTAAGTTGCTTTTTTGAACGGACTTCGGACTTGACACTTGACACGCTTCGGCAGGAGTTTAA
>Ga0136554_1001037_pt1 | contig 10983 bp, 8 predicted proteins | sample AntRauTorckE5431_FD_104637 | JGI IMG/M metagenome (GOLD analysis project Ga0136554, IMG submission 104637) | Saline lake microbial communities from Rauer Islands, Antarctica - Metagenome Torckler E5 #431 | ecosystem: Environmental > Aquatic > Non-marine Saline and Alkaline > Saline | place...
ATCTGGGTCAATAACATTTACGACATAATGCAACGCTTTTCCGAGAGACTTTACCAACCGGTTCATAGTTGCCGTGGCGTATTCGTCAGTTCCGGCGAGGTGACGTTCGTAGATTTCTTTTAATTGTCGATCTTCTCTGCTGATTTTAGCGTAATATGCTTCAAGTGCCGGACCGGCAAAAACTTTTTCGTTACAGCCCGATTTTCCGCAATAACAAGGCGTGCCGTTTTCTTCGGATACGTTGTGTCCCCACTCTCCACCAATACCGTGCCGACCGCCAATTACTTTTCCGTTTACAACGACTCCGCCGCCAACACCTGTTCCTAAAATAACGCCAAATACTACTTTTGCATCGGGAGCTTGTTCGGGTACGGCACCCATAGTGGCTTCCGCGAGGGCGAAACAATTGGCATCGTTCGCCATTTCGATTGGAATGCCTAAAGCGGCTTCAATATCCACTTTCATTGGTTGACCATTCATGCACGTGGTGTTGCAGTTTTTCATGGTCTGTAAACTTGGGTCAAGGGTTCCGGGCGTAGAAAAGCCGATGCGTTTTGGCTGAATTTTCGTTTCAGTTATCAGTAAATCAATGAGTGTTTTTATCTGATTGATAATATGCTCGTAGCCATTATCTGCTTCTGTCGGGATGCGTTTCCGAATCAGAATTTCGTTCGTTTCGGCGTTCATCACAACGCCTTCTATTTTTGTGCCACCGAGGTCAACGCCCCACAGATAGTTGTTCATGTTATTTATCTTTTTGAGATTTCCTATATCATTTAGATTCCGCGGACGTTTAGACTAACACTCGGAATTTTTATGAACAAACCCTGTTATACCTTTGTAAGCTTAGTTAATACTTTGACGCTGGCTGGTGGTTTTCTAAATGTAAAAACATCAAACTTTTCTGTATTCAGGAATCTCTCTTCTGTCATATCAAAAAAAGCTGTAATTAACCCAAAACCCCTGCACCGTACAGCTATTCTGGAATAACCACCTACGAGAATATAACTTGTATCTGCCTGATTTAATGCTTCAACGAATTCAATAAAAGTCAGTGTTGAAAATATTTTCTACTCACTCCCTTTTTCTCATTCTGAAGAACGCTCTATCCACTTTGGGTCAAAACTATAGACTACAGAATGCAGATATATTGCGTATTTTAAACGCTCAGTAGCTGATTTCGACTGTCAATGTTTTCGGGTATTTTGTCCGTTAGTTCCTGCTTAAAGGGGGTGCAATCCATTTTCATTTCATCCATTTCTTTTCGAAAGTAACATCTTTTCTTCGAGTGCTTTAAAGAACTGCTCTCGGTAAGTTTCTCCGAGTGAAACGGCTGTTTTGGCTTCCACAAAAATTTGGTTTCCTTCAATAAACTGCACTTTCCCCAAAGATACAATAAACGACCGATGAACCCGCATAAACATACCTTCGGGCAATCGTTCTTGTACCTCTTTCATTGTTAATAAGGTTATAACTTTCCCGTTTATGGTGTGTATGGTTACGTAGTTTCCTAAACTTTCCACGTACAAAACATCGTCAAATTTGACTTTCTGTACTTTTCCGTCGGCTTTTACAAAAACGTAATCATCCTGTTGGTTATCTGTGGTTTGTGCGTTTTCTGGTGTTACTTCTTTTGCTTGACTTTGTTCGCTTAAATCCATCGCTTTTTGAGCGGCTTTCAGGAAACGCTCAAACGGAATTGGCTTTAGTAAATAATCTACTACGTTGTGCTCGTAACCTTCCAATGCGTATTGGTCGTAAGCCGTAGTAAGGACAATTTTTACCCGACCTTTCAATAATTTAATGAAGTCAAGTCCTGATAATTCGGGCATGTGAATATCCAGAAAGATGAGGTCAATATCTTTGGTGTAAACGGCATCTAAAGCATCTAACGGGCCGAGGAAACTTCCGGTAAGTTCCAGAAATGGTGTTTTGGAAATGTAATGCGTTAGTATATCTATGGCTCCCTGCTCATCATCCACGACGAGACATTTTATCTTTTTCATAGTTCAATTTTCAGTTTGGTGGTGAAGGACTCCTCTCCGTCAATTATTTCGAGTGAATGATTGTTTGGGTACGCCAAATCCAATCTGTTTTTAATATTACCTAGTCCAATACCCGTTGAGTTTTCTTTAGGACCATTCCGCTTTTTGTTCCGTACTTCAAAATAGAGGATTTTAGTGTCAATTTTCAAATGAATTTTCAGCGGATTGTTGGCATTGTGCAGTTCGCCGTACTTGAAGGCATTTTCCACAAACGTTATTAACAATAGCGGCATAATTCGTCGAAAAGCGGTACTTCCGTCAATTGTGAAATTAATTTGCAACCGGTTTGAAAACCTTAGTCTATTGAACTCCACAAAGTTTTCGAGGTGTTTAATTTCGTGTTCGAGTGCTACTTTAGTTTCGTCATTCTGTTGTAAACCGTACCGCATTATTTCAGAAAGTAACATGGTAGCACGAGACAAGTTATCAGAGAGTGGAATAGCCTGAGCGTACAGAAAGTTGAGGCTGTTAAATAAAAAGTGCGGATTTATCTGATACTTTAGCGTTTGTAATTTCGCCGTAACTAGTTCATTTTCAAGACGCTGCTGATCAATTAGCTCTTGTTGCCGTTGAGATTCTATAGTCGTAAGTTGATCTTTGTAGTGCATTACGTTCCGGGCGTATCCGTAAATGAAACTTATTAAGATAATGTAAATTTCTTGTGGCAATATTTTCCCGAAAGAAAAGCCAACTAAGTACCCCGTTTTCATGCTAGTCTTAAAATCATTGGGAGAAATAGTCTTTGATTTCGGGCTGCCAAAATGGTCGAATGGAATAAGGTCAGCGTTCGCTAAAAAACCAAAATACGTTGCTTTGATAACTGAAAAACCAACCCAGAGAACGAACGTCCAAAAAATGGCGAGAAACAGTTGACTCCGCTCTAAGAAGCGAAAACTTGTATAAAAGCTGGCGTAAAAACAGAAAACAGACGGAATCAAGAGAAGTAAATCTGCTTGTACATCAGTGAGTTTTCCTTTCATGAGAAGGCTAAAATTATTGAGTAAAATCCAGATTGTCCAACCGAGTATGTTCCAAAAAACTACCCTCAAAGTTGCATTTGTTTTGAAAGCTTCAAAGCCTTCAATGAGCCTATTCCTAAAAGAAACCTGCTGACGGTGCCAGGTACTCAGAAAACCAAGCCCCACAAATTCTCCCAAGGTAAGTATAACAATCAGAAAGCCTTCAACTCCTATCACAAAACCTTTGGACGCCGCTGTTTCGATTGCTTTTTCATTCTTCAAATTAGGAACCTGCCCGAGAGAGTATTTCACGATTTCGGCTTCTGTTACTGTCCAGCTTAAAGCCATAACCCTAACCGCAATTAAGCCAACCGATAAGAGGAGAAGAATAACAAAAAAGTCCATTTTAGAACCATCCTTAAATAACGGAGCGGTAAAAAGGAAGCTAATTATGTAAAACAAAACAGATGTAAAAACCATGAACGGCATGTACACGCTATTCCAGTTCTTCCATTCAAAAAATGAAACTGGTGTGAAGTAATTCATCACGATTATCAATAGTAAATAAGCTACCAACGAGCCTAAAGCGATGAAGTGAATACGTTTTGTGGGAGAGATTTTCATGGAGGTTGAAAGTTGTTCCGGTTCACAAAACTAAGCAAATCAATCAGTTGGTGGTAGTGAATTACGTGAACCACTGTATAAATATGACGAACTAGACGATTGAGTACACGAACCAGTTTTGATAATACTTCACAACGTTCGTCAACTATTTTAGGTGATTCGTGTAACTAATTTTAAGAAGAAGTCTGAGCACATCACTTTTGGGTTGTTGTTAGCGGCACGCATAATTTATGAAAAGCTAAGCTTTAAAAACGAGCAACCTCAGACAGAAAATACAATGAGAATAATTCAGAAATTTTCGACAAAATACTCCTCTAAAATCGCCATTTTGCTGACCGTTTTATTAATCGGTTTGGTGGTGATAATTGGTGTTGTAACTCAGCAGCCCGTACCCGCTTGGTGGTTTGTGTTTACGCCAGTTTTGCTCCGCATGTTAAAAGGGTAAACTCGCTTATCCAACGCATTTGCCGCTTACTGCGAAAACCGTCAACTTCATAAATTAACGGTAGCCCGTCAACATTGGTTAAACTACTTTTGTTGACTGATAATTACTGACATCTGATACCATGAAATTTCTTAACCTTACTTTTGAAAGTTTTCGCTTCGCCATGCAAGCTTTGAAGGCAAATTTACTTCGTACCGTACTTTCACTTTTGGGAGTTACAGTAGGGATTTTCTCAATTATCGGCGTGCTGACCATGGTAGATTCGCTTGAATCTAATATTAAGGGTAGCCTGAGTAGTATTGGTGAAAAAGTAATTTACGTAGATAAGTGGCCGTGGCAATTTGGCGGTGGCGATTATCCATGGTGGAAATATTTTCAACGTCCCCGTCCACAATATCAAGAGTTCAAATACTTGCGTGATAATATCGAGAACGCACGAGCAGTCACCATCATGGACTACGCTCAGACTAATGTGCGGCAGGGAAGCAATAGTTTTGAATCGCTTTGCCAGGGGATTACTTACGAGTTTAATCTTATCACCGAAATTCCAATTATTGAAGGTCGCTACTTTACTACACAAGAAGTAGAATCAGGACGAAACGTGGCAATTATTGGTGGAAAAGTAAACGAAATGCTGTTTCCATACGAAAGTGCCGAAGGAAAAAATATTAAAGTAAACGGTCAAAATTTTACCGTAATCGGAGTTCAGGAAACGAAAGGGAAACAGTTGGTAGACGTAGGTGGAAGCCCCGATGAAAAAGTGTATATCCCGTTCTTGAAACACAAACGGATGTTTTCTTCGGGAAACCTCAATGGAATGATTGCTCTGCAAGCTTACGACAGCGACGAAAACATGTTAATGCTCGAAAGTGAAATAACTGGACTCATGCGAACTACCCGTGGGCTGAGACCCATGGAAGACGATAACTTCGCTCTCAATAGACCCGACGCAGCGGCACAAGCCCTTTCGGGACTTTTCGGAACGCTAACTGTTGGAGGTTGGGTAATCGGACTTTTTGCCTTGCTAATTGGCGGTTTCGGAATTGCGAATATTATGTTTGTATCCGTGAAAGAACGTACCAATATTATTGGAATTCAAAAATCGCTGGGAGCGAAGAACTATTTTATACTATTCCAGTTTCTGTTTGAATCCGTTTTTCTCTGCATTCTTGGCGGACTTCTCGGGTTACTTTTGGTCTACCTTGCCAGTTTCATAGACATTGGTTCGTTGGATATAATCCTATCGAGCGGAAATATTATAATTGGGTTAACCGTGTCGAGCGTAATTGGTATACTTTCGGGCGTAATTCCCGCCTCTCAAGCCGCTAATATGGATCCTGTAATAGCCATCCGAGCGAAGTGATACATTTGAAGGAAAAGTATGAATGAAATGTTAAGCATTTTTTCCAATAGAGAGCTAGCTTTTATTACATGGATTGTTTTTTTCATTTCTCTATTCATATTTAGAAGTAAAAAAACTGATTCAAGTGTATCATTATTTGAAGCTTTACTAAATGAGTACATCATTTTTGTTGTAATATTCACACTTGCATATTCACTAATTACTTTATCAGTTCTCGTTCTTTTAAATCATAAATTGTATGCCCTTTCTACTCTAAAACTCTTCATAATTTGGTTTTTGTTTACAGCCCTACCTTCAGTTGGGAATTTTACTAAGATTAAAGATTCGACATCTTATATTAATTCTTCCGTGAGAAGTATATTGAGTCTAACAATAATTGTTGACCTAATCCATGAAGTGTCTATTTTTAACTACTTCATAGAACTATTACTTGTTGCTGTAATATTTTTTCTGGGCTTCGCCCTGATATCTGAGGATGCGGAAAAAGATAATAGAGGCTTAGTTAAGAAATTTGCAAACTACTGCATTGGTTTAATTACGATTGTAATATTGATTAACTTCTTTCTAAAACTTGTTCAAATTAATAGAGCCGAAGACGCAAGTCTCATTATCTATGATTTATTGATTACAATCTACTTATCCATTTCCTTTATTCCAGTCATAGTCGTGCTATCTAAATACTCGAGATTAGAGAATGTATATGTAACAGTAAATCATCAAATGGAAAAAGAGGAGAAGTTAACAATTTTTGAGTTTTTCTATGTTTTATTCACATTGAATTTTAACATTACAAGTTTAGAGAGATGGAGGAATTCAATTGCTATGTCAGGACATAAGCCATCAAAAGGGAAGTTATATATCAAGATTAGCAATTTGCTACGAACTATTGAAAGAGAAACATCAAATGTGGAAGTTCCATTAGAAAAAGGATGGAGTAGCGAAGGTGCAAGATTTTTTTTAAAACCTATAGTTTCTGAAATGGGTTTTTACAAAGAGATAGACAATGGCGTTTGGCATGCTGGTTCAGTATGTGTAGTAATTGAGAGCAAAAGTCACCTCGAAAATACCATAGCCTATTATATAGAGGGTAATTCCGATTTAGTTGAGCAACTTAAAGTTGTTGGAAACATGAATAGTCAACTTGAAGAAGAAGAGTTTTTCGAGCTTTTCAAGAAGTCGGCACTCAAACTATTTGAAGAAGCGTTTAGCAGTTCGATTCCTAACAACCTACTACGGGATTTAATGACTTTAAAGTTATTCAATATAAAGTTTAGGGGGAAAAGAGTGTCCTTAACAAAAAATACATGGCCAACCGGAATGGGCTATAGTTTGAAATTCATAATTGAAAACTCACTTCATCCATCCCTTCAAAAGCTTCTTCTAAAAGCGGAATGAGTGATAATCTGATATCCAGAATTAGCCCGCTTTTTGTATCGTAAGTTTGTTCTTTGATGGTAATGTCGTGGGTTTTGACAAATTGCATAATGTCGTTCATCTGTGGATATTTGAATCGAATGTGAATTAACTTATTCACGGTTTTTTCAATAACCTTTGCGTTGCGGAGAGCGTCGTTGGTGGCACTTTTGTACGCGTTTATTAATCCTGAAACGCCGAGCAGCGTTCCGCCGAAATACCGTACAACTACTACGAGCGTATCTGTAATTTCAAAAGATTTAATGGTATTCAAAATCGGTAAACCCGCAGACCCGCTGGGTTCGCCGTCGTCGTTCGCTCGGTAGCGATTGTCTTCTAAACCCAATTGATACCCGTAGCAATGATGCCTTGCTTTTGGGTGAATTGATCTCACTTCCGCGAGTCGTTCTTTTACCTCTTCTTCGGTGCTGACTTCATGTGCGTACGCAATAAACTTGCTTCCTCGGTCACGGAATTCCCCTTCGGTTGGTTTCGCAATAGTTTGGTAGGCGTCGTTTTGTTTTGGCATGATTTTTATCCAATAGTAAATAAACATTGAGAAATCGCAAAATACAATAAAATGGCTAAACGTACTTTTCTATTTTTAACGCTTATTACCGTTGGGTTTGCAAGTTGCGAGCTACCAGATATTGGTGTGGCGTACGACCCGACAAACGGCGGGAATCCTGTGGTAGATTTAAATGAAATCAGAGGAGAGTGGAACTTTGATAAGATTGAGGTAATTGCCGATAATGGAAAACTATATAGTATAGAAGGACAGGAATTAGTAAATATATTCGCTGATCAGGGTTTGCAGTCTACCTCTAATGTCCAACGCTTTTTGCGTAGTAAAATGGTATTTGACGCTCAATCTGTGAAAGCGTACGCTATCAGTCAGACAACGCCTTTTCAGGGTTCGTGGCAATACGCTCCGAAAGATGGGAAGCTGGTACTTTTTGCTGACGCAAAAGATTCTGAAGCTTACACAATCAGAGGTTTATCTAAAGAACATTTCATTATTTCAACGTCAAGAGTAAACTTGACGGACATTCCGTTAAGTACCGAACAGCAGACTTTCGAGCAAGTAATGGCTCAGCAAATTGGTAAGAAAATTGTTAATGTAAAGGAGGTAAATAAAGACGTAGTTGCTAGGGTGCAGTCTATTCAATTGATAATCAGATACCAACGATAGTAATTGACGGATTTCGATATTTTTTTGAACAATTTGAACATTAGGTTTATTATTAGTCAGCGACTCCGACCGAGTCGCTGACTTTTTGTTTAATTTCGCTTAAGAGCTGAGTACTACAACAATAAAACTAAATGAACAAATCAACCGAAGAGTCAACGAAGAGTCTAAATTTCATCGAAGAAATTGTATCTAATGATGTTGAAAAAGAACTTCATGGTGGTCGGGTGCTGACGCGTTTTCCTCCTGAGCCCAACGGATATCTACATATCGGACACGCAAAATCTATCTGCTTGAACTTCGGTGTAGCGAATAGTTTTGGTGGAGAAACGAACCTCCGTTTTGATGATACAAATCCTGTAACTGAAGATACTGAATACGTTGATTCTATTAAGAATGACGTGAAATGGTTAGGCTTCAATTGGGTAAACGAATTCTACGCTTCAGATTACTTTGATACGCTCTTTGCGTACGCTGTTAAACTAATAAATGACGGATTTGCGTACGTAGAAGACAGTACTTCGGAAGAAATTTCGGTGATGAAAGGTACGCCTACGCAAGCTGGAACAAACAGTTTGTATCGCGACCGCACACCAGAAGAAAACCTGCGGTTATTCACGGAAATGAGGGAGGGTAAATACGCCGAAGGTTCAAAAGTCCTTCGGGCTAAAATTGATATGACATCTAATAATATGCTGATGCGTGACCCGGTCATTTATCGCATAAAGTTTGCTCACCATCACCGCACTGCAGATAAATGGTGCATTTACCCACTGTACGATTTTGCCCACGGGCAGTCTGATTCCATTGAAGAAGTTACCCATTCTATTTGTACATTAGAATTTGTGCCGCACCGTGAAGTTTACAATTGGTTTATCGAAAAATTAGAGGTATTCCCTTCAAAACAATACGAGTTTGCTCGTCTGAATATAACTTATACCGTTCTGAGTAAGCGTAAATTACTCCAATTAGTTAACGAAAAGCACGTCAGTGGATGGGATGATCCTCGTATGCCGACTATTTCAGGAATTCGCCGTCGGGGTTATACAGCAGTAGCAGTTCGTAATTTCTGTGAACGGATTGGTGTTGCGAAGCGGGATAACTTGATTGATATTGACTTACTGGAATTTTTCGTACGGGAAGATCTGAACAAAATTGCTACGCGGGCAATGGCGATTTTAAACCCGTTGAAAGTGGTTATTACAAATATGGGGTCGGATGAAACAGAAGTTTGTCCCGTGGTTAATAATCCTGAATCAGAAGAACAAACGAGTCATGATATGATTCTCCGCAACGAAATCTACATCGAACGCGACGATTTCATGGAAGAGCCGTTTAAGAAATACAACCGTTTGAAGCCGGGTGGAGTTGTACGGCTAAAAGGTGCGTTTATCATCGAGTTTGAAGACATGATAAAAGATGCTGATGGAAATACTACTGAACTGCATTGTAAGATTGTGGAGAATAGTAAAAGCGGGAGCGATACGTCAGGTGTTCGGGCGAAAGGAACAATCCAATGGGTTTCGGTTGCGGATGCCGTAGAGGCGGAAATTCGCCAGTATGACCGTCTTTTCAAAGCAGAAAACGTGGATGCCGCCGAAGGCGACTTCAAGGATCAACTGAATGAAAATTCATTGGTGAAAACTGCTGCATTCATCGAGCCATTTATCAAGGAAGTAACTTCTGAAGACTACTATCAGTTTATGCGGACGGGCTATTTCGTTTTGGACAAAGATTCAACTGACGATAAGCTGATTTTCAACCGTACGGTTGGGCTGAAAACCAGTTGGAAGTAAATAATAAAAGTTGGATGTCAGGTACTCGATTTTGGAAACAAATCGTAATCGCATGGGAACCCCCACCTTACATCCAACTTCTACGTTTTATTTGTACTGCTGAATTATTTTATGCAGAGCTTTTTGTGTGTCGAGTTCCGTGAAGAAGTCATAAATCTGCGCGTGGGCATCGTAATTGAGCGTAAGTCCTGTTTCGAGGTAGCGATAAGCCTCATTATAATCTCCTGCGAAAACTAAATATACCGCCGCTCGATAATGTAAATCGGCTTCGTCGGGCAGTTCGTGCACTCCTTCCTGAATTATTTCAAGGGCTTTACCGTGTTCTTTTAGTTCCCAGTAAAGTAGTGACCAATTCAACCACGTATCCAGATTTAGTGGATCATAAGTTACGGCTCTTTCATAAGCTTCCACGCTCGAAAGAAAATTCCCTAATTGAGCTTCGGTATCTCCTAGAAGTAACCAGTAATCTCCGTTTTCTTCTCTGAGTTTAATAGCCTTTTTTACAAAGTGAACGGCCTCCATACTTCGCCCTTCTTCGTAAAGAACTGACGCCATTCCAAACCACGCATCAGGGTAGGCTTCATCCAATTCTGTGGCTTTTCGGTAGTTTATATAAGCTGTTTGAAATTCATCAACCTTCTCGTATGATGCAGCCAGATGAGTGTATATTTCGGCTGTTTCTTCTAATTCTGCCGCTGTACTGTATGCCTTCTGAGCGTTGGCATATTGTTCGGCGTTCATAAAGACGTGACCCAAATTATACCACGCCATAAAGAAGTCATCTTTAATAGCCACGGCGTACTCGTACGCTTCAATGGTTTCTTCGGTATTCTCTAAGTGGTTATGGCATACTCCTAAGCAGAACCAAGCGGCGTGAGCAAATGGATCACTTTCTGTTAATTCCTGAAAGTACGGCAAGAAGGATTCAACTTCGTCGGTTTGGTCTACACTGTGTACAAGTTCGTACAGAGCTGGGTGATTCTCAGGGTTATGACTGATTGCTTTCTTGAAGCAATATACTGCTTTATCGTGTTCGTCCAAATGTTGGAATACCACACCTAGCTGAAAATAGACAGAGTCTTTATCAGGCGTGATTGGTAGTATTTCTTGAAAAACTTCGAGTGCCTGTACGTGGTCGCCCATTAAGTC
>Ga0136554_1001039_pt1 | contig 10966 bp, 3 predicted proteins | sample AntRauTorckE5431_FD_104637 | JGI IMG/M metagenome (GOLD analysis project Ga0136554, IMG submission 104637) | Saline lake microbial communities from Rauer Islands, Antarctica - Metagenome Torckler E5 #431 | ecosystem: Environmental > Aquatic > Non-marine Saline and Alkaline > Saline | place...
AAAGAATTTTCTTTGTATATATAGCATAACTGGACGGTGACAACTCTAAGTACACCAAGTGATTGTCGATTTCACTCGGCACCGAAATGTGTGGCGTTTTTCGACTTCGACGCGACTTCACATGTGCTTTTAAAAAGGCTTTTTTGATAATTCGAAATGAGACTATACGCGCATACACTTCGGCACTTCGCTCAAGTCCGCATCCGCATCGCAAAGAAAATTCAAAGGGAGCAGGCGACCTCACTATTTTCTTATCCTTGTTCTTAGTAATAATCATAGCGGCAAAGCATACGGCACATGGTAGTTGTACGCCCAAAGGGGCATCTCAGCCGGATTATAGTAGACTGGATTATAATGCCCAATTGCAGAGAAACATCAACAACTAGCATTAATCTGTGTATTGTGTATCATAAAACATGAAATCTACAGAACATGTCTGGCTTGGCTGAGTGCTTTTTCCCAGCTTTCAGCCGGATAGTAAGGGAAGTGAAGTAGGAGCGAGCTGGCAGGTGTGTAAATATACATTACGATATGTACATTGGCATATACCTAAGTATATAATATCCCAAAGAAATCCCCTGCGTTAACACCAGCGCTCGCGTCAGATGTTCTATATTTCTTCACGTCAAATTCCGCATCTAAAGCGTTCTTCAAATGGAAGTTCTAAGATGTTTCATCTAAAAATATTTATTTTAGCGAAAGAAGGCACTGTTCACTGTTCACCGAAACTTCACCGAAATATTATCACGCAGTTGGATGGATCTCGTGTAGATCCTATGGGTGCCATAGCTCCCTTTCTATCTTGAAGACGTGTTCACTTCATCTGGAACCAATGCTACTATTTCCATAACAAGGGGTGCCCACGGAGACTCTCAAGCGCCTTACCCTGCCCTGCGAAGTGGCGCTCCAGCAAATTGCGCTCAGTGTTTGACGGCTCCTCGCCCATGCCACTCGTTGTGGCACCGTTTGGGCCGTTGCCAAGTCCGCGAAGTGTCGTTGGCCCTGCATTGCGCTTCAAAGGTTGTGAGTTGCTTGCTTTAGTGCGATCTCCGTTGCTGCTGGTACTGCTGCCACGATCGTTCGGCAAGTGCGTCTTGAGGTAAGCCTCAACCTCAACTCGGCTCAAAAATGAAGCGCTCGTTGCGTCACCGTCGCCACTACTATCACCATCTTCTCTAACTTTCTCTTCATTACTTCTGCCGTGGCACAGTGGTTTGAGTTGTGCACCGTCAATAATGCGCCGGCGGGCGCGAATGCTAGAAGCCACCTTCAGAAGGAGTGTGCTCAGCTGTTCCGAGCTGGCGAGTTCACTCAAATCAACCACAGTGACGAATTGACCAGTTGTTTTCTTATCGTCGTTCGCACTCGCCACGGCGGCAGTGTTGCTTGCTGCAAAGGCAGCTTCCACTCGCATGATGTTGGCCGCGAAGTCGCCACTGCGCCCTATGCAAGCCAGCTGGCCGCCCGGCCACGTCAGCGCCCACGATGGCAGCACACCACTGCTTTTCACGTTGCTGCTTCCATTGTCGTTGCCACCAGCGCTGCTGCTCGCAGTGGTTGCATGCTCGTGCGGTGAATTGTTCATGCCCGCGACATACCCTGCCAGTGCACGAGCAAGTTTCTCTTGCCAGCTCTTCTGCTCGAATGCGCTTCTCGGTGGGTCCATGAATGCACTTACCCACAACTCGTCGTCTGCAGAGAGCGCTGGTTCCGATGCAGCAGTGGGCGCAATTTCTGTTGTCTTAGCATTACTGGTGGCGCTTGTACTTCGTGGTGCATGTGCTGCAGTAGCGGTAGAGGATTGGGGAGTCATTGCAATGCGTTGAGCTAAGCGCTCGGCCGCTGCGTTTGCCAGCCGCGTGGGCCGACTGTGGCTGAGCTCTAAGGCACGGGTGATAGTCGTGGGTGGGTAGGAAGGCCCACGAAGGGCATTGTTTGGCTTAGACAAGCCAAAACTTCGGCCCCAGGCAATGGCTGCCCACTCGTAGCGCCACCAACTCACTGCCTGTTGGGAACAGGTGAAGATGGTAAAAAGAGATAGCCGGTGAATAAACATGAACTTGCTTTGAGCACATTCCTTAGGTACTGCATTGAGACCTTCGCCTTGTGCAATCAACAAAGAATCATACGACACGTACATCTCCATTTGAAAGAATGATGCGAAGAAATCATTCATTACACTGCACCTGATCTGCAGGTTTGCGCACGCAGGCAATGAGCATGGGTGGCGGCTCTTGGCGGTGTTTGTAAGCAGCCGCTAAGAGGTGAGCGGCTGCAGGCGACGACAAGTACTGTGCGCACCTTTAATGTTACAACACACGCACCAGTGTTAGTGACTTTGTTCCAAAAATGCTCATAGAGCAAAGTTTTGAATAAGTTTTATGCATGCGTATAGTGTTGCAGTGAGTGGTAGAGAGGTGGCTTGATGATGAGATGTACCCGTCAAAAGTCCATTGCTGGTCGCGCTTTGCGCTTTGAACTTTGTCTTGGCTGCTGCTTTGGCCCGTAAGCAACGCACAAAGCCCAGCTGCTGCCGCCCCCAGCCGTGCTCGCGTTGCCACTAGCTTCGCCAAGAAGGTGCCTTGGGTGGGTGGGAAGCACATGGGATAAAGCCGCGGCTCCACTAAGCCTAAGTAGTGGCCTGCAAAGTAAAAAGTTTCTTTGGCGTCAAGCTCAGGGTGCTTCCACGGGCAAAACGGTGGAGCAAAACTCTGGCTGCTTTCTCCGAGGCCAGCCAAATGAGCACAGAGCGTGGTGGTGCCGCAGCGCACCTGAACAAAAAACAGCAACAGATGTCAGGTTAAATCCCATGATTAAGAGGAGAGCAGATAATTATCATTTCCGAATAGCGGAAACTATCTTTTCTCACTGATTTTTCTCACTGAGAAATGCAAATCTCTTTGAGAATTTCACAGCTTCCGAATAGCCATTGGTCATCACGGTATCGATTGTACAAGTACAGTACCTCGCCCATCACGACAACATCCGGCAGGGCACGCCAGGGCGCAGTGGCAAGCCGCCAGCATGCCTCGAGCGGGCGTGCTAGCTTGTAAATTTCCCAGCGGCTCTGAGATCTTGCCGAGGTCCATGGCGGTGGCACCTACGCCACGGCAGGAAGTTGTACACGCGTGTGCGTGAAGATGCCTTCGGCTGAAGTTCATAGAGAACGATAACGATTAAAGATTCATACGAAGATATATATCAAGTTCGTTCATCTCTTACTTCTGCATTGAAAACGGTAGTTACGGCGTGCCGATAGAAGTGGTACAATACGAGATGCCCTAGTGCACTGGAGAAGGCAAGAAAGAAAGCCACGGCTTGAAATATGCCAACGGTGAACTTTGGAATTAGGTGAACTGGGAATACAGCTATCCCAGAGCTCGAAAATCCGAATAGTCTCGTTAATAGAAGGCAAGCTAGGATAAGCCCCAATAGGGCATCGCACAGCGGGAGATCGCCTGCAGCGACTGCGATCCTCCAGGACATCGTCAACTACTAGTATAAATGATGCAACTGTAGAATAACGTCGACAACTTATGATCTGCACTAATCTACCAATGCTTGTGCGAGTATGAGTTCATTTTATGTGATGTTCAACTGTGTTCGTAACCTCGTAGCCTTCTAATTAGTTCAGCCAAGCTGCTAAGTATCTCCTGTGGCCTGTGGCTAGCTTTCAACTGAAGCCAATGTAGCTAGAGAAGTACAGTATGTATTACGCCGTGCTTAGCAGCTCTGCACAGGCTAGGCAGCGGCAGGCTACGTACTGTTGCTGCCGCTAAGCTGCAGGCAGGGGGGTACTGGGGACTGGGGTACAGTGGTACAGTGTGGTCCAGCAGTACAGCACGTACCGACAGTCGTAAAAAGTACGGTAAATTTTTGTTGAATTTTCATCACAACTCCTCTAGCTAGCCGCCTTATAGTAGTCCGAGGACCAGTAGTACCACATCGCCTTGAAGGCAGCAGCTATACAATCTGATAAAACTGCTCTTTCATGGCGTTTTACTAGGAATCGTCCCACTACTGCAGTCAGCTTATCGTGTAGACTTTCGTGTTTGACTTCCTATCGGGTTCGATTGGAAGAGGGCCTGATTCCAGCTCTGCTTCTAGAATCCCTCTAGCACCAGCCCACAGGAAATAGTGCGTTGTTTAATAGCTGTCAGCAGCTTGTCGGCAACTTTAATCCTTTCGAGACCGTTTTCAGCCAGCACCCACCTTCGAAATAATGCCCGCTGCAGAGGAGGGTGAGGACGACTGGGGTGTTGGAGCACTAACCATAGGCAACAAGGCGAAAGGCAGCAAGAAAAACAAAGCCAAAGATAAGAAGGAAGACCCGCGACTGAAGCGCGAAAAAGACTTGAAGCACTGCGAAGCCGTTGCAGGTCACTGGTTGCAGTTTTCCCTTGGCAAGACTTCGTGGATATCGCTGACATCTAACGCAGGATTGCGCGAGGCATTTCAGACGCCGTGCAACATGAAAAGCATTGAGTCCATCGACGAGTGGACCACCCGCGTTCAGCAGGCGCTGTGCTACTACGTGTTGCTCGAAATGATCATGAAAGAAGACGACCGCGTGCAGCAGTTTCAAGCGCTCGGCCGGGGCTGGGTGTTCGTGCTGCTGGAGTCCAAAGAGCTCGCCAAGTACACGAAAATGAAAGTGTGGTTCGAAAGCTCGGACCGGGTGCTGCACGACCACGAGATGGACATGCGCGCGGCGGAGCTGGTAGGGGCCACGCGGGACAAGTACCTGTGGGGCTACAACCCAGAAGCAGAAATCGTGTTTTTCATCAAGGGCCTCGCCCCCGCGCGGCCGTTGGTGTGCATCCAGCGGCTCCGGCCCGACTACCGGGACCTCGACAAGTGGGCGGTGAAGCCGGGCGCCAAAATCAAGTGCCTCACCGGCCAACTGCCGTCCGACGCCGAGCGCGAAAAAGTGGTGCGGCAGCACAAGAAGCGCAAGCACCGCAAGACCAAAGCGCTGACGCGAGAACGGCAAGTCAAGGCAGAGGAGCGCGACGCTGGCCTGGCGGCAGCTACAGCGCTCATGCGGCGCTTCCACCCAGACGAAGTGAATGGGGTGGAGTTGGCAACTGCCGCGGCCGCGAAAGCAAAGGATGGCGCAGCTAGTGCTGGAGCAGCGGCAACAGATGCAGATCCAGAAGCTGGTGAAGGCAGCGATGACGGTGGTACTGAAGGTGGTGGAGGTGATGGAAAGGCAGCGGGAGCGGACGGAGCGGCAGCCGTGGCAGCTGTCACGGTGCAGGCAGCACTCTTGCGCTCAGTGCAAACGTCTTACGGGCTTGGTCTAGTGCGGAAAACCCGCAGCGACGGCACCCTTGTGGTTGACCTGCAATGGGCCTTGACCGCCCCAGCCGTGGCCCAACCGGGCACCGAACCTCTGCAGCTCGCGGCCAGCCACGCCCCACCGCTGTCCAGTGTGTCAGAGCTTGGTAATTCAGTTCTGAGCAGTGATGTCGGCGAGAAGACGATGGCGACTACAAATCCTTCTGCTGCTGCCGCCGCTGCTGGTGCTGCTGGTGTGCCTTCGCGGACTTACTTGTACATGCCGCCGCCCTACGACGGTGTGTGCGGCGCGGAGACGTGGGGAATGCACGAGCGGGCTCGGAAGCGAGACAAGGACGAGGCTGCGTTTGAAGACTCGCAAGACTTGTTCGCTCAGCTGCTTGCAGAAGCAAAGGCGGACCAGGGTTACAGCCAGCGCGCTGCCAGCCAGCAAACGAGTAAGCAGCTGATGCAACAGCAGGCGAATCCACAGGCGCTCAGTAAAGAACCATCGTGGGAGCGCGGGGATTACTACTGATACTAAGAATGGGGCGGTGACTTATCAATTTCTTCTTCTTTGTGATGGGTTCACAGATCTAGCGCTTACCTTCCTGCCATTCTGCAATAGGAATTTGAATGGGTTCAGTCCAGCTCAGTTCGTGCTCCCCGGAAAAAATAGTCCAATCTAGTGCATAAACCTCAATTGCAAAGGAACAGTCCCTGTGATATAAAGCATATGTCATCAGGAAAGTTCAAGCCCCAGAACAAGTTCAACTGGGCTGAATATATCTTTATTATGGAGAAATCCATATCACTTACTCTTGAGGTGCCCTTCAGCCACAAGGCGTCAGGAGGTTGGAGGTTCAGGTGAGTCTGCTGTCTCTACTTCGGCCTGTCCTTGGCAATGGCGATCCACTCATCGATTTCACGATTTACTTGGAAACTTGGAAATGCCCTTACTTATGAGCATGTCCTTCTCCAACGCCCTGCCTCTCCAGAAAGGCATCAATAAAACACATCTCATATCATACTTGTCCTTGAAAAAAGAAACAAAGATTAAAAGGAACGCCTTCGCTGCAATTTACTTTAAGCTGAATGACCTCTTCTCGTTGGTTTGTTCCGAGGCTATTCTGGGCTATGCCTGAGGTACATTCGGACATGTACTCCCAGTCCCAGGTTGGGGCTGTGCAAACTGCATCAGTTCAAGTTAAGTAAAGAATTCTAGCACAATCTAATTGAAGTGAAGGTCCGATGCACGTGCAGTAATTTTTTTGAAGGTTGGGACAACGGTGGTTGACTTCTATTGGTCTTCTGACTGACTCAATATTAAAGTTTACATTGGTATATTCATTGTGCTTTCAAAGCATTATGTTTTATCGTTCAATGCAAGTGCAGCCTCTTTGTTTTCCCTGCCGCCTATTTATTGCCTCTCTCGGATTTGATTCATTTAATTTTACCACAGCCACGTTGGCATTGTACGGCTGTCTGTTTTGAATTGTATCATGGATCATGGATCGTGATGACCTGTCAATATTTTATCTGAGGCCACTTTAATCAAAAGAGGCTGAAATCATTTGGCATCAGGTGCTGCCAATTTTCACTCTTGTCCCAATTGACTGAATTGCATTCCAGAGGACGTTGGCGTCGCGTATCTTCCAATTGGAGTTTTAGATCAGCGAGCTCAGTATGGAGAACGGCGACTGTTTTCTTGTACAAATTACATTCTTGGCGAGCAATCCCCAGATCCCGTTTGAGTTGGAAAACTTCATCCATTGAGCCATGTAATTTCAGGTACCGCTCGTAAACAGCTGCACGAGTCAAAGATTTAATAAGAAAGAAATCAGCAGAAGTTATGCGATTGCTCGTCTAGTGCTTTCAAATATTCGTACAACAGCTATTGTTATGAGTTGATATTTCTATTCAAGCGTTGCACTTTAGAGAAGTAGGACGCAGAAACGTACCTTCTTTTGCTCCCGGCATTGCTTCGTATCGAGACTTCAATTTAAAGCGTTGGAAAGGAATGAGACGCTTCGGAAGGCGACCATGGTATGCAGCAATACGAAAGTCTTCTTTAGAGAGTCGAACCAGATCTGCAAGTGTTGATGGCGTGAAATCATCTTTGCGGATAATGTCACCGGCGCACCCAGGAACAAAGGGGGTGTGAATGTCAGTCCCGTCGCTGTTACGTCGTTCAATACTCGCATCATCGTCGTCACTGCTATATCTCGTTGAGGAAGTTTCTCGGCGAGATGAGCGCTTGAGTATCGCGAATTTACCTGGGTAAGACATTTCTTTGAGAAGTGACGAAATTTGGGTTTGTGTGTGCCACTCTCTACTTACAATTGCTCAAAAATCCTTAGTGATTGTATACGACCTCAGTGTGCTCCGAAGCACATGTAAGAAAAAGTAAGAAAAGTTTTTCGTTTTTCATAACTTTTTACATAGAGTAGGCTCTAGCTAATTGAGCCCTCCCTTACCCTCCTCACGAATCATGGAATTATGAGGTAAAAAATGACGCGAATGTCAAGTATTTGAAGATACTATTATTCGTAAACAGATGATACAGTATACTTGTAACTCACGGAAAAGCAAGAGCAAATTCAATGAGTTCAAATCTAGCGACAGAAGGCAAAGTATTGGAGTTTGAAATGAGATGTTTTAAAGTATGAAGTTGGATCTGAGTGAATGGCATTTCTGGGTCGAGGTGACATAAGTTCCCATCATGCGGACTGTTGCAATTGGTAAAAGTTAGCGCACGCCGAACTCGGGCACAATTGAAACGAACGCCAAGAAGAGGAATGAAGCGAGCTCCCTGTGCCAACTTTCAAGACCTAGATGCAAGATACTGATAAACATAACACTGATGCCCATGATTCCACAATCAAGCAATTGCAAGGTCTTCGTTGTCTTTTTGCACACTTACTTGATTTAGCGCACGCCTGGATAATTTCAGTCTTCCAAGTGCAGCTACGGCTCAACTACTTATCACATACGACGAACCGAAGTGCAGTAGTGCCATTTCCTTTATTCTCCTTTGTGGTTCAGCAATAATTGCGATTGCGGACACACGGTCTAAGTGATGAAGGTAAACTCGAACTCGAACTCGCTGGAGTTGGAGAATTAAAGAAAAGGAATCGCCACTGGCATGGCAATGGGCCTGGGAAGCTATATGTTGCCCTACCTCAAGAAGAATTCGATACGCGTGTTAGAACCGCACTAAAACCCTGATTAGTATTCCTCTTGAATGTTTTATGATCCACTTAAGAGAATTCAAGTGCCTGTGAGACCTAAGTTCATGAATTGGCCTCTGCTTGTATTTTTCTGGTGCCTCCAAGTCAATTAATCCCTTGCCTCCGCAACCACTTCGCTCGGTGGTTGCTGGTTTTCCCAAAGCGACTCTATGTCAGGTACCAAGAACCCACAGTCGCCCCGCGTGCCAGCCTTACCGTTTCCGTCCGAAGACCGGTACCCGTCGAAGCATCGGCAGGTGCCCAGGGCGCGATCACAAATACCACGATCGCTGCACTCAGCTGCCTCGGTGGTGCCAGTCACACTCACTAAATCCCGCTCCACTGCAAGTGCTGTACCTGCATTCATGCCATTGCTTTGACTTTCACTTACTACGGTGCTATGCATCTGGGTCTCCACAGCAGCAACAGTAGGCGTAGCAGCGTATTCTCCCAAGGCAACTGCTCCGCTAGAATAGATTTCCACGTGCGCGCCTGGGTCCGCACCAACAGGAACCTGATTGGCTCGAGCGCGTAATCGCGGCAGCGCTCCGCTTTCTGTCAAGAAGCGCACGCGAAGCACGGGAGCTGCTGCCACCGTGAGCGGCCATGCGCCGGCTGCCACGGCTACTGCAGCTGCCTGGCTGTTGCTGGCGCTGTCATCGCCGCCGTCGCCGCCAGGGGCATATGCCAACACCGCTGCGGCCACTCGTGGCAGTGAAACTTGGTACAGTGACGCTGCGCCGCCCGACAGCTCGTAAGTCAAATTGTGGAGGCCAACTCGCCGGCCAACGATGCGAAACCCGAGAGATCTCGGCCCGCCCGGCACAAAGACCAGCGATGGCGGGTCAAATGCTGCTGCTGCTCCCTGTGCACCGTTACCAATACTGTCGTCATCATCGACATCGATTGCAGCTCTGAGCGTGGGTGTGACTGTCAAATTCCCGCTGCCAATTGGCGGACTTGACGCAAGTCGCAGAGTCAAAACTGCGGAGGCAGCTGACCGGTACACGGGCGGCAGCCTGGGTGGTGGCAGCACCTTCGCCACATGCGCCACCGAGATTGTCGCAGCACTACTGTCCGTGGAGCTTAAAGTGCCTGGTGCCGACACATTTGCTGCCAGGGCACCACTAAGGCTCCACACTACGTGAGCAGAGCCTGCCGCTGAGCTTGAAGCTGCTCTTACGGCAAAGGAAGCAGAGGGGTTGGCCCGCGAAAGTGTAACGCTCGAAGGCTCAAAGCTTAAGATAACCACTCCGCTGCCACTACTACTGCTAGAGACGGTGGTCGCTGTGGGAGTTACGACCAAGGTTTTCGTTAAGTCATCCCCGTAGTTGTCGTTGTCGCAGCCGCTGCCTAGCCGTGACGTGTAGCAGCCTCCACTCCCCAGCTGCGCCCAGGCCTCTTCGGAAAGTGCTACCGTCAGGTTCTTTTCAGTGCTGCCAGGAAGCAAAGTCAAGTTGAGGGCCCCTAAATCTGGTGTCGCCAATTGCGGCAGCAACTTTGGTGTGCTCTCCGAGTCCGCAGAGGCACAAAAGGCGCGCAAGATAGTGTGCGCGCCTGCGTTGGCTTGGGCCTCCGTGCCAGAGAGCGCCGTCGCAGCGTGGGTTGATGCATTCGCGAGCGCAACGAAGGCACCCGAATCGTCGTCGTTGCCGCCATTGCCGCCGCTGCCCCATGCCGCAGTGAGCGCGTACCGACCGCTCGCAGAGGCCGTGACGTTGAAGAACTGCGGCGGTGGCGCCGCACCCGTGACGGGCAAGTTGCTGTTGCCACTGCTGCTGTGAGCACCCCGCGGCAAAAAGGTGAAGTTGCGTGGCCAGACGTGCACCTCGCTGGCATCATTACAGGGGGCGCCTCGAGGCCCATCGAGGCGGCAGGTGATGGTGACAGTAATGGCCGAAGCGGGCCATGCCGTCAGTGCAACACGGAGCTGGCGCGGTGTACCCGTGAACAACAAGGACGGTGCCTCTGGCATCACCAGAAGGGCGTCACCAGCGCGGCGAGGCGCGCATGACTCAGTGGCGTTTTGAACAGCTCCACTGTTGGCGTTGAGGACCTGCTCTCCATTGAGCAGAGTGACTTCCACACTCCCCACGGTCGACAAGCCTTCAATCGCACGCTGCACGTCCTCAGCACTGGCGTTCGCTGCCAGGGCGGCACTCTCCGGCGCAGCTAAAGCGCTGCCGTCCCGCCGAAACTTGACGTACCACGTGGTGCCGTTGTGGGGGTCCGCGAGGCAGCGCAAGAGCTGGTCATCGTGAACCTGGCCGTAGCTGGATGGGTCGTCGCCCCGTGGGCAGGTGCGCAAGGAGCAGTCGTAGCCGGTCCAGCCGAAGTCGCACAAGCACCCGCTCAACCGGTCGGCGTCCCAAAAGTGCGCGCTGTAACGCGTCCGGCTCGAGACTTTGGGCCCATAGCTTAAGTCCGTCTCGGCCTCGGAGTCGAGAGCGCGCCTG
>Ga0136554_1001042_pt1 | contig 10943 bp, 10 predicted proteins | sample AntRauTorckE5431_FD_104637 | JGI IMG/M metagenome (GOLD analysis project Ga0136554, IMG submission 104637) | Saline lake microbial communities from Rauer Islands, Antarctica - Metagenome Torckler E5 #431 | ecosystem: Environmental > Aquatic > Non-marine Saline and Alkaline > Saline | place...
GTCAATTTCAATTCAAGCCCCTCATCTCCTCCATCGTCAAGAGAAAATTTATCCAATTTCTTGCTCCTCCGACTTCTCTCTCTCACAACTCTCGCCAGCATCCGTTCCTCCTCTGTCATTTCTGCCTTTCTCGATTCACCGATGCGGCGATCCACGAATTTGCCGGCCTTCTTGCTTTGCTCCATGGACGCCTTGAGTCCATTCTTACGATTCTCAATCGCACGCTGCAGAGCTGACCCAGCGCCCTTGAGCTGATTACCGGGAACGGTCCTTCCGCTTAAAGGACGGTTATGGACATGGAATTTAGGGGCTTTGGCCGAAGATGCCCTGGCGGATTCGAAGGGGTTGATGGATGCATTTAATGCGATGCGTGCCTTTTTGTTCTTTGGGAGGGGAAGGCCTTTCAGGGCAGATGGTTTTTGTTTGTTCTTTCGTTTGACCATTTTATATTCAGTTTGTTATCGCAATTGAATTCAATTGAGGAGCGAACTAATGATCGGGATTGGGATTGGGGTCTAATTTGTAGGTAGATGCAGCCTTGGACTTGCAGAGAAAGAACAACAGCACTACTGAAATTGGGTTTGTGCAAAAGAGAGCGTCATGTGGTACTTTTTTTCACTGGCCCTCATCATTTCCCTTCTTGATAGGGTAGATAGTCATATTTACATGTTTTCGCTAAAACCTGATACTGACGGTTACTTCGATAGCAATACCGTTAATCTATCCACACAAATCATTTTTGAGGATGTTTGACGACCATTAGCAACTCTGGTGGTATTCTTGCAAATATCTGCTACTGTACTATGCTATAGCTATCAAGATATGTTACGTTTAGATAGAAATTACAACACAGTTGTGGTGACCTGATACTGTCATTGCCATGCCCGCAACAATAGCAATGCATAGCATCAATCCATACGAACACAAGTAAAAACATGACGACAAAACCCCATCAAGTTCACAATCATTCATCACTAAGGTCGCCCGATTCTTGCTTTCTTCGTTGGAGACGCAAGACAATCGTTAGGATTTGCCATTCTATTGAGACACGCGTCCCCGTTACCATCACCTTCACCATCACCACGGAGAAGATCCTTTTCTTCCCCTTCCACTTTATTTTCTTTTCGCAAAGATCCTTCAAAGACGAATTGCGGTAAATCGCTTTGAAGCACATGATCAATCTTCAAATCCATCCCCTTCTTCCTTCCCTCCCAGCTATTCACCGAATACGAGAATTCAGTAGTGCATCCGATCAAATCGACAGATTCCGCACCTGCCTCAAATCGCAACGCTATAAAAAAATACGTGACAATCTCCTCCGCATCGATCGGCTTTGTCCCACTATTCTCATGACGATTTCTGACAAAGAATTTTGTAAACGGATATGCGTGTGTTCCATAATTCACAGAATCCAATCCAGCGATGAGGATGCGAAGGCGCGATTCGCATAGACCAAACCATGCCTGGTGATCCTCTTCATTCTCAGCAATAATCCTCACCTTGACAACAAGAAATGAAATAAATCGTGAGCAAAGGCGCACCTTGATAACATTGTACTTTGACATCGTCGCCAAGAGAGAGCAGAGAAAGACTTACCTGCAGGTAATGCACATGATCCGAAAAGAAATCATTCTCCTTCAGCAAATCTGTCCACTGCGCATTGCCATCTTTGATTTGATTCATGATCTTATCCGCCCGATGAAGTTCTTCCCTCAATCGCCTCATTTGCGGCTGGGCTACGTTATAGGATGAATTCATGCTTGGATAGCATGGTGTGATAATTGGAAGAATTTGTGCTCTATCTCGTGGATTTCTTGCTGGATCCCAGATTGTCAGAGGTGTCACTGTCCAGAAGAACGATGGTTGGGTTGAGTTGTGTTGGGTGAGGGATGAACGCATGCACAAGTATCAAACACATGAATATCATCAAAACGAAATTAAATTGACATACCTCCCTGTGGCGGATTCTTCACAATGGGCGTCAAAAACACGGGTTTGGGCCATCTCCACCTAGCGAAGGTGTAAAAGAAAACCTTGATCAAAGTCGTCACTTCCGCATCCTCGTGCCTCTTGCAAACCCACGCCACCAAGATGGCCCAATTGACCCCGCCGAGAAAGCCCAAAACGTTGGAATACAATCCATGCACCTGTGCCCAAACTTTGATAGTTTTGAGGACTATTTTGAATTTATCATGGTTGGGAATTGTATTCCAGAGATATTGCGCGACTCGCACTCCATTGAGCGATCGACTGGAGGGTTCATCGAGTCCACGGAGCATGGAATCGTGTATTTGAAATTCGGTTGGGTGCTGTTGTTGCTGCTGATGGTGGTGCTGTTTGGTGATGGTGGTCCAGTGATGGATGTTGCCTTCATGGATCAGTTTCACAAAGAGGAGATCAATCGGTATCCCATCTAAATAAAATTTAATGACGGGTGTATAAGCTTTGGCAATGGGATGTATCCTAGTGCATTTACGATCATCCCTCAATGTTTGAACAAAGGTATCAAAAAAATCTTGTTTGGTGACATTTACTGCAGGCGGACAGAGTGCCAATAGATCCATGTCTGCATCGGGTGCATGGACGCCAAGTCTGTAGCTTCCGAAAGAAATCAGTTTGATTTGTGGCATGGATGATGAAGGATTGTCCTGATTATCGTTGTTACTCCATTGTCGCAATAGTAATAATAGATGATTGTATGCTTGTAGGCGTTTGCGATTGCCCAATTGTTGTTCAAAGGCTTTATGTATGTGCAATGTGTGCTTGAGTTTTTGCACGAGTTGTTGGTGTTGCAGTGGATCTTGAATGAATTTTTCAGGTTCGAATGCATGATGAGAATTAGTTCTCTGATGAGAAGAGGAGGTGGACCTGTTGTATTTATTGTTGTAGTTATTATTGATCTGCTGTCTACTCCTTGTTGTATTACTATTCATGTTGAAATTTGTATTTGTATTGTGCCATTGATGCGGCCGACGCTGTGGAAGATATTGATTTGCATTTGCATTCATGATTTTCTTCTTGTGTTTAGCATCAGCGTTCGTCGATGCATTAGTCGATGCATTAGCCACTGAATCACTTTTACTGGCTTGCAGCTGATTTGCGAGAGGAGTTTGATTGATTTTTTTCATTTCTCCGTTCGCTCGCTTGTTGTTGCAATTGTTGCTGGACTTTGTATTGCTATTCGCACAATTCATTGTGTTATTATTATTATGTCTACACTGGTGATGGAAGATGGATATAGGTGTATAAGTATTGGAACCCTATTGCATTGCTATCGTTGCGTTTTGTAGATTGGTAATGACTGCGTAATACGTTACGTAATACGTAATACTAATGACTGGTAATTGGTAATGGATGATGATGTATGATGTGTTATGGGTTATGGTTCATAGGTTGTTGTTTTGATTTTTGATCATTCTGCCGTTGTTGTCTGCGTCGTTCTTATGCCGAATTTCAAAAAAATGGGATGAAAATTAGTCTAATCCCATCTGCAAATTCTCATTATCTGCAAATCATACATAACAATATTATCTAATACTAGAGGTACCTATGTACTACCATCTACTACTCTACTATTTTCATTTGCCCAATATGGAACTTTGAATTCAATGCGCAAGCTGGAGCGTACTTTACTCCTCTTGCAATGGATGATTAGGTTCAAATACGATCTTTCTCTTCTCCAAGCAAACCAAGTACCGTCGCTCTACTGCGCCAAAATATATTTGAGTTCATTGCTACATCATACACAAGAACTGATACAAGGTTGTGGGCCATTTTAAAGTGTCTGGATGATCATGCCCACTTACGGCCCTTTGTTTCTTCAAGTACGCAAACCGAGTACAATCACGCTGTTGCATGGTAATTGCCTGGATTGAAAAACATCGTTGCAAGGTTGTGCACGCTCATTAAAGTGTTTGGATGATCAGATTCAAGTACTTCCTTGATCTGATTCTCGAAGCAATCCAAGTACAGGGCTATTGCAGCATCGTATTCATTTATTCTTAGCATTAGTGACATATGCACATTTCATGTTATTTTTATTACTCGTAGTAGATGATCTGTCTTGACCTTTGCAATGGCAATGGTGTGTTTGTTGCTCTTAGAAAGAACATCAATCCTATTTTCATTAGTAATGTCAATTGCCATGCAATCTATGCAACAGTAAATGTGAATGCATGAGGATTTGGATGTTGATATTAGATACTGCAGTGTTTAAGGATGCATTAGCTCAACACAATCAGAGATTTACATCATTTCCGGAAATCTTTTCATCTAGAGCAACCACTGACGTTAAATGCAGATCAAGTGCCAAAACTGTCGCTCTAGAGAAAGAGTTCACAATTTGTTTACTTCACAAACTTCATGCTGGCTTCTTCTTCATGTACTCCCCCCCCCACTCACTAATGACGCCATGAAGGGGATTGCGTGGGAGAATATGATGGTCTAATGGACATCTTGCTAGCTTTCTCGCCTTTTACATTCATGGAATAAATTTCGTGGACCAAAGAAAGTGTTGCCCAAATGCCTTTCAGCCATTCACGAGTGAGATATGTTTATGTCACGACCTCTAGGAAACCTATAATTTTAGCCAGTAATATGTAAATTACTGCAGATCGACAACAGTAATGAAAGCGATTGAATACAGACTCATTACATTCATTATTATGTCTAAGGCCAAGTTTGGGTCTGCAGCCAAACTTCGTTAAGAACTTGTGATTTTGAACTACTACCCCGACATTAAGTCCAGATTTATACGAATTTATCACACTTTGTCCTGTGTTGGCGCGACGAAAATGGAATACTCGAATTTGTTAGGGAACAATGAGTTCCTAGGGAGCATTCCTTCTTCTCCTCAGCAGGCCGGATGTCTCTTCATTTTATCCTCCTGGCCCGTTCCAGTTTCCATATTCTTCATCTCCTGCAAATTCTTCCAATGGTACTCTACCATCATTTTCTGAAATACTTGGCAAATTTGACCTCGAGAGTGCGACAGCCTCTACTTGCTCCTGTTTATTTTGCATTAATGCTTGGACAAGGTCAGGTCGTTTCTTTGCAATCTCTCTCACGCTTGCCGGCATGGCATCCAACAATGCTTGATCGATGTTAACATTCACTTCCATCCCATCATCGCTGTCATTCGTCATAGCAGACGCTGGAGTGGTGGGAGATTGTAGATCACCGCGAGACAAGGACAAAGACGATGCCGGCGCATCTTGCTTTGATGAATCATTGGTCGTTCGCAAATCAGGCAATTCCATACCGTACTCTCTGCTCATGTATGCCTTTGCTCTGGCAGATGCCAATTCATTATTGTAAATGTCCATGACATCATCTTGCTGGTACGCGTTCTCATTCACTGTTCCAGATTCTATGCTATTAGCATCAGCATCAGTTTCAGTGTAAGATTCAGGTTGCGGCATCTCTCGAATCTTTTTACCCAACCATGCATCCAAATCAATACCTTCATTTATTTGCGCAGCAGCTGCAGCCGCTCCCGTCCGAGAAGGGTATCGAAGCATCAACGCTTTCATACCCTTGATCAATGTGACCGCTTCACCATACGCAATCCCAAATGATCGCAATTGATCCAATCGCACAAAAGGCAGACATGCACCATTTATCTTCTCACTGGAGAGAATATCTAATATATCCAATACATTTCCATCACTTTCATCCGTCGTTTCGCCAGCCTTGCCATTATCAAAACTTGGACCGAGTGAATTTTGCCTGGAGGTGGAATGATTCCCATCGCCCCCATCCTTGAATAACGAGAGTACCCATTGAAGGAATTGATCCGTGGACCAATCCTCCCAGCACCTCTCCTCTGGCTGCCTATTGTAACTCTGTGATTTATGATTGTGATAAAGGTCATAATTCTGCATCCCTTTGCCATTACTCGAAGGATTCAAAATCGACATTTTCCGACGTCGCTGAAGAGCATAGTGAAGTATGGTGACAACCCAGGAGGTATAGAATGCTGCATTTTGATAATATTCGTACCAGTACCTACCATCTTCGTCCTTATAGAGTTGTAGATATCCGTTCAACTTCAGATGCATGCCCACGAAAATCCAAATAGTTGCATAGAGTAATGCAATCGTTGCTGGTATGGCCGCCTTAAAAAACATTTTTAAATCCACATATTTGAAAAAAGTTGCGCAACTAGCGAATTGACTTCCGCATATTTTGGAGAAGGAAAACCATTTGTTCCTGCTGCGAGGAGACTGGAAGCTCAATGCCACTAGCGGCTGTGCTGCTGTCATGGATAGGAATGAATCCGCAATGGAGAGTAGGATCGGTAGATACGACTGAATAATAATCTGACTGTAAACATCTCTCGCTATGCTTTTCCATTCATTGTTGTCATTGTCATTGGCATTGGCAAGGATGTGTGCTAGTTGCATGCAAATGAGAAGTCCAATTTGGTATTTGGCACGAGGACTGGAAACCTCCGATTTTTGTGTCAAATTAATGGAATTTCTGCATTGCAAGATTGCCGAAAGCGTCGCAATTGATATGATTGGAATTAGTGTTGTTGGATTAACATCTTTCATCTTGGCATGAACCTATAGTTTTTGTATATAATAATATGATGGATGATCTATTTATCAAGTAATCAGTGGTATCTATTCTGCAGTATTTTGTGTCGCAATTTTTTTTTAGTTTTATGTTTTATCATGGTGCAGTGCGAAAGGTATCTTAACCTATCACAACCTAACACATCGTCGTAGCACACACGGACGGACACTATGGTACCTACTACTTACCTACCACAGACAGCAGAAAATACATATTCTGCTCTTGGCGGGACTGTTGAGCAATTATTTCACGAAATGTGCTACATAGTACATCAATTGCGCTTGCGCCTAACTCAATGGTTACCGTAATATTAATATGAACCCAATCTTTACCGTCTATGGTATCGTACTGGTAGAATCCACTACTTCCATGGATCTCAGGCCTCACAGGCTAAACTAAAAGCTAAAAGCAATAGTGGAGCCATGTTTAGACATTTTAGAAATGTCCAGAAACGTCAAATGTCTACTTCAGAAATAAAAATAGAAATCTAAACATTTGACTTGGTCTGACTTGGGGGGGCTTTGGGGGCTCAATGGCAGAAATACTACGTAATACCTGGTAATACGTAATCACTTTCTTCCCCTGACCAATTTCTTAACTAGCCTCAAGTAGAGACATAATATTGACTTATTTCTTACTTCGCAATACAGGAATTGTCAAATTTTGAACACATCAACGCAGTCGAGTTGCAATTACCGTCAAAAGCTATCATTCTGCTGCGACTTCGATAATAATAACAGCAATACATCCTTCTCTTTGTTTCTATGCACTAGTAGCCGCAGTAATACTACTAGGATTATGATGACCTCAAGAATTCAGAATACCAAAGCTAAGCTTCTCCCCAAATCATTCCAGTCTTCTTCGCAAAGCGATTTAACGCTTCCTCGTATAATGATTTATGGTGGGGAAAGCATGAGAAGCAGCAGCAGCAGTTCAACAACAACACCAACTGCCGCTGGTCCTCGTCGTCCAGAAGAGCTCCAAGTAGCAACCCCTACAAGAACTGCATCAGCTAAAAGCAGTCCCATTTCTCCAGTGCTGGTACATCCATGTGCTATAGATGACTGCCACCATGACCTCTGTGAAACCGCTTCCTATCCTGAAGATCGTAGTATTTCATCCACTGGAGATTGTACAATCATATCTGCCAGCAACAGAACCAATAGAAGCAGATGTCGTACCAATCCCTTGAGTCATATCGATAACTCCGCCACTTCAACTTACTCCGAAATACAAAAAGGCCAAATAGGCCCAGAAAAAAATCCATCTACTGATCGCAACATGAAGAATCATCATCATCAAGGTCAAGGAGGTCAAGGTCAAGTCTCTGCAGATCCCTTCTCCAGCAAAGGTAGTAATACAACCGAAGAAGATCTCATTGGTGATGAACGCGGCCTCGGATCGTTTGAGTCATCCCAACTAACCAACCAGAGGTTAAACCCCAACAAAATAAGGATGATAACTCAAGAATCCAATACTACTACTAGTACTACTAGTGGTGCCAATACAAGTATTTCCGTAGATCCATCGGTGAAATCAGATATGTCATTCTCTTCAGCACAAGCTGAAACCACTCATTCCACTGCACGAGTCGACGGCTCTTCCAGTGCTTCCATCGGGAGTCAAGCTGTGGGAAATATCGGTCACAACCCAAACGGACAATATTTACTCCGACAGGATGTCTTTCTTCCTCAATTGCAAAAGGCGGCTGAACCCAATCAAGATTACGAACAAAACAAATTATTCTTTCAGAACATTGATGCAGCCTTTGGCAAATGCAATATTTCCATTGATATCGTACATGACAAACAACCCATTATGGATGCTAATGAGCTAAAGAATATATGCAAGATGTGCTTTGGAGCCATGTGCATCGTCTTTTCTTCTCACAATCCCTCCATGACGAAAATAGGATCTGGTTCCAAAAGAGATAGATCACCCGATGATACGCTATCTGGATCGGAGAATGATAGCGATGATTCGTTTACCAAGCATTCGAAAATAAGTTCCGTCTATCAGAATTCGTTGGAAAAAGATATTTCCAAAACTGCAATATTCATGCGTCAACAAAGAAGATTGGCGGGTGATGACGACATTTCGGATTCGTTGCATAATATCATGATTGGATTTGATCATGCTGGAGGATCCTGTGGTAACAGCAATCTTTCAGGTCCTAGTAATGGTTACACATTGATGGATGAGGCTGTCAAGACGAATGATGGAGTTGATTCTCCTCATTGTTTCATGCAACGACCATTGGTGCCACTGGCAGTTGTATATATGCTTTGGAGTAAACTCATCGCAACGCATCTAGAAGAGCGAATAGAGGGAAAGAAGAACGATGATTTTGTTGTAAATAATCGAATTGTCAAAGAAATAGCAGATCGGATCAAGGATGTGCTTGTACAAGATATGTGTTTGCTACACCTATCCTTTCAGGAATCAAAGATTGGCAAGGGCGCTTGTCATGATGCGGACTTCGATAACAGCGACAAAATAGAAGCCAATACATCTTCAATGGAATGCCTCAAGATAAACCACGATCTACACCTACAATACGGCCTACACATTTCACAAAACTCGTCCCTCTTTCCTTTTTTTCTCAAGAAGGGCCCGAGCGATCAAGGATGTCAAGGACTTAAATTTTCTTACCGTATTTTTGATCACAATAATTGGAATCCGGAGCACGCCTTGAATTTTATTCTGGCATCCTCTTGTCTAAAGCGTGTGCATCGTTCACGAACAATGGAAAAAATGGGGGGAATGGTAAGGATGCAATACGACTATGCTGTCGAAATGTTACCGTGGCACCTCATGCGGTCTATGCAATATCAAACTGTTGCTAGCATTTTATCGGATGTATCATTTGTGAAAGGAAGATTGGATAACCTGGACGCTGCAGATGTAGCGAGTATGCATGTTGCAGACTTTGAAGAATTATATGATTCAGTCCTTGGTTGGATGATTGAATGTCCATCCTTAGTGGCTGATATTGAGGTGGACAAAGCTATGGCAGAATGTTATGGTATGCTTGGCAGCTTGATTCGAAGTAAGGATAGTTCCCGCTGGCAATGCGAGGATAAAAGCGAGGATGAATCGGATATAGAAGATGATGCAATTGATCTGACATGTGCAAAGAGCGTTGCCAAGTCACTTGAAACTCTTGGTGATTCACTATTTCGATACAAGAAGGAGGCTGAATCAATGAAATACTATTATAGATCATTGGTTCGTTATGAACATATAAATACTGTCGAGAGAAAGAGATTGTTCAAAGCTAAGGATACTTCGAAGATCTTTAACGAAAAAACCCAGCTACAACTGGGCGGGGTTCTGAGTAGGATTGCTGCTGTCTATGAATGTGGTAATGAGAAAGCGGATGCCATGCTATGCTACGAAAGAGCTTTAAGTTTTTATAGTAAATGCCAAACAAAGCAGCATACTCAAGGGGTTGCAAAAACGCTTGCTTCGATGGGCGAACTTCACTTTACTCTCAAGGAATATGACTCTTCTCTCTCTTGCTTCAACGAGGCATTGCTGATGATGAGATCGATGGATGAGAATTGCGATGAAGTTGCAGCAAACTTACTTCTCGTAATGGGGAATGTTCGCAAAGAAATGGGTGAATTGAATGAGGCGCTGGAACTTTTTTCCGAGGCATTGTACAATAAGACTCTCCTTTACGGGAAATCCCATCCTGAAGTAGGCTTTATCCATCACATCATTGGTATAGCCTATTGTGAGAAACCTGATCTCCAAAAGGCGCTTGCGCACTTTCAAAATTCACTAAAGATACGAAAAGATTCGGTAGCCCTTGTTCAGTCTTATTTGCCTCCGAATGACAAGAGTGGCAGGATACAGTCCCGAGAACTCGAAGTGACTGAATCACTTGAGGTCATGGGAAAGGTTTATGAAACTCTATGTGACCTTGGTGCCTCATTCATTTACTACGAAGAAAGCTCAACCATCCACTATAGCCATCTTTTGGACCTTGCCTCTGGTGACGCCTGCGCGATGATGATCGGCGACATTGTAGCAGTTCTACAATCAGAACCTGAGTTTGGTACCTTTATTGAGGATATTTACAACCACCTTCAAACAACACTTGAAATTGGCTTACGTCTGTGCCCCATAGGTCGAATCTTCAAAACAAAATTAAGTTTTGAAGATTTGACTGAAATCGAAGGACAAATGGCCGACATTATGTTACACATGGGAAATATTCGAGGTGCAAAGTTTCTCGAAAAGATGTCAGAACTGGAGATTGAATATGATAACGTTTGCGCGAAGGATGTCTCAAAAGAAAGAAGACTTGCCACTGAACACTTGGAAAACTCAGTGATGTTGAGAAAACGACGCATCGA